>Ga0307408_100001334_pt1 | contig 18503 bp, 11 predicted proteins | sample 322Cmetagenome_FD_202116 | JGI IMG/M metagenome (GOLD analysis project Ga0307408, IMG submission 202116) | Maize rhizosphere microbial communities from greenhouse at UC Davis, California, United States - 322HYB-C-3 | ecosystem: Host-associated > Plants > Roots > Rhizosphere > Soil | place... | reverse complement strand
GTCGCAGATTCCGAACGGAATTCACGTCAATACCCTGTTCGACCGATCGATCGGCATCAAGGAGTCGGTTCAGGACGTGAAGTTCACGTTGCTGCTCACACTCGCGCTGGTCGTGATGGTCATCTTCCTCTTCTTGAGGAACCTCTGGGCGACGATCATCCCGAGCCTCGCGCTGCCAATGTCGCTGCTCGGCGCCTTCGGCGTGATGTCGCTGCTCGGCTACAGTCTCGACAACCTGTCGCTCATGGCGCTGACGCTGGCGGTGGGATTCGTCGTCGACGACGCCATCGTGATGCTCGAGAACATCGTCAGGCATCTCGAGATGGGGAAACCGCCGATGACGGCGGCGATCGACGGCGCGCGCGAGGTCGGGTTCACGATCGTGTCGATGACGCTGTCGCTCACGGCCGTCTTCATCCCGATCATCTTCCTGCCAGGCATCATCGGACGACTCTTCCGCGAGTTCGCGATGACGATCGCGGCGGCGATTCTCGTCTCGGGTGTCGTATCGCTCACCTTCACGCCAATGCTGTCGAGCCGGTTCCTCCGCGAGCACGGTGAGGTGAAGCACGGGCGGTTCTACAATGCGACCGAGCGCGCGTACGACTGGGTGCTCGACATCTACAAGCGGACGCTCGACTGGGCGATGCTGCACCGGGGACTCATGATGGTCTTCTCGGTGCTGGTGCTGGTGGGCACAGGGATTCTGCTGAAGTTGGTGCCGACCGGGTTCATTCCGACGCAGGACACCGGCACGATCAACATCACCACGGAGGCGGCGCAGGGAACGTCGTTCGACGACATGGTGAAGCGGCAGCGGCAGGTCGCCGACATCGTGCAGGCGGACCCTAACGTGGATGCGCTCATGTCCACCGCCGGCGGGTCTGGTGGCGGCAACTCGGCGGCGAACACCGGCCGCCTTCAGGTGACGCTCAAACCGCGGGACGAGCGCGTGGACGTCAACGAGGTCGTCACCGAGCTGCGCCGCAAGCTCGCTCGCCTCCCAGGGATCACGGCGTACCCGCAGATCCCGCCGGCGATTCAGATCGGCGGACGGACATCGAAGAGCCAGTATCAGTTCACGATGCAGGGCTCCGATGTGGCTACCCTGTACCCGGCGGCGGCAAAGCTCATCGACGCGGCGCACCGCTCCACCAAGCTGCAAGACGTGACGAGCGACCTGCAGCTCAACAATCCTCAGGTCAGTGTGAAGATCGACCGAACGCGCGCGGCGACGTTCGGTGTGAGCGTCGATCAGATAGAGACGTCCCTGTACGACGCCTACGGCTCGCGGCAGGTGTCCACGATCTACACGCCGAGCAACGAGTACTTCGTCATCCTCGAGCTGATGCCGCAGTATCAACAGGACATCTCCGCGCTCAGCTTGCTCTTCGTGAAGTCTAGCACCGGCCAGCTCGTTCCTCTGAGCTCACTGGCGACGCTCGACAAATCGTCCGGTCCGGTGGCGGTCAACCACTCGGGCCAGCTGCCGTCGGTGACGCTGTCGTTCAACCTCGCCGACGACGTGTCACTGGGTGAAGGCACGGCGGAAGTCCAGCGGCTCGCCATGGAAAACTTGCCGAGCGGCCTGACGACCGGGTTTTCGGGAACGGCGCAGGTGTTCCAGGCGACCCAGGCGGGGCTCATGGTGCTGGTGGTGCTCGCCGTGTTCGTGATCTACGTGGTGTTAGGCATCCTCTACGAGAGCTTCATCCACCCGCTCACGATTCTCTCCGGCATTCCGTTCGCCGCGTTCGGCGCGCTGCTCGCACTCCTCGTCTGCCACGTGGAGCTCAGCGTGTTCGCGTTCGTCGGCATCATTCTCCTCATCGGGATCGTGAAGAAGAACGCGATCATGATGGTGGACTTCGCGCTCGAGGCCGAGCACAAGGACAAACTTCCGGCCTCCGAATCCATCGTGCAGGCGGCGCACGTCCGCTTCCGGCCGATCATGATGACGACGATGGCGGCACTCGTCGGGTCGCTCCCGGTGGCGATGGCTACCGGAGCCGGCGCGGAATCACGGCGGCCGCTCGGCATCGTCGTCGTGGGCGGCCTCCTGTTTTCCCAGCTCATCACGCTGTATATCACGCCCGTCATCTACACCTATCTGGATCCGTTCAATCGGCGTGTGGAGAAGCAGCTCGCGCGCGAAGAAGCGGCGGCCGAGGGGACTCTGGCTCCAGCGACGTAACACGTGTAACACGAGAGGCCCGCCCATGGCCGCGACGACCGTCGTTAGCGAAGGTGCCGCGGTATCCCCGGAAGCGCGATCGGGGTTGGACCCATGGACGCGGGCCGAGCTCCCCGTGCCACCGAGCCCGCGCGGTCTCGGCTGGCTGTCCGTCGTCGGCCCCGGAGTCATCGTGCTCGGCGCGTCGATCGGCAGCGGAGAGTTCCTGCTTGGTCCGGCGGCGTTCGTGCGGCACGGGCTGTCGCTACTCTGGGTAACCGGGATCGCGATCTTTCTTCAGACCATCTTCAACACAGAATGCATGCGGTACACGGTGGCCACGGGCGAGCCCGTCTACACCGCGTTCATGCGCACACGCCCGTCGGCCACGGCGTGGGGATGGTTCTACGGCGCGCTCCACGTGCTGCAGATCGGATGGCCGGCGTGGGCGGCAAACGCCGCTGGCGCGATCTTCTTTCTCGCCGCACGTCGGCTGGCCACGCCTAACGATGCAGCAATCGTCTACTATATCGGAATCGGGACGTTTCTCCTGTGCGTTGCAATCCTGCTTGTGGGCCGGCGAATCGAGCAGACGCTGGAGCTGCTGAACTGGATCCTCGTCGTGTGCATCCTCGGCGCGTTCGCCGTGCTCGCGGCGTTGTTCGTCAACGCCGGCACATGGTTGTCGGCGACGGCGGGATACGTCGGGTTCGACACCCAGAATGCGAGGTTCGACCTGCTGCCCAGCGGAGCGGATTTCTTCCTGTTAGGCGCCCTGGTGGCGTACTCCGGGATGGGCGGAGTGGGCAACATCACCTTGTCGAACTGGGCACGCGACAAGGGATACGGGATGGGATCGCGGGTTGGTTACATCGGGTCCGCGCTCGCATCCGAGACGGTAGGCCTGGCGCCGAACGGGTTCATGTTCTCTCCGGATGCGGAGGGCCAGCGACGGTGGCGTGGATGGTGGCGAATCGTCAGGGCCGATCAGTGGGGCGTGTTCTTCGTCGGCGCGATGCTCGGGATGGTGCTGCCTGCCGTGTTGTACGTGACGTTCCTTCCGCGGGGGTCGGACATTCGCGGCATCAGCATCAGTGCGGCGCTCGCGTCCGCGGTCGGCGACAGAGCAGGGCCACTCTTCGCCGGCGCGATCGCGTTCCTGGGTGCGTGGATCCTGTTCAAGACGCAGCTCGACAACATCGAAGCGATGGTTCGTGCCGTGACCGACATACTCTGGACACGGAGTGATCGTGTTCGGCGTTGGCGCAACGGTGATGTCCGTGCCGTGTACTACGCGGTGCTCGCTGTCGTGTCGCTATGGGGCATCATCGCGATTCGGCTCGCGCAGCCCATCGTGCTGCTCCAGATCGGTGCGAACATCGCGGGCGTGGTGTTCGTCGTCGCATCGCTCCATCTGCTCTACGTGAACACGCGGCTCTTGCCGCGCGAGCTCCGTCCACCGCCATGGCGACGCGTTGCGTTGGTGGCCATGGCGCTCTTCTACGGGTTCTTCGTGGCCCTCTCGGCGAGCACCCTGCGCTAGCTGCGTAGACGGCGGCCTGACCGCGTGGCGTTCCACGCGGCGAGCGGTCATCAGGGTGCGGTTGGAGCCTTCGCCTCGGTCAGGGCGCTTTTCAGCTCCTGAAAGTGCTGCACGAGCGCCTCCACTTCCGCGACTTTCTCCTCGGGTGAAGCGGGGGTCGAGAGCAGCATCCCAACCCCCTCGATCGTTCGCGATTGCAGTTCGGTGAGCTTCTCCAGCTTGCTCCGTTCCCATCCCGAGAAGTTCTGCACGCGACACCTCCGTCTGCCGGTCTTCCCGGCCAATCTAGGCGAGCGACGTGATTTTGGAGAGGGAGGCGTTCTCCCCCTGGCGCTCCGTCTGGACAAACAGCGGCAGAGCGCGCATCCACTGGCGATGATGCGAACACCCACATCGTCGTGGAACAGGCTGCTGCTCCTGCTGTCGGTAACGTGCACACTGGCTGCATGCGAGCGACGAGCCCAGAGCTCCGACGCGGCCGCACCGCTGCCTGACGAGCCTTCGCCGCCATTTCGAAACGTCTCAGCGCTCACCGCCTACGTCGGCGACTCGGCCTGCGCGAGCTGTCACGCGCCGCAGACCGCAGCGTACCGACAACATGCCATGTCGCAGTCGTTCCACCAGTGGACGGCCGCAACACGTGTCGAGAAGCCGCTCGCCGCGCCCATCGTTCACGACGCGACCGGCTTCTCGTATTCCGTGGATGAAGAAGGCGGTCAGCTCTACCAGACCGAGTTTCTCACCGGGCCCGATGGGAAACGCCTGCACGAGCTCAAGCGCCGCGTGGACTACGTGACGGGCAGTGGCAACGTCGCGCGAACGTATTTCACCGAGGAGAACGGCAGACTCTTTCAGCTCCCGCTCACGTGGTACAGCGAGCACGGGTGGGATTTCAGCCCGGGCTATCGCGTCAGCAATGCGCGCTTCGAGCGCGTGATGCCCGACCGATGCATAGCGTGTCACTCGAGCTATCCCAAGGCGCTGCCGTTTGCCGAGGGGAAGTACGCGGAAGTCCGGCCGGGGATCGGGTGCGAGCGCTGCCACGGTCCCGGGGCGCTTCACGTGACGGAGCGAACGGCGAAGGCGAAAGCCGACAGCACATACGACAACACGATCGTGAACCCGGCGCGCCTGCCGCTCGCGCGACGACTGGACGTGTGCGAGCAGTGCCACGTGCACACGGCCGTGTCGGTGCTGCGGGAAGGGAAGGACGAGTTCAGCTACCTGCCGTCGCAGCCGCTTCGCGACCAGTGGGCGTTCTTCAAGCAGGCCGGCAGCATCGACATCGTCTCGCACGCCGACCGGCTGCGCCAAAGCGCGTGCTTTCTCGCGACGCGGACCACGGCTCGACCGCTCGAGTGCGCCACGTGTCACGATCCCCACCAGCCCCCGCCGGCTGCCGGGTCACGCAGTCTGGTGTGCCAGACCTGTCACCGGCCCGATTCACTGGCGAAGCGCCTAACGCGGTCGGCGTCGCTGGCCGATCATGCGCCCGATGCGGACTGCGTGAGCTGTCACATGCCGAAGGTCGGGGAGCGCGGCGTCCCGCACGGGACGTTCACCGACCATTGGATTCGCGTGACGAAGCCTGGCGCTCCGCCGCCCACTGTCGCGCGTACGGGCAACTCGCCGATCGAGCCCTTCTTCGACCGCGACAGAACCGGTGCCGACGCGGGGATCTATCAGGGGATGGGCGGCATCGTCTACGCCACGCTCGCGACGAATACGAGTGCGTTGGCGGCAGGCGCGGCGACCCTCGACAAGGCGTTAGGCGCCGACACCACGCGTGGCGAAGCGCACTTCCTGCTCGGTGTCGCGTACGCGCAGCTCGGCAAGACCGCCGAGGCCATTCGTGCCCTGGAGCAGGCGGTCCGCATCGACTCCGGCCGTCCCGATCGGCTGCGTGCGCTCGCGCAGGTGTACGAGCGCGCAGGTCGGGACCCGGCGACGATCGACCATCTTTACCAGCGGGCGCTGTCCCTCCAGCCCGCGCTCGCCTGGCTTCGCGTGGCTTACGCGGACTATCTCCAGGGGCATGGCCGACGCGACGAGGCGATCACGGGCTATCGTGCCGCGCTCGCCGAGGAGCCAAGTCTCGCGACGGGCTGGTTCAACCTCGGGGCGGTCCTGGCTGAATCGGGTCAGTCTCGACAGTCGGCGGATGCGTTCCGGCGCGCGGTCGACCTCGATCCCTCGATGGGCGAGGCGCTGTCACGGCTGTTCGAGGTGCGCGCGCAGGGGAATGTGCCGACGGGCGTTAGGCAGCTCCAGCCGCCGCTCGAATCGCTCGTCGTGCGCGATCGCGGCCCGCGCGCGATCCAGATGAGCGCGCAGGGCGCATCGCTCCGCATCTTCAACGTGCCGCCGCGATCGCTGGTCCGGATCCAGAAGCCCGACGGGACATTGGTACGCGCGCTCACGCCGGTCGATGGCTGGGCCGTGGAGTGGAACCTAACGACTGACGGCGGTGGACCGATCGCGGCCGGACTCTACCGCGCGCAGATCACTGGCCGCGATCCGACAGGCCGCCCGTTCTCCCCGCAACTGCTGTATTTCGGCGTCGTGCGCGGGGACGGGAGTCACTAAAGGCGGATCGATCAGTTGGGCAGCCCGACCTGTCTCAAGAGCGCCTGAAAGCGTGGCTCGCCGTGCAGGGGCGTGTAGGTGCGGTCGACGGCCAGATACAACATGAACCCCGAGTGCGCCGCGGTTGCGCGCTCGAGCCAGGTCAACGCCTGCGCCCGGTTTCCAAGGCCCATGTGAACGGTAGCGATATGCGCCGCGAGTTCACCCTGCCTGCCTGAATGATCGTCGTTGTTAACGCGAGCTTCGAGGTTCCGCAGGACCTTGTTTGCCTCGGTTGTGTCACCAGTGCGCCCGGAGATGTAGCCGAGTTGTACCTGAGCGGCGTGACAACCGGGCGAGAGCCGAAGGCAAATCACCCACGCTTTCCTCGCTTCATCCCACTGCTCCAAATGCTCGTACGCGGTGCATGCGCAACGGCTTGCCGACCCGCCTGCAGCGCCTCGTCGAACCGTTTCACTCGCTGAAGCAGCATGCCGAGCTCATGATGCGCTTCCGCGAAGCCCGGGTTGAGACGAATCGCATCCCGAAGCGACTGCTCCGATCCCTTCAAGTCCCAATCCAGGAACTGCCGGATCATTCCGCGGACCATGTGAGCTTCGGCGAAGGTCGAATCGAGGGCCAGTGCCTTCTCGCTGAACGCACGTGCGCGGAGGGTGTCGTTGGTACTGCCGTACACCGAAGCGAGTCCAGCATATGCGGCAGCGTAGCCGGAGTCTTTGGCGATGGCAGCGGCGAGATACGACGCCGCCTTCGCGTACTCCCCTGTGATGTTCGCCGTGTCCCGAAAGTGTGTTCCCTTGAGGTAGAGATCGAAGGCTTCCGGGTTCAACGCACGAGCCGGCGCCAGTCTTTTCTGGTCCTGCGGAGTGAGCGGTACCTGGATCGCCTGCGCGATGGCCAGGGCCGCATCGCGCTGCAGCGCCAGCACGTCGCGTCGGTCGCTATCGAAGTCGCGGCTCCACACCGTTGTATTTCGCGCCGCGTCGATCAGGCTCGCTGTGATCTTGATGCGCGTGCTGTCGTGCCGTACTGAACCCTCCAGGAGGTATTTCACGTCAAGCATCCGCGCGATCTCCGATGCCGACCGCGTCGACTGCTTGAACTGCAGCACGGATTGATGCGCGCTGACGCGAAGAGCCTCGATCTTCGTCAGCGTGCTGGTGAGCTCGTCGGTCATCCCCTCGGCAAAGTACTCCTGATCGGGACCAGCATAGTTTCGGAGCGGCAGCACGGCTAACGACTGGGTCTGCACCTTTCCGGTTGATGCACCTGCGCGTGGAGGGTTCGCCGAGCGAGCTCGATCCGCCCATTGGGCGACGCCGAACGCGCCGGCAATGACCAGCGCGGCCGTGCCGATGCCTAACGCGACACGCTTCACCGGGACGCCCGCGAACCGCGCCGTCGCAGCGCCCGCCGATGATTGCTGCGCGAGCGCGCTGATGTCGTGGGCTAGTTCAGTCGCGCTCTGGTACCGCTCGTCCGGGTCGCGTCGCATGAGTCGCTCGACAAGCCGGACGAGTGCCGCAGTCGAACGCGACCCCATGATATCCCGGCTCGCGGCCTCGACCTGATGCGCAAGCGTCGAGGAATTATCCACGGTCGACGGATGTCTCCCCGTCACCATCTCGACGAGCATGACGCCAAGGCTCCACAGATCGCTGCGCGCGTCGGCGGGTGCGCCGACGAGCTGCTCGGGCGACATGTACGCGACGGTGCCCATCAAGACGCCGGACGCGGTCATGGTCTGATCGCGCGTCTTGGCGAGTCCGAAGTCGAGAATCTTGACCGTGCCGTCCGGCGTCAGCATCACGTTGGCCGGCTTGAGGTCGCGGTGGATGATTCCCGCGGCGTGGGCGCACGCGAGCCCGCGCGCGATCTGCCCGGCAATGTCGAGCGCCTGGCCCACCGGAAGCGCACCGCTGCTCGTTAGGTAGTCCTTCAGCGTCTCCCCGCGATAGTAGCTCATGGCGAGGTAGAGCAACCCGTCCGCGCTCGTGCCCGCTTCGTGGACCGTGCAGATGTTCAGGTGGTCGAGCGCTGCGACGGAGCGGGCCTCGCGGAGGAATCGGGCCTCGGCCGCGTCGTCAATGGTGTAGTCCGGCCGCATGAACTTGAGCGCGACGGTCCGCCCGAGCGTCACGTCTTCGGCACGATAGACAACCCCCATCCCGCCGGCGCCCAACGGCTCGAGCACGCGGAAATGCGAGATGATCCGACCACTCAGGCCCGACGGATCCGGCGCGCCACTGCTCATGTCGCGCAATATTGTTGTATGCCGTTTACGTCGCTACCAGAGCCACGGGGCGAGATCCTCTGCATCGGCGAGCTGCTGTGGGATGCCCTGCCGGCCGGCCTCTTTCTCGGAGGCGCGCCCTTCAACGTCGCCTGTCACCTGCGCGCCGCGGGCGCCGCCGTCACGATGGTCACCCGCGTCGGCGCCGACCAGCTGGGCGACGAAGCGCGCCGGCGAGCGGCGCGCTTCGGCGTCAGCACCGACCTGGTGCAGGTCGACGCCTCGCTCCCGACGGGATTCGTTAGGGTCTCCGTCGCCAACGACGGCGCTCCTGCGTACGACATCCTCGAGCCCGCGGCGTGGGACAACCTCGAGACGACCCCCACGCTGCTCCAGCGCGCCGACGCCGCGCAGGCCGTCGTCTTCGGCACGCTCGCGCAGCGCAGCGGGGTGACGCGCGACACGGTGCGACGCATGCTCGACACCCGCGCGCTCAAGGTGCTGGACGTGAACCTGCGGCCGCCGTACGACGACCGCGAGATCATCCGCGACTCGCTCCGGCGCGCCGACGTCGTGAAGCTGAACGAGGAGGAGATGCGGCGTCTGGCATCGTGGCTCGATCTCCGCGGAGATCTGCAACGGACCGCCGCTGCTCTCGCGGAGACGTTCCGCTGTTACACCGTGTGCGTGACGCGCGGGCCGCACGGTGCCGTGCTCTTGCGCGACGGGCGGTGGTCCGAGCACCCGGGATTCGAGGTCGAGGTACGAGACACGGTCGGTTCGGGCGACGCATTCCTCGCCGTGCTCCTCGCCGGCCTGCTCAACGGCGCCGCTGACGACGCGTTACTGCACAACGCGAATCTCATTGGCGCGTACGTCGCGACGCAGCATGGTGCTGTTCCGGCTGATCAACCCGCGTACGAGCCACCGCTCGCAAAGCCGTGACGAAGCGCTCTCGCACGGGCGATTTGTCGCCACGTCGCCACGCTGCCGACATCTCCATGCCGACCGCCAGCGCGCGGACGGATCGATACACGACGCCGGGGCTCTGAAAGCTCGTGAGTGACCGCGGCACGAACGCGAGTCCCACGCCCGCGCCCACGAGGCTCGCGAGCGTGTGCCACGCCGTCGCCTCCTGCACGACGCGCGGATTGAAGCCGGCGGCGCGGCAGCTCGCGATGATGTCGTCGTAGAGACGCGGCGCGTCGGTGCGCGGGAAGGAGACGAACGACTCCGCGGCGAAGGCGCCGAGCGCGACGCGGGTCTGGTTCGCGACCCGATGCGTGCCGGGCACCGCGGCGATCATGGGATCGGTGTAGACCAGTTCCACGTGGAGCAGTCGGTCAGCGTCCGCCGGCACGCTGTGCAGCAATCCGAGGTCGATGCGCCCGTCGCGAAACGCGTCGGCCTGGGCGTGGGCGTCCATCTCGAAGAGCGAGATCCCGATGTTCGGCAGGTGCATGCGGAAAAAGCCGAGCACTTCGGGCAGCACGCGCGAGTAGGTGGCGGCTTCGACGAAGCCGACGCGCAATCGTCCGATCTCTCCACGTGCCGCGCGTTCAGCGGTGCGCTGGGCGCGCGCCGCCTGCGCGAGCGTGAGTCGCGCTTCGGGGAGAAACGCGCGCCCGGCCGCGGTGAGCTCCACGCCGCGAGCGACGCGCTCGAACAGCGGCGTGCCGACCTCGCGCTCGAGGTCGCGGATCTGACGGGACAGCGGCGGCTGCGCGATGTGGAGCCGCGCGGCCGCGCGGCCGAAGTGGAGCTCTTCGGCGACGGCGACGAAGTACCGGAGGTGGCGGAGTTCCATCTTACCTGTAAGGTATCACGGCTCACCAAAGATGTATTGGACTGCCGGCCCGGGCCGGCGTTTCATTACAGGTGACCATCCACCGCAGGAGAAGCAGAGAGGAAGAATGAGTACGTTAGGCAGGAACGCAGGAGGGCGCGCATGAAGCCCTATCTGCTCGTGAGCGATTTCGACCAGACGCTAAGCTTCAACGATTCCGGTCGCCTGTTGAGCGAGCTGCTGGGCATCAGCGGGTTCGACGAGCGCGTCGCAGGGCTGTCGCGCCTCAACCTCGTGCAGGAAGGGGCCGAGCTCGCCTACCTGATTCGGCACGACCCGGAGTTCCGACGCGTACGGCGCGACCACCTCATCGAGGTCGGCAGGCGCATCCGACTCAAGCGTCACATCGGCGACCTGGCCCGGGTGCTGGCCGAGGGCGTCGACGGGTACCGCTTCGAGATGCACGTCGTCTCCGCGGCGCCCGAGGAAGTGGTGCACTCCGCGCTCGAGGGGCTGCTGCCGCGCTCGCACATTCGTGGCACGAAGCTCATCTACGCGGATGGCACCGGCGAGATCGATTCGATAGCGCGCGTCGCGTCCGGCTACGGCAAGGTCGAAGCGGTCGACGAGCTCCGGATCGCGCTCGGGCTCCCCCGAAACCACGTCGTCTACGTGGGCGACGGAAGCTCCGACCTCCACGTGATGTTGCACGTCAACCGTGGGGAAGGCCTCACCATCGCGGTGTCCCAGGTCCGACGGATCAGCGAGATCGCCCGGCGCACGGTAATGAGTGACGATGCGCTGAGCGTGCTGGTTCCTGTTCTGGAGGAGATCGCCGGATATGGAGCGCCGGAGATCCGGAGGCTCTTCGATCGGCATGGGTTCGTAATTCAGGAATGGGAGAAGGTTCGGACGGATTGGCTCACGGTGCGCGAGCACGCGGCGGCGGAACAGCAGCCACCCATGGCCGCGGTAGCGTAGGATGACCATGACAGGCACGGCGGCATCCATCGGCGACATGGCGTTAGGCGACACCAGGGCTGAACGCTCGCTTCGGGTGGCGCGGGCGTCGGTCGCGGCGATCTTTTTCATCAACGGCGCGGCCACCGCGAACTGGCTCGTCCGCATCCCGGCGGTGCAGGCGAAGCTCGGGCTCAGCAAAGGCGCGCTCGGGATCGCGCTGCTCGGCGTCGCGGTGGGGGCGCTCCTGGCCATGTCGCGGGCGGGGCATCTCGCGGCGCGGTACGGGAGTCGGCCGGTGACGCGCGTCGGCGCGGCGATATTCGGCGCGACGCTGCTCCTTCCGGCGCTCGCCCCGAACGCGGTCACGCTCGTGCTCGGGCTCGTGGCGCTCGGTGTCGGTCACGGCACACTCGACGTCGCAATGAACGCGCAAGCGTCGACGGTGGAGCGGGCGTACGGCCGACCGATCATGTCCAGCTTCCACGCGCTGTGGAGCGCTGGCGGCCTCGCCGGGTCAGCCATGGGCGGCGTCGTGGCTCACCACGGAGTTGGGCCGGCCACCCATCTGGTCACGACCGCGCTCGTCGCCGGGCTGCTGGCGGTGCTCGTTACCGGCGGAATGCTTCCGGCCTCCGCGGACGTGGCCACGGGCGAGGCCTCGCCGGCCCGCCCGCGCGGGATCCTCCTGACGTTAGGCACCATGGCGTTCTGCGTGCTGCTCGGCGAGGGGGCGATGGCCGACTGGAGCGCGCTCTACCTGCGCGACGTCACCGACGCGACGCCCGGGGCCGCGGCCGCGGGCTACGCGGCGTTCTCGCTCGCAATGGCGACGGGGCGCTTTGCGGGAGACGCCCTGACGCTCCGCTTCGGCGCGATGCCGCTGGTCCGCGGTGGGGGCCTGCTCGCCGCGTTAGGCCTCGGCCTCGCGCTCGTCGCGGGGAGCTCCTGGGCGGCGATCGTCGGGTTCGGGGCGGTCGGCGCGGGGTTCTCCGTCGCCTTCCCGCTCATGCTCGCCAGGGCCGGCTCCCTCCCTGGAACGACGCCCGGCACCGCGATCGCGACCGTGTCGGTGTTTGGCTACACCGGCTTCCTCGCCGGCCCGCCCCTCATCGGATTCGTCTCGCAGGCGACGAACCTTCGAGGCGGCTTGCTGGTAGTGGTACTGACGAGTCTCACCGTTGCCGCGCTGGCGGGTGGGTTCCGCGAGTCGGGTCCCTCCGTGCTTGAGCGATCTCAGAGCTCGAATCCGGGGGCCTAGCCTGGGCTGTGCGTCGCGGAACGCGATGCCTGTGCGTTGGAACGATGAGTGCGGAGTCTGACCCCCAACGAAGCGTTCTATTGCACCGTCACCGAGCCGGCCATCCCGGGATGTATCGTGCAGTGATACGGGTATGCCCCAGCCGTGTTGAACATGCGCGTGTAGGTGCCGGTCGACTGGTCCGCTGACTTCTGGCCGTCATCGAACATGACGTTGTGAACGACGGCCCCCTGCGCCCACGTCCATGTCACGGTACTCCCCACGGGGACTGTGGTGGCCGACGGGTCGAACGAATTGTTCTTGACCGTGATCTGCTTCGACGTGCTCCCGCCGGAGTTGTTGTTGGGTCCCGACCCGTAGCTGCCCCCGCTGCCGCCGCACCCAGCCGCGGCGACGAGCACCGCCCCGAGCAGTATGCACGATCCGTTTCGCATATGTCCTCCCGTGCCTACGCGGCCCTAGCCGTCTGAACACCAAAGCTCAGTCGGCCGCGGAATTCGCGGCTCAACAGGTACATGGCGAGAGCTAGCTGCACGATCACTGCCGCGACGGACAGATACCAGATCGTACTGAGCTGGAATCCCGGCAGTCTCGACAACACGACGACCGGAATGGTGATCAGCAGGATGCGCACGGCCGACGCGATCAGCGATGGCATCGTGTTGCCCATCGCCTGGAACATGCTCGATGCCACGAAGATCAGCCCCGACGCCACGTAATTCCACGAGACGATCCGGAGATACTCGACCCCCACCCCGATCACCGCCGGGTCGCTGGAGAAAATCCCGATGAGCGCCGCCGGCGCGATGTGCGACGCGACCGCGAAGAGCACCATCACCGCCGCCGCCATGAGCGATGCATCCTTGAACGTCGCCTTCACGCGGTCCGGGAGCCGGGCGCCGAAGTTCTGCCCCGCCACCGGCGCGACCGCGAAGCCTAACGCGACAACCGGCATGAAACCGGCCTGCACGATCCGCTGGCCAATCCCGAACCCCGCTTGCGCCGCCGCACCGAACGGCCGCGTGATCGCGTACACCACGCCCAGGTACACGGCCATCATCCCGAACTCGAACCCCGCCGGCAGCCCGATCGCTAGCATCCGTCGCCACTCGGTGAGCTTCGGCCGCCAGAGCGCCGTGTCGACGCGCAGGTACGAGTCCTTCCTGAAGAAGTAGCTCGAGAACCAGACACACGCGATCACGATCGAGATGAGCGTCGACACCGCCGCGCCGGCGACGCCGAACGGCCGACCGGTTCCCCACCCGAAGATCAGGAACGGCGCGAGCACCATGTTGATGATCACGCTCGCCGTCGACACGATCATCCCCGGCTTGAAGTTGCCCGTCGCTCTGAGCGCCGATCCCATCGCGATCAGCGCGAACTGCAGCGCGAGTGCCGGGATGAACCAGAGCAGGTACGCGTTCGACAGCCTGGCCGTCTCAGCGTCCGCACCCATCGCGGCGGAATACGGGGAGCGCAACGCCAGGCCGAGGACGAGGAACACCGCGCCGGCCACCATCGAAAGCACCTGCGACTGGTTGAACAGGAACTTTGCCAGCGCGTGATCCTTCCGCCCGACCGCGTGCGACACCACCGTCGTCGTCCCGACACCGAGCATCTGCGTGAGCGCGAGCACGATGAAGCTCAGGTTCCCGGCGACGCCGACCGCCGCCACCGCCTCCGTGCCGAGGCGCCCCACCCAGTACAGGTCGATCAGGAAGTAGAGGGTCTGGAACACCATCGTGACGAGCATGAAGCCCGTCGTCTTCAACAGGTGCCGCGTGAGTGGTCCCGTGGTGAGATCCTGCATTCGTTCTCCCAAGTGGTAATGAAAGAGAGAGTGGGGGACTGGGGACTAGGGACTCGGCCGGGAGGCTATTACTGCAGAGGAAGGCTCCTCGGCGCTAATGGCTTCCCGGCCGAGTCCCCAGTCCCCAGTCCCTAGTCCCCAGTCCCCAGTCCCGATGCCTAACGACCGAGCCGCGACAGCGCGAACTGCACCGCCAGGTCGGTGGTGCTCCAGAGCTGAACGTCCGCCCCGCTTCCGTAGCGAATCGCGACGACCTGGTCGCCGCGCGGCGCGTAGCTCCACAACTCACTGCGGAACCCCGACGATTCCACGGTGCGACGCACCCTCGTGATGGCCGCGCGCAGCTCCCGCGCGTACGCCGGGTGGCCGGTCGCGGCGGACACGTGCCCCGCCGCGCCCAGCAGAAATAGGTTGACCTCTCGGCCCCACACGACGTAAGGGCTGTGATACCGGTCGCGGTTGAACGCCCGCCAGATCGGCGGCGTCGCGTAGGCATCGTTCGCGACCACGGGCCCCACGCGATCAACGAGCAGGCCGACCGGATACGGCCGCACGAACAGCCGCACGTCGCGCAGCGACGCGGCGCGCGCCACCGTGTCCAGCGCCACCCCGGTCTCACGCTCGCCGAGGAAGAGGCGTGTGGCCGGATCGCTGTTGGCGACCCCGATGGGCTTTCCGCCTGCGTCGAGCGCGAGCGCGAGGAACACGAGGGAATCCTTGTCGGCCTTCGTCGACGTGAGCACACCGGTCCAGTGACGCCGCTCGTCGGCTGGCAGCGCCGCGAGGCGTGCCGTCACCTTCGTCCTGACTTGAGCCGGCGAGAGCCTGACGAGGAAATGCGCTGACGCACCGTACCATCGCTCGACGACCTGGTGAAGCGCCTGCGGATCGCGCGCGTATCGTCCGAGCGGAGCGTTAGGCGCCAGCTCCGGCATCGTGGCCGCGAGTGAGTCGAGCGACACGCCCAGCGACGCGATGGTGGTGAGGATGCGACCGATCGATTCCAGCGCGTGCGGTGCCCAGATCGCGTTGACATCCATCGCGTACCGTCCGAGCCCACCCCCGTATCCGGCCCCGCTGTCCCGCCAGCTCGCCGGCGACCACCGGCCGGAGTCCGCCGGCTCGAACGACACGAGGTTCGTCGGGATCGGATCGGCGGCATACGCGGCCGTCATCCGCGCCACGAGACCGAGCTCCCGGACCAGACGCGCGAGCCGGGTGCCTCCGCCATCGCCGGAGTCAGCGAGAAATGCGCGCTTGCGCTCTGCGGTGACCCCCGAGTCGGCGAGCCACCGACCGGCGAGCACCGCGAGCTGAAATTCGTCATCGATCATGTGGTAGTTCTCGCGCGTGCGGCGAAGGTCGCGGAGCACCACCCCCGCGCGCTCGAGAACCGAGTCGGCCGCGGCCCGGTTACCATCCGCCGCCGCTTTGAGGTGGGCGTCGACGAGCCGCGTGTATTCCGCCGCCCCCTCTCGCACTGCCTGGCCCCCGAGGGCTTCCTCGTGGCTCACCTGACCGGTGGGCGAAAGTTTCCGCAGCGCGCTCGCCACCGCGAACTCCGACATCTCCTGCCGCCAGATCGATCGCATCATGAGCGCGCTCACGAGCATGTCACGCCCGAAATACGTCGCGTACGTGGGCAGGCCGGCCATGAGCTTCTCGCGCGACACGAGGAGCTCGACGCCACGCACCTCGCGCTCGAGCCACCGCGCCCGCATGGCCGCGGAACCGCCGGCACGGCCGGAGTCCTGGACCGCCGCCAGGAACTGGAGGAACGCCGGGGTGAAAATCTCCTCGCGACTGAGCGGCGTGAGCGTCCTGCCGGTGGTCGAAACGCGTACGGAGAACCGCACCGGCCCGCCGGCTCTCGCGCGCAGCGAGATCGAGTCACCGGCGCGCGATCCCGAGAACGCCTTCGCGTCGGCGCGGAGCTCGAACGAGATGGTATCCCTCGCGTCGAGCGACGGTTGGACGATCTGCGCCATCCAGACCGAATCGCTCGTGGCGGTCGTGATCGTCGGACGAAGCCGTGCGCGAAGCGTGTTCACGTCGTCCGCCCCAAGCAGGGCGAGGTGCCGCGACCGTGCGGTCGGGTCGAGGCGCTCGAGCCGCGCCAGCACCCCATCGATCTCGGGCAGCCGGAACGCCGGCGACAGGAAGGGGCCGAGGTGCTTTTCGGAGTACTGCAGGTCGCGTTCGACCCTCATTGATCCGAGCAGGAAGAGACCGAGGTCGACTCGTTGGCCGTCCGTGGCAAGCTGGTACTCCAGCGAGCGGCTCGCCCGGCTATCCCCGGCCGATGAGACGGTTGCCCCATTTCCACCCCAGCGGAGCCTTGCCGGTTTGCCGGCGGAGCGCACCGTGAAGCCGATGCTCTCGTTTTCGCCGTCGGCCCAGAGATGCACGACGCGGCCGGCCCGGGAGTCGAGGTAGATCTGGAGCGTGTTCCCCGCGGCATCCCGGAAGAACCGGGTCTGGTAGCCGCGGTAGGCCGCGGGGTCGTCGAGGCCCGACTCGGGGAAGGAAAGCACCGGAGCCGTCTGCTTCGGGGCCACCGCCGCGATCTGGGCGAACAGGATGAGGGCGAGGATCATGCGCACCAGTATGCGATTCCCAACCACCTGGCGGGAGTCGTCGGGACCGCCATCCACCCTTTCCGCAGCTACCTCCACCGGTTGGTTCTTGCGGATAGAAGGGTCCGACGTTATTACCGACGTACTTTAACGGCGGATACCCGCCGAGGCTCTGTGCACGCGGTTTGTCAGGGAGGCTTGACCAACGAGCTGTGCGCTGTTGTGGAATCGATTCCATCGACCGTCGTGAAACCATAAGGACATGCATCGCTGAACTCTGACGTCGGTGCGCCGCCATGGAGCGGAGCGCCGTTTGTACCCGTAGCCGGGAGGGAGGGATATGGCGAAGGAACGTTGGGTCGTGGCAGCGTTGCTGATCGGCACCGCGTTAGGTAGCCCGTTGCGCGCACAGGGCACGGGGAGCATCTCGGGCCGAGTCGTGGACTCCACGACGCAGCAACCGGTCGGGAACGCGCAGGTGCAGGTGGTCGGCACGCAGATCGGTGGCCTCACGCGGCTGGACGGCCGCTATTTCCTGACAAACGTCCCGATTGGTCCGCAGCGAGTCAGGATCACTCGAATCGGATTCGCGGCTCAGGAAGCGCCCGTAACCGTGGCCGCGGGTGGAACCGCGACCGTCGACTTCACGATAACCGCCGTCGCGGCGACGCTGAGCGAAGTGGTCGTGACCGGATACGGAAGCCAGCGACGCGAAGCGATCACAGGTTCCGTGGCGCAAGTCAACGCCGATGACGCCAACAAGGGCGTTGTGACGAACGCGAACCAGCTGGTCCAGGGCCGCGTCACCGGCGTCCAGATGGTGACGAACAACGGCGAGCCCGGCGGCGGCGTGCAGATCCGCGTTCGCGGCGGCACGTCGATCAGCGCGAGCAACGACCCGCTGTACGTGGTCGACGGCGTACCGCTCCAGAACGAGCAGACGGTCGCCAACGGGCCGAGCATGGGCTTCGATGCGGCGCTCCCGCGCAGCCCGCTCAACACGATCAACCCGAGCGACATCGAGTCGATCACGGTCCTGAAGGACGCGTCCGCCACGGCGATCTATGGGAGCCGGGGCGCGAATGGCGTCATTCTGATCCAGACCAAGCGCGGCTCCGCACGGGCGCAGACCGGCCTGCGGTACGAGGGCTATGTGGCCGCGGCATCGCCGACGAAAGAGCTGGGTTACATGGACGGCAACGAGTATCGGTCGTTCGTGCAGCAGCAGGTCGCGGCCGGCAATCTCGATCCCGCTCCGTCACTCGGCACCGCGAACACGGATTGGGAGAAGGAGATCACGCGCCAGGCGTACTCGCAGAACCACAACATCTCGTTCGCCGGCGGAACCGAGGCCACGAAGTACCGTGCGTCGCTCAACTACTTCGAGCAGCAGGGTGTCGTGGTCTCCAGTGGTCTCAAGCGCTACCAGGGTCGCCTTAACGGGTTGCACAGCACGTTTGGTGGGAAGCTGGGCATCGGGCTCAATCTCGCCGCGTCGCGTGTGAACAACGACTACATCCCGTTCGAGAACGGCGGCGGCTTCACAGGCGGCGTCTTCACGAACGTCGCGATCTA
>Ga0307408_100001333_pt1 | contig 18504 bp, 13 predicted proteins | sample 322Cmetagenome_FD_202116 | JGI IMG/M metagenome (GOLD analysis project Ga0307408, IMG submission 202116) | Maize rhizosphere microbial communities from greenhouse at UC Davis, California, United States - 322HYB-C-3 | ecosystem: Host-associated > Plants > Roots > Rhizosphere > Soil | place... | reverse complement strand
AGCCATGATTCGTCCCCCTGCTTGGTTCGGTGGAAAAGACCCCCGCCCCTTACCGTAGGCGCGGGAGAACTCATGTTAGTGCAAGCACTGTACAGGTAATATAGGACGTTCAGCGCGACATATGTAGGATATCGCCTACCTTTTTTCAATTGGGAAAACCGAATCATCGGCCACCACGTACACCCTGTCCGTGGCTTGGGGAATTAAAGAGTGCCCGCCAGTAAAGGCGCCAAAGGCCGGCAAGATGGCGCGGGTAGTGCCGAGCAGAAAGCAAGGCAGCCACAGCGATTCCCGCGCAGTGCGTAGGTGAAACACGGGATGCACGTGGCCGGCAATGGCATAGCCTTCGCAAGCCACGTCGGGATGGTGGCACAGGGCGAACGGGCCGCTGGCATGCGGCTCGTCCACCATCGTCACGTCCAGCAGCGTGGACGGGTCACCGGCGTGCCAGTCATGGTTGCCCCGCACGAGCAGCAACTCCAGTGCGCGATGCCGGCTGCGCCATTCCAGCATGGCCTGCAAGGTTGCCGGCGCCTGCGCGGCCTTCGCGTGCAGGAAGTCGCCAAGAAAAACGATGCGCTGCGTGTCGTGCGTCGTTAACAACGTTTCGAGCGCAGCAAGGTTTTCGCCGGTGGTCCCGCGCGGCACCGGCACACCCAGCGCGCGGAAGCTGGCCGCTTTGCCGAAGTGGATGTCGGCAACCATCAAAGTTTTGGCAGCGGGCCAGTACAGGGCCTTCTGCGGCAACAGCAGTACGCGTTCTCCAGCGAGTTCGGTGGCGACGGCGTTCACGGTCCGGCCGCCTTCTCAAGCTCTCGCAACATGCGGGCCACGCGGTCCGACAGCCTTTCGGTCGTCAGCTTCTCGCGGAAGCGTTCCACCATCAAGGCGAAGCCGAACGGCGTGGCGCGGTGCACTTCATGGAAGCTGGGCCTTCGCCGCTGCAGCTCCTGCAGCGTGGCGCGCAACCGCCCCAGTTCGAGCTCCTGCTCGAGCACTTCGCGCTGAGCCTGCGTGAGCAGCAGGTTGCCTGCGTCGTGCTTGCGAAAGACTTCAAAAAACAATGAAGAAGAGGCCTGCAACTGGCGATTGCTTTTCGGCTGCCCCGGATAGCCCAGGAAGATCAATCCAGCAATGCGTGCAATTTCGCGGAAGCGCCGCTGCGACAGCTCGCTGGCATTCAGGCTGGCCAACACGTCTTCCAACAAGTGATCAGTAGTGAACGCTCCGCCGTCATCCAAGACCTCGCGCCACGGCAGCACTTCCGGCGCCAGCAGCTCGAAGCCGTAGTCGTTGACGGCGATCGAGAATGTGGCCGGCCGCGCACGCGCAATGCGATAGGCCAGCAGGGAGGCCAGGCCGATGTGCACCGCACGCCCTGCAAAGGGATAAACAAACAGGTGATGCCCCTCCCTGCTTTCCATCGCTTCGATCACGGTAATATCCGGCGTCGGGAGCGCGGACCAGCGCTGCTGGATCTCGAGCAGCGGCTTGATCGCTTGCATTTCCGGGCCGTCGTAGCGGCCTTCCGTGGCGCGGCGCAACTGCTCCAGGGCGGCATGCGCCAGCTCGGACGACAACGGCATCTTGCCGCCCTGCCAGCGCGGCACCGCGCCCTTGGCTCCGCTGGCACGCCGCACGAAGACGGTCATTTCATGCATGCGCACGAATTCGAGTATGCGGCCGCCGAACAGGAAATGATCGCCCTTGGCCAGGCGCGCGACAAAGCCTTCCTCCACGCTGCCAAGCGCGGAGCCGTTCATGTATTTCACCTGCACCGTCGCCTCCGAAACGATGGTGCCGATGCCCATCCGGTGGCGGCGCGCGATGGCTGCATCGGGCACGCGGTAAATGCCCTCTTGGTCCGGCAGCACGCGGCGGTATTCCGGATAGGCAGACAGGCTTTGCCCGCCGCGCGCCACGAAGTCCAGGGCCCATTGCCACTCCTCCTGGCTTAGCGCGCGATACGACCATGCCGTGCGCACCTCGGCCAGCAGTTCATCACTGCGAAAGCCGCCGCCCAGCGCCACCGTGACAAGGTGCTGGACCAGGACATCCAGCGGTTTTTCCGGCGGCGGCCGGGGTTCGATCCGGCGCTCGCGCACCGCCTCGATGGCGCCCGCCGCCTCCAGCAGCTCCAGGCTATGGGTCGGCACCAGCGTCGCGCGCGATGTGCGGCCCGGTGCGTGCCCCGATCGTCCGGCGCGCTGCAGCAGGCGCGCGATGCCTTTGGCACTGCCGATCTGTAGCACCCGCTCCACCGGCAGGAAGTCGACGCCAAGATCGAGGCTCGAAGTACACACCACGGCTTTCAGCATGCCCTGCTTGAGGCCTTGCTCCACCCATTCGCGCACTCCCTTGTCGAGCGATCCGTGATGCAGGGCGAGGACGCCCGCCCACTCGGGTCGCGCATCGAGCAGGTTCTGGTACCACAATTCGGCCTGGGAGCGCGTGTTGCAGAACACCAGGGTGCTGGCATGCTGCGCGATCTCGTTGGCGACCGGCTCCAGCATCTGCAGGCCCAGGTGGCCGGCCCAGGGGAAGCGCGATGGGTGCTCGGGCACCAGGGTATCGACCTGCAGCTCCTTGCGCAGGTGGCCTTCGACGATTGCGCCATGCGGCGCAAGCGCATCGCGTGCCTGCTGCAGGTTGCCCAGCGTCGCCGACAGGCCCCACACCATCAGGCCAGCGTGCCAGTTGCGCAGCCGCGCCAGGGCAAGCTGGGTTTGCACGCCCCTCTTGTTGCCCATCAGCTCATGCCATTCGTCGACCACCAGCATATCCAGCTGCGCAAACAGCTCCTTCGCTTCCGGCCGGCTCAGCAGGACCGTGAGGCTTTCCGGCGTCGTCACCAGTGCATGCGGCAGGCTGCGTGCCTGCCTGGCCCGCGTTCCGCTATCGGTGTCGCCGGTGCGCGATTCGACCTGCCAGGTGGGCAATAAATCGGCGGCAGAAGACTGCAGCGCACGCAAGGTGTCCGCAGCGAGTGCGCGCATCGGCGTGACCCACAGCACGCGCAAGCCCGGCTTGCGGCTGACCCGCGCGCGCTGCAAGGCGGCGAGCCAGACAGCCAGCGTCTTGCCGGAGCCGGTGGTCGCATGCAGCAGGCCGGATGTCCCACGGCAGGCAGCGTCCCAGACTTCACGCTGGAAGGGAAATATCGACCAGCCGCGCGCTGCGAACCAGGCCTCTACCGCTTCGCGGGAAGGCCCGCCAGGCGAACCGGCGGCAGGCGGCCGCGCAGGCGGTTCTCCCTCGATGGGCGGAACCAACGGCTGGCGGCGCGGCAAGGGGCGCGGACGGGGGAAGGCAGGGCTCATGGCGGCGCCTGCGCCAGCAAGCCGCGCAAGGTATCGAGCGTATCGGCTTCTTCGACGGCCTTGTCATCACGCCGCCGCAGGATGCGCGGGAAACGTACCGCAATGCCCGATTTGTGGCGCGGCGACGGCGCTATTCCCTCGAACCCGATCTCGAACACCATGGTCGGCGTCACGCTGCGCACCGGTCCGAAGCGCTCGATGGTGGTGCGGCGCACCGCATTGTCCACCTGCGCGATTTCGGCGTCGGTCAGGCCGGAATAGGCCTTCGCGAACGGCACCAGCTTGCGCTCGCCGTCCCCATCGCTATCCCACACCGCAAACGTGTAATCGGTGTACAGCGAGGCGCGCCGGCCATGCCCCGCCTGCGCATAGACCAGCACCGCGTCGACGCTGAAAGGGTCGATCTTCCACTTCCACCAGGTGCCCACGTCCTTGGTGCGGCCCACGCCGTACTGGGCATCCTTCGCTTTCAGCATCATGCCTTCCACGCCCCGTGCGCGCGATTCCAGGCGTACTTGCGCCAGCCGCGCCCAGTCTTCGGCTGGCACCAGCGGGGACAGGCGCAGCTGCGGCTGCGCCACCTGCTCCACCAACTGCTCAAGCAAGGCGCGCCGCTCGTGCTGCGGCAGCTGGCGCACGTCGACGCCATCAAGCTCCAGCAAGTCGTAAGCCACCAGCACTGCCGGAAGTTCAGCCAGCAGCTTCGCGCTGAGTAGCTTGCGCCCGATGCGCTTTTGCAGCGCCGCGAACGGCGCCGGCGCATCGCCCTGGGGCCAGACCAGGATCTCGCCGTCGATCACCGTTCCCTGCGGCAGGCGGATGGACGCCAGTTCGGGAAAACGTTCGGTAATCAGGTCCTCGCCGCGCGACCACAGGAAATTCAGCCCGCCGCGCGACACCAGTTGCGCGCGCATGCCGTCGTATTTCCACTCGACCTGCCAGGCCGCCAGGTCGCCCAGCGTAGCTGGATCGGCTTGCAGGGCATGCGCCAGGAAGAAGGGATAGGGTTGGCCGCCCCGTTCCGCATGCTCGGTCGCCGACGGCGCCGCAATCAGCTGCAGGAAGCCTTGCGCCGTCGGCTGCACCCTGCCATCGGTCCAGCCCATCAGCCGCTGTGCCACCAGCTTGCTGTCCACCGCTGCGATGGCGCTGAGTGCACGGGTGACCAGCAATCGCGATACCCCGACGCGGAAGCCGCCACCGATCAGTTTCACCAGCAGGAACCGTTCGCTTGTCTCCAGCTCGTCCCAGCAACGGAACAGGGCTGCCCGCACCTCGTCCGGCGCGGCGCCGCGCAAAGGTGCAATGCGCTGTTCGATCCACTCCGCCAGGCCGACATCGCTCTCCTGCTTCGGCGCCGGCAGGATGTGCGCGATGGTCTCGGCCAGGTCGCCGACCGCGTTGTAGCATTCATCGAACAGCCATTCATCCAGCCCCGCGTATTGCGTCGCGTACTGGCGCAGCAGCTTGACCGGTACCGCTTGCCGCGGCTTGCCGCCGGCCAGGAAATACACGGCCCACGCCGCATTTTCCGGCGCCGCCTTGCTGAAATAGGCTTGCAGCGCGTCCAGCTTGCGCTTGGTGGATGTGGTCTCGTCCAATTCCGCATACAGGCGGGCAAACTCACGCATCGCCGGCCTCCCCTGCCTCCTCGTCGCCGTATTCGGTATCGAAGCCCTTGGCGTCATAGCCGTTCTGGCACAGCCAGCGCACCATGACCGGAATCGAGCCGTGCGTCACAATCACCCGTTGCGCGCCGGTGGCGCGGATGGCTTGCATCAGGCCGGGCCAGTCGGCATGGTCGGACAGCACGAAGCCGCGGTCGACCGCGCGCCTCCTGCGCGCGCCGCGCAATTGCATCCAGCCGCTGGCAAAAGCGTCGCTGAAGTCGCCGAAGCGGCGTATCCACGGCGATCCGGCGGCCGATGGCGGCGCCAGCACGAGCGACTGGCGCAGCGCTGCCTTGTCCACCTCGCCCACCATCATGGTCGGCGGCAGCGCAACGCCGCCCTCGCGATAGATCCGGTTCAAGGGTTCCACCGCGCCGTGGCAGACGATGGGGCCAAGCGAAGGATCGAGCCCGCTGAGGATGCGCTGCGCCTTGCCGAACGCGTAGCACAGCATGACGCTGCATCGCCCTTCCTGCGCATTGCGGCGCCACCAGGCATTGATATCGTCAAAGATCGTTTGCTGGGCTTGCCAGCGATAGATCGGCAGGCCGAAAGTAGACTCGGTGATAAAGCAATGGCAGCGCACCGGCTCGAATGGCGCGCAGGTCGCATCCGGCTCCACCTTGTAGTCGCCCGAGGCAACCCATACCTCGCCCTGGTATTCCATGCGCACCTGCGCCGATCCGAGGACATGGCCGGCCGGGTGCAGCGAGATGCGTACGCCATTGTGTTCCAGCACCTCGCCATAGTCGAGACCCTGGAGCTTGATCTGGCCCAGGCGGGCGCGCAAGATGCCCATGCCCGGCGTGGCGCACAGGTAATGGGCGTGGCCGGGATGCGCGTGGTCGCCATGGCCGTGCGTGATCACGGCGCGCTCCACCGGGCGCCAGGGATCGATATGGAAACCGCCCGGCACGCAGTACAGCCCCTCCTTGCGCACCACCACCATGTCCGCCATCGTTACCCTCCCGTGTCGATCGTCGGTGGCGACCTGCAGTTGTCGCAAGTGCCGCAGCGCTCGATGCCGGCGCCTTCGTCGCTGAAATAGTCAAGCAGCAGCTTCCAGCGGCAAAAACCGCTCTGCGCGTAAGACACCATCTGTGCCAGCGCCTCGCGGTCGTGCTCCTGCTTTTCGCGATAGCGTTCCGCCAGGCGCTCCAGATCGATCGGGCGCGGCGCACCGCCTGCCACCCGGTATTGCAGCTTGCGGTCCTGTTTCAGCCAGCCGCCTTCCTTCAACAGCTTGAGCGCGACCTGGCTGCGCTTGTCGCCCGGCCGCTCGCCGCCTGCAGCAGCATCATACGCCGCACGCAGCAAGGCCGCGTCGGGATAGCTGCGCGCAAGGAAGAATTGCTGCACGCGCTTGTCCTCGTGGAAGTACAACAGGGTGCAGCCGGCGGCTTCGCGGTCGCGCCCTGCCCGCCCCGCCTCCTGGTAATAGGCCTCCAGGCTGGCCGGCACCTGCAGGTGGATCACGAAGCGGATGTCGGGCTTGTCGATGCCCATGCCGAAGGCATTGGTCGCCACCATCACGCGGCGCGCGCCGGACATGAACATTTCCTGGTTCTGGTGGCGTTCCGCAGCGTTCAATTTACCGTGGTAGAGCGCCACGCTCTCGCCTGCCTCCTCCAGCGCGGCCAGCATGTCCTGGGCAGCCTTGACGGTAGTGGCATACACAATGCCGCTGCCCAGCGTTTCGCGCACCAGGCGCAGCGCCTCGGCCGCTCGCTCGTCGGCATTGGTCACCTGGCGCACGGCCAAGTGCAGGTTAGGCCGGTAGATGCCGGTGTTCACGACGCGCATGTCGGGCGCACCAAGCTGGCGCCGGATATCATCGACCACTTCGTCGGTGGCGGTGGCGGTCAGCGCCAGCACCGGCGGGCGCCCCAGCGCATCGAGGGCTGCGCCGATATCCAGGTAAGCCGGCCGGAAATCGTGGCCCCAGCGCGAGATGCAGTGGGCCTCATCGACCACCACCAGCCCGATGTCGGCTTTGTGCAGCAGCGACATGAACTCTGGCGTCGCCAAACGCTCCGGCGTGCAGAACACGATGCGGTCTTCATTGTTGCGCAAGCCTTGCAGCGCTTCCTGCTGTTCGTCGGCCGGCACTTTGCTGTTGAGTTGCCCGGCCTCGATGCCGATATCGTCGAGCTTCTCCGCCTGGTCCTTCATCAGCGAGATCAGCGGCGACACCACCACCGTGCTGCCTTTCAGGATCGATGCCGGAATCTGGTAGCACAGCGACTTGCCGCTGCCGGTGGGCATGATGGCAAGCGTGTCATGGCCCGCCAGTACGCTGTCGATCACTTGCCGCTGGCCGGCGCGCAAGCGCTCAACGCCGAACACGTCGCGCAGCAGGTTGCGGATTTGATGATGAGTAGCCATGGCCGCAACTTAGCGCGATTGCTGGTAAGATGTCGGCGTCCTAAGTAACATACCGAGCGGCAAAATGTCTTTCTCCCTCAGCGAAACCACCTACAGCACCGACACTCCCGAAGCCAAGCGCGCCATGTACGAAGACTTGCGCGCGCAACTGGGCGGGCTGGTACACGGCGAACACGATTGGATCGCCAACACGGCCAATGCCAGTTCGCTGGTATTCAACAGCATGCCGGGCCTGAACTGGGCAGGCTTCTATTTCATGCAAGGGCCGGATGAACTGGTGCTGGGCCCATTCCAGGGCAAGCCGGCCTGCATCCGCATCAAGAAAGGCCGCGGCGTCTGCGGCAGCACGGTCGAAAGACGCGCTACCAGCGTGGTGGAAGACGTGCATGCCTTCCCCGGCCATATCGCCTGCGATGCGGCCTCGCGTTCGGAACTGGTGGTGCCGATTTTCGGCAAGGATGGCGAAGTGATCGGCGTATTCGACCTCGACAGCCCGCTGCCGGGCCGCTTCGATGCCGTCGACGCCGAAGGCATCGAATCGCTGGTCCGCATCCTCGAACAAAGCCGCGCCTGATCCATCTCAAATACCGCCGCGGTCGCGCTTGACTGGGGCGCGTGCCGCCTGATACGCGGCCAGTTTCGCTGCGATGCTGGCCAGCGCGCCCAGCGCGCCAATCGTTTCCAGTAATGCGTCAAGCATGGATGCCTCCCAGGTAGGCTTTCAAGAAAAAGATCAGGGTGATGCAGAACGTGATGAGCAGCGTGAACCCACGGATCACATGTGCCGGTGCGCGACGGCCGGCGCGAGCGCCCGCATAGCCGCCGATGACTGCACCGCCCAGCATGGCCAGCGTGACCGGCCAATGCACCGCGTGGGCAACTGCGAACGCCGCCACCGCCACGGCGTTGGCCGCGCTGACCAGCAAGGTGCGCGGCGCATTCAATTCCTTCAGGTCGCGCTTGTCGATCAGGCCCCACATGGCCATCATCATGATCCCGACGGCGCCGCCGAAATAACCGCCATACGCGCCTAGAGCGAACTGTAGCACCAGTACCGCCGGCGCTCCGACTTGCCAGCGCGCGCGCAGTGCCGCGCCAAGGCGCCGCCCGAACGCCAGCGCGATCGAAGCGAGCAGCAGGAGCCAGGGCAACACAAAGGTGAAGGCTGCCGGCGAAGTCCGCAGCAGCAGCAAGGCCCCGGCCAGGCCACCGCACAACGTAGTCGCCAGCATCGGGCGCAGCGGAACGCCGCCGACAGCCTGCAAGCCGTCGCGGTAGGCCCAGGCGCTGGCCAGTCCGCCCGGAAACAAGGCTACTGTGCTGGAAGCATTCGCCTGAACCGGTGGCACACCGGCGGCGATCATGGCCGGCAGGGTGACAAAGGAGCCGCCGCCTGCCAGCGCATTCATCGCACCGGCCAGCAAGCCTGCAGAGAAAGTCAGAATCATCGAGTCCATGCCAGCGATGTTAGTCGGGCACGCCACGGCCCGCAATCTGGCAATTCCGGTGCTACACTTCGGAAATTCCGAATGCTGGAGATAAGACGATGCGCTTCGACCTGACCGATATGCGGCTCTTCCTCACTGTCGTGGAATGCGGCAGCCTGACCCAGGGCGCGCGCACCATGCACCTGGCGCTGGCCTCCGTCAGCGAACGCATTGCCGGCATGGAGGCGGCGCTGGGCGCGCCGCTGCTGGAGCGCAACAGACGCGGCGTGCGCGCCACGGCGGCGGGCGAAGCGCTGGAGCGCCATGCCCGCTCGATCCTGGGCCAGGTCGAACAGATGCGCGGCGACCTGCGCACCTACGCCACAGGCTTGAAAGGCCGCATCCGGGTACTGTCGAATTCGGCCGCCATGGCTGCCTTCCTGCCGCCCCACCTGTGCCGTTTCCTGGCCGCGCACCGCGACCTGTCGATCGACCTGCTGGAGCGGCCCAGCGCGGAAATCGTCCAGTCCATGGTGGACCGGCGGGCCGACCTTGGCATCGTGGCGGACATCACCGACTTCGGCCCCCTGCAAACCCACCTCATTGCCAGCGACCAGCTGGTCGTGGTCAGCAACCACCGGCATCGCCTGGCCGGACAAACCGCGGCAACCTTCGCCGATATTCTTGGCGAGCCGGTCGTCGGCATCGCCGACACTGCGCTGGAAACCCACCTGGCCGAACGCGCTTCGCGCCTTGGCCGCCAGCTTAACTACCGCATCCAGCTGCGCAATATCGAACATGTGGCGCTGCACGTCGAGGCGGGCATCGGCATCTCGATCATGTCCAGCGCGCTGGCCAGGCAGATCCGCCGCGACCTTGCCGTGGTGCGATTGTCGGAACCATGGGCTACGCGCCGGCTTTTTCTGTGCGCGCGGGATTTTTCGGCATTGACGCCGCACGCCGGCTTCCTGGCGAATCAGCTGCTGGAAGATGCGCCGCCGGCAGGATCAGGCAAGTAGCGCCGCCCCCATCGAGCGCGCTTCGGCCGCCGCAATGTCGAGCAGCTCGGCCAGGTCGGGGAAGTCCTGCAGGCATTGCACGATATCGGCACGCCGCACCAGGTATTCGTCCTGCGGCGCCGGCAGCGGCGACAGCACGGGAGACAGGTGGCGCGACAGCAGCAGCGTATCGCGCAAGCCGGATGGCGGCAGGCTGATGGCGCCATCGCGCAGGGTGATGATGGCAGCACCCACCGCCTCCGGCACCTGCAGCTTGCGCAGCACTTCGCGCGCCACGATTTCCTGGAACGGTCCCAGGCGCGGGCCCAGCTCATCCAGCAAGCCGGGGACATGGTCGGCTTGCGACAACAGGAAGAAATTGCCAGCCTCATGCACGATACCCGCGAACAGCGCGGTATCGGGATCGGTGCGGGTGATGTGGCGCGCCACCTGGTAGGCGATGGCCGCCACGTTGGCCGAATACTTCCACAGTTGATCGGCGCGCTCGCGCAAGCCGGGATCATGGATGCGGGCGCCGAACTGGCGCACCACCATGGCGGCCGCCAGCGAATACAGGTTGCGGTAGCCAAGCCGCATGACGGCGGCGCGGGCGCTGGTGATCGCCGGCGCCCCCTTGCTCCGGAACACGGCGGCATTGGCCAGGGCGACCGCACGTGCCGCCAGCACCGGCTCGCCCAGTATCTTGCGCGCTATTTCGTCGTCGTGGCAATCAGGGTCAGCCAATGCAAGCTGCAATGCCAATGCGGCATTGACGCTGGTGGGGAAGACCAGTTCCCCACGCTGCACTTCCGAGATAATGGTCGCTAAGTCCCTGAGCTTTTCCATGCAAGAAATTATACCGACGCCGTCCGCAATGCGCGCACATTGCCTGGCAGGCGCCGGGGAGCGGCGGCCTTGCGCACCTGCGGCGCGGCCTCGCTCTCATTTCCCAGCGTGAAGATGCTGATCGATTTCACCAGCATTTGCGCCTGCTCTTGCAGGCTGGCCGAAGCGGCGGCGGTCTGTTCCACCAGCGCGGCATTCTGCTGCGTGGTGTCGTCCATCTGCGTCACGGCCATGTTGATCTGCTCGATGCCGTTGCCCTGCTCGGCCGATGCGGTGGCGATTTCCTGCATGATGGCGGTAATGCTCTGCACGCTCTTCAGCACCTCCTGCATCGCCAGTCCGGCTTCGCCGACCAGGCGGTTGCCGGTCTCGACCCGGTCGACACTGTGGTTGATCAAGTCCTTGATCTCCTTGGCTGCCGAGGCCGAGCGCTGCGCCAGGTTGCGCACTTCGGACGCCACCACGGCGAAGCCGCGTCCCTGCTCGCCGGCGCGCGCCGCTTCCACCGCGGCATTCAGGGCCAGGATATTGGTCTGGAAAGCGATGCCGTCGATCACGCCGATGATGTCCACGATCTTGCGCGAGCTGTCGTTGATCTCGCCCATGGTCTGCACCACTTGCGACACCACTTCGCCGCCCTTGCCGGCCACGCCGGCCGCGCTGTGCACCAGCTGGTTGGCCTGGCGCGCGTTGTCCGCATTCTGTTTGACGGTGGACGTCAGTTCCTCCATCGAGGAGGCGGTTTCTTCCAGGTTGGAGGCCTGCGATTCCAGCCGCGACGACACGTCGGCGTTGCCGGTGGCGATATCGCGGCTGGCCGCATTGATCTGGTCCACGCTGGCACGCACATCGGAGACGATGCCGCGCAAGCTCTCGCTCATGGACTTGAGCGAGCGCAGCAACTGCCCTACTTCATTGGGCGGGCCAACGTCGATGTCGCTATCGAGTTTCCCCTTCGCCACTTCGTCCGCCACCGCGATGGCATTTTGCAGCGGCACCGTCACCGAGCGGGCGATCAGCACGCAGATCCAGGCGGCCAGGGAGAACAGCAGCACCATCGACACGATCATGATCCAGCGCTGCTCGGTAAAGCCCTTGATCTTCTCCGACAGCATGACGTCGATTTCCTTGGCAGCTGCTTCGTTGACGGCAAACTGCATGTCGATGGCCGCGGTGGACTTGGCCACCCACTCTTCGCCGGAATAAGTCAGCGGATCGGCTTTCACGATCTGCTCCGTGCCCAGTTCGACGATCTTGTGTGCCGCATCGCCCGCGGCGCGCAACTGCGCCCCAAGCTTGGCATCGATGGCAGGATTGGCGGCGGCAGCCTTGCCGAAGGCCGTCATGGTCTGGTCCAGGCGATCGGTCACGCGCGACATGATGGCGGCCTGCTGCATGCGGTCCTCGGCCGTGGCTTCTTTTTTCGCCAGCAGGCCAGCGCCCTTGGCGCGGGTCTTGCCAGTCTCCTCGGTCAGCCATGGCAACTGGTAGAACATCGACTGGATCAGCTGGTAAGTGTCTTTGTCCGGGTCGAGGCTCAGGCCGTAGGCGTCGCCGATCAGCTCGTTCACCTTGAGCAGCTTGGGCACCAGGCCGGTGTGTCCCGCATAGCTTTGCGGCACCGTGATCTTGCCCTCCGCCACATTGTTGCGCAGCGTCTCCCACTCCTGCTTGGCGGCGGCAAAGGCATCGATGATGGCCTTGTCGCCCAGCTTCGCGGCCGCTTTCTCCAGCCTGCCGTAGGCTGCGTCCGCTTCAGCCTGTTTGGCGCGGCGCTTTTCCGCCACGCTGCTCACGCCGCCCAGCACCAGTGCCGACAGGCCGCGATGCTGCTGCGTGTACTGCACGACCTTCAGACCATCGACCACGACAGGCAAGCCTTCATGCTCGCCTTCATAGGCGTGGAGAACTTTGCCTGCCTCGCTCATGTAGAGGAAGGCAGGGATGATCGCCAGCAATGCCGCGATCAGGCCGAGGATCATGAACTTGTGACCCAGCTTGAGTTGACCGAGAAGGGAGGTAGGATTCATGGCAGTTTCCTAAAGACAAGTTTGGCAAAAAAAGTGCGTTGCAGCACCGCGATACCTCTTGCTTTGATCTTATGCCCATTTACAGCCAAGCGTTACAATTCGTGAGAATTTACACCGCAATTCTCTTTCCTCATCACCATTTCTGTTGCGCCGGCGCGAAACAATTGCCAATGAAGAATTTAACTTTCATGATGCATGCATAAGTGCTTTGCTATAGTGCGTGTATGAAACTTTTAATGCCGTCATTGACGCTGATTGTGTCTTTGCTGCTGCCTGCCGCAAGGGCGGAGACAGTCACTGTCTACACCAGCGCCAACTTCGCGCCCCTCGTCATCGACGGCACCCGCGGCATCTATTACGAAGCAATCGACTACCTGAACAGGCAGGCCGGCGACGGCACCAGTTTCCGTCTGGCCTACCTGCCGCGCAAGCGCCTGCAAATGCGGCTGGAAGACGGCACGCTGGACGGCATCGTTATTGGCATGATGCCGCAATGGTTCGATGACGTCGCACAGAAGAAGTACCTGTGGACCACCGCTTTCGCCATCGACCATTTCGTGCTGGTGTCGCGCAGCGAACATCCGGTGCAGATGGACGCCCGCGACGGGCTGGCAGGCAAATCCATCGGCCTGACGCTGGGCTATGTCTATCCTGGCATCGATGAATGGATCCAGCGCCATGGCCTGCTGCGCCAGGACGCGATGAGCGAGGAAATCAACCTGGAGAAACTGCGCCGCGGCCGCATCGATTGCGTGGCAGTCTCCGAATCGGCCGCGCGTTACTTCGTGCGCTTGCACGGGCTGCACGGTAGCCTGACATTCGTCGACCTGCCGGGCCGCGCAACGGAACGCCGCTTCCTGGTCCCGCTGGGCCGCAACGACCTGTTCGACAAGATTGCGCCCATCGTCAAACGCATGCGCGAAGACCCGCAATGGCTGCGCATGACGTCGAAGTATCAATAATTGAATCTCAACTGCACGCCGTAGCTGCGCGGTTCGTTGACCACCCCGGTGAGGTTGTTGAAATCGATGGCCGCCACGGCCACCAGCCGGTTCGCCACATTGCGCACGAAGGCCGCCACTTCGACGCGTTCGCGCCCATCCTTGTAGCCAAGGCGCAAGCCGCCATCAAGCAAGGGCCGCGCCTTGTACTCCTCCGCCTCGTACAGGAAGAAGTTGTAGCGGCCCCGATAGGCCCAGTCGGTGTACGCGAACAGCTCGCCGTTGCGCCAGGGCTGGCTGTAGCGCAGCGTGGCATTGGCGATCCAGCGCGGTGACCGCGGCAGCGGATTGCCATCGATGAACACATTGTTGGCCGCGGTGCCGCGCGGGTCGAGCACCGTGCAGCCATTGCCACAGGGGAGCACGAACAGGCTGCCGTCGCGGATCCTGGTCGCGTTATAACTGGCGCCCACGCTGGCGGTCCAGGCGCTGCTGGGACGCATCAGCCATTCCACTTCCGCGCCCTGCCCGCGCACCTTGGCGGCGTTGACCAGGCGGTTCTGGTTGATCACGCCGCTGCCTGCGGTCAGCTGCATGTCCTCGACCGTGTAGCGGAACAGGGCCAGTCCGAGGCGTGCGCGGCGCTGCATGAACTCCTGCTTCCAGCCCGCCTCCCAGCTCATGGCCTGTTCGGCGCGCGCGATGGAAATGCTGTTGCCGAACAGGATGCGGCCCTGGATCGATGGCGCGCGGTAGCCGGTTGCAATGCGCGCGTACACATGGCTCTCCGGCGTCAGCGCCAGCGTCGCGCCAAGATCCCAACTGACATCATTGCTGCGCGGGGCAGCCGCCAGTCCGGCAATCGGCTGGGCGCCGGGCGCGGCTTGCGGGCGCGCGGCGCTGAAGTCCTTGCGGTCCTTCGTGTAGCGCAGGCCTGCACGGAGCAGCAGGCCGGGCCGCGCGCGCCACGACAATGCGCCGAAGGCCGCCAGCGACCGGCTGTCCTGCTCCTGCCAGGCGTAGGCGTTCTGGCGATTGTCGTTGAAGGTGTCGAAGCCGAAGCTGTCGATCCTGATCCTTTCGCTGAACCCGTATACGCCCGCCAGCCAGCTCCACACCTGCGCCGGATCGGACTCCAGCCTGAACTCCTGCGTCAACTGCTTGTGCCGCGGCAGCGCATCGGCAGTCTCGGAGGGGAATGGAATGCGGCCCGGCCCCATCGGCAGGTGCGACAGCGCGCCGTAGCCGGCGTCCACGTCGGCACGGCTGTAAAAGCGCGCCCGCTCCCAGCCCGAGATGGCATGCAGGCTGAGGCCATCGAACTGCCAGCGCAGGCGCAGGCTGGCGCCGCTCGTCTTCAGGAACTGGTGGTTCATGCCGTCGGTAGGCAGGCTGGCATAGTCAAAGCCCGGCACCAGGGCGTTGCTGCCTTTTTGCAGGATATTGGCGCGAAACAGCGTAGCGCGCCCGGCCATGCGGCGGCCATGCCCGTTCAGCAGGACACTGAATGCAGGGCCGGGCTGGTACAGCAGCTGCACCCGCGCGGCGTTGTCATGGTAGCCCTCGAATCCCGTGCTGGGCGCTTGCGGCCGATCGTTGAAGACACGGTTGGCGCGATGCTGGCTTAGCAGCGACACGCGCAACGCCAGCGCTTCTCCCAGCGGCGCGTTGAATGCGCCCTCCAGGTTGCGCATCCGGTCCTTGCCGTAGGCGGCGCTGGCATACCCCTCGGCCTTGAAGGACGGACGCGCCGAATTGAATTTCACCACCCCGGCCGGCGCGTTGCGCCCGAACAGGCTGCCCTGCGGCCCGCGCAGCACTTCCACCTGCTGCAGGTCGAACAGCGGGAAGGACTTGAGCAGCGGGCTTTCCTGCACCACCTCGTCGAATACCACGCCGACCGGTTGCGCCGCATTCAGGTCGAAGTCTGTGTTCCCGAGGCCGCGCAGGTAAAAGCGCGGGAAGGAACGGCCGAAGTCCGATTCGATATGCAGGCTGGGCATGCGCGAAGCCAGGTAGCGCAAGTCGCGGCCGCTGGCCGCCAGCACGTCGAGCGCTTCGCCGCCCAGCACCGACGCGTTGAATGGCACCTCCTGCAGCGGTTCGGCACGGCGCTGCGCAGTGACGTAGACGGTTGGCAGTGCGCCATCCTGCGCCTGCTGCGCCCCTGCCGGCGGCAACGCCGCCAGGCCAGCCACACCGATCGCCCACCATGCGCGCATGCTGCCTCCCGTGTGGTTTCATGCTAGCAGACAAAGCCGATCATGGCATAATGATAGTTTCAATTTAACCATTCCCTGGCAATGGCCCCGCTGCTGCGCTCCTCCCTGTTCGCCTGCCTGCTTGCCGCCAGCGCTTTGGCATCGGCGCAACAACGGCCGGGCGTGGTGTCGTTCCAGCGCATTGCCATGCCGGACCAGGTGCCGGCCCATTTGAGCACGGTGATGGCGCAGGACGCGCAGGGCTTGCTGTGGATCGGCACCCAGGATGGACTGGTGCGCTACGACGGCTATGGCTACAAGGTGTTCCGCCCGCATCCAGGGGACCCGGGTTCTCTGGGAGGCAGCTACATCCGCGCCCTGCACGCTGCGCGCGATGGCAAGCTGTGGATCGGCACCATCAGCGGCGGCCTGTCGCTGTTCGATCCGCGCACGGAACGCTTCACCCAGTTTCGCCACGACCCGCAACGCAAGGACAGCCTGGCCAACGACCGCGTGGAATCCATCGCGGAGACGGCCGGCGGCATGCTGTGGCTGGCCACCGACAACGGCTTGTCGGTGCTCGATCCGGCCACGGGCCGGTTCAGGCATTACCGCCACGTCGACGGCGACGACAGCAGCCTGGCCAACGACCAGCTGCGCGCCGTGCTGCTGGACCGCGAAGGCCGCCTGTGGGTGGCCAGCGACGCCGGCTTGCAGCGCTGGCTCGGCGACGGCCGCTTTTCAGCGCCGGTCGGCCCGGCCAATGCCATCCGCCTGTTCCAGGACAGCAGCGGCCGGATCTGGATCGGCAGCTCGCGCCAGGGCGCCGCGGTGTACGACCCTGCCAGCGGGACGCTGCGTACCCTGGCAGGGCTCGGCCACTACTGGATCTACAGCATCGCCGAGCCGCTGCCGGGTGAAATCTGGCTCGGCACCTTCGGCAATGGCATCGACGTGGTCGATGCCGCCAGCCTGGCCGTGGTCGACCGCCTGCAATACGACAGCACCAGCACTTCCAGCATCGGCAACGACCGTATCGGCGCGCTGCTGGTGGACCGTTCCGGCCTGGCCTGGGCCGGGACCTGGGGCGGTGGCATCGCGCATCACGATCCGGCCAGCCGCGCCTTCCTCAAGCTGCGGCACAGCCCATCCAATCCGCTCGGCCCCAGCCATCCGGCCATCGTGCGCGCACTGGAGGCGGCCGACGGCCGGCTGTGGCTGGGCACCAATGGCAACGGCGTCGACGTGCTCGACGCCAGCGGCCGGTTGGTGGCAGGCCTCCGGCCCGATGCCCGGCGCAGCGACGCCCTGGCCGACGGCGCCGTCACCTGCCTGGCGCAAGGACCGGATGGCAGCATGTGGGTCGCGACACTGGATGGCACCCTGCACCGCCAGCGCCCCGGGCAGCAAGGCTTCCAGCGTTACGGCAGCGCGCAAGGCTTGCCGGGCGGCCCGATCCGCACCATGGCGTTCGGCGCCGACGGCGCGCTGTGGGCCGGCGCCCAGCAAGGACTGGCGCGCGTCGGCCAGGACGACAGCGTGCACGCCTGGCGCCACCAGCCCGACGATCCGGACAGCCTGTCCGGGCGCGAAGTCGAAGCGCTGGCCTTCACGCCGGACGGCGTGCTGTGGGTCGGCACCAATGACGGCCTGAATGCCTTCGACACCAAAACCGGCAAGGCGCGCCGCATCGTGCGCGATCCGGCGCGCGAGGACAGCCTGCCCGACAACTGGGTGCCGGACCTGATGGTGGACAAGGACGGCCAGCTGTGGCTGGCGACCCAGTCCGGCGCCGCCATCCTGCGCTCCTTCGACGGCAAGAGCGCGCGCTTCGACCTGCTGTCGCCCCGCCTGAAACTGCCGCCCCACCCGCCCGAGTCGCTGCTGCAGGATGCGCAAGGCCAGGTGTGGCTTGGCAGCCGCGTGCGCATCGACCCGCTGACCTGGCGCTGGCGCAGTTTCGACCGCGCCGACGGCAACGAATTCCGCACCCTGTACTACGCCAGCCGCGCCCGCATGCGCAACGGCGACCTGCTGTTCGGTTCGCCCGAAGGCCTGCTGAGGGTGCGGCCGCACATGCTGCGGCGCTGGGAATACAAGCCGGCGGTGACCGCGACCGCGCTGACCATCGACGGCATCGAACAGCCCGGCGCCGGCATCCTCACCGAACGCACGCTCTCGCCCAGCCAGCGCGACCTGCGCCTGGAGTTTGCCGCGCCCGACTTCAGCGCACCGGAACAGCAGCAATACCGCTACCGCCTGGATGGCTACGACGCCGGCTGGGTCAATGTCGATGCGCGCCAGCGCGTAGCCGCCTATTCCCACCTGCCGCCCGGAGACTACCAGCTGCGCGTCCAGGCCAGCAACCGCGCCGGCCAATGGAGCCCGCAGGAATGGGCGCTCAAGCTGCATGTACAACCGGCCTTCTACCAGACCTGGTGGTTCCGCGCCTCCATGTGGGTACTGGGCGCACTGGGCGTGGCCTTCCTGTTCCGCCTGCGCCTGCACGCCCTGCGCCGCCGCGGCGAACGCCTGGAGCGCCTGGTGGCCGAACGCACCGCCGAACTGGAGGCGGCTTCGCGCCGGCTGGAGCAGGCCAGCCTGACCGACCCGCTGACCGGCCTGCACAACCGCCGCTACCTGGAGCAGACCATCCAGGCCGACTTCGACCTGGCCGCGCGCCGCC
>Ga0307408_100001332_pt1 | contig 18517 bp, 17 predicted proteins | sample 322Cmetagenome_FD_202116 | JGI IMG/M metagenome (GOLD analysis project Ga0307408, IMG submission 202116) | Maize rhizosphere microbial communities from greenhouse at UC Davis, California, United States - 322HYB-C-3 | ecosystem: Host-associated > Plants > Roots > Rhizosphere > Soil | place... | reverse complement strand
GAAAAACTAGATATTAAAAAGCACTACATCCATCAAGTTAGATACGAATATGTAGGAAATGGGGATATTTTCGTTGTGCCTGCGGGATGTCTTAGCAACTTAGTAGTGCCTGAGTCGGACGGCAGAATTTCAAGGAATGATTACCTGGAAGCAATAGCTAGATTAGATATATCGAATATTCGACAAATTGTTCAACAATTTGAATTGTTTTTTGACGATTTAAAGGAACAGTTGGATTTGACTTCTGAAAATAGTGTAATATTAATTGATTCCCGCACTGGTTTTAATGATACTTTTGCCGTGTTAGCCTCTCTAGCAGACTTAATAGTCGGATTCTTTGGAATTAACAAGCAGAGTCAAATTGGATTATCTCATTTTCTAGAGGAGTTTGGATCTCTTGAAAGGGGCAGAGACCAGCAATTAATTTTGGTAAACTCTATATCGGAGAGTCTTAGTCACTTTCAAGTATTCAAAGATTTTATTAATCAATACGTTCAACTAAACCAGCAGAAGTTTATGGATGAACAGTTTGGTTTAAAAAGCTTCTCAAGTGATATCTTTAGAGTCCCCAGAACTGAATTTCTTGGGAGGATCGGGACTGATTTAGAATCTTCAGATAAAGGCGTTCTAGAGGAATCAAATAAATCCGACGATTTATTAAATATTCAATTTCACACTAAAGTTCGACGCCCGGACTCTGAATTTGAAGATCTTTTTAATGCAATTCACAGCAAAATTTCACAAGTTCAATATGAATGCAAAGATGAGATTGAACAAATTTCTCTTCACCAGCAGAACGAGCAAATGGTAGAAATTAAAGCCGTAAATGTGATAAGCGAAAGTTTTTTTGAAGAGATAAGATTTAAAGTTGATAAGGTAGTAGTAAGAGAACAAGTCCTTCGAAATGTTATAAAAGAGGAGAATTTTCCAAAACCATATGCTGATACAGGTATTGAGAAACCAATGTTAAGGGATTTTTTCTTTAGAGACTGTATGAAGGATATTTTCAACAGAGATAAATATGTGATTATCGGTTACAAGGGAACTGGAAAGACTCATATATACAGATCTTTCGAAAATTCAGAAATTACGGATCGCCTCTGTGCACGTGAGAATAAATCTCCATCTAGCTTTGTTTTTATAAATGTTATTCCTATTAAAGAACACGCCCATTATTTTTCTACCGATGATAATTTTATGCAAAAGGAGAAGTCCGAATTAGGCGTGGATTACTTCTTTAAATCATTCTGGCTAGTTTATTCATGGAGTTCACTATTTAATCATAAAAAAATTCAAAGCTTAAATATTCGTCCGTCACTTGCCTTGTTTAGCATTGATGAGTCAAATATTGAGACGATCTTATCCATTATTTCGGACCGCGAATCCATTTCTAAAATAAATTACGACTTACAAAAACTAAATGGGAAACTTGAAAGCTTGGATCAATATTTGATCCTAGCTTATGATCAAATTGATTTTGTTGTTAAACCTAATAGCTGGAACGATGGTGTTGCTCCTCTTATAAATTATTGGAGAACCAATCCTTTCTCTAGAATCTATCCAAAGGTCTTTGTACGTGCAGATATATTTGTTGACAGATTGACTAACATAACTAACTTTAATGAAATTCAAAAGGAAAAGTCGATAAGTTTACAATGGTCTAAACAAGAACTGTTTGCCTATTTCTTCAAATATGTGTTTAGGATAAGCAAAAGCGATTTTTTTGCGTTGTCTTATTCTTACAAGGACTACACGGAGCATGCACGGAAAAGACTTTTTCAAATAGAAGAAAGCCTAGATGTTGATGATCAAATTCCAGTTCATAGAGAAGACCTCCTGAAATTTTTAGTGGAGAGTTTCTTTGGAAAGAATGCTGACAGATATGATCGTCAGAAAAATGGATTTGGAGAAAACTATGACTGGTTCTATCGAAATTTAACCGATGCGAAAAACGCAATAAGCATTAGGCCTTTTCTCGACCTGATTCACAAAGCTGTAAATATTGCGTTAGAGGATTCGAATTTGAAAAGTGCCAAGAGATATTTTTATCAACAAAATCAAGTATTGTCAGCATTTTATTTTACTAGCAATGACGCTAAAGCTTATGCTGCCGAACGTTACTACAATGATTTAGCAAAAGATAAAGGAAATGAGCCTCTAAGACTTTTTTATCAGTATATTAAAAATGATGGTTTAGACAGATTTAGAGTATATGAATTTTCAAGAGAACAATTAGATGATCTTCTCAAAAGAATCATTGAATTTCCGAATTATAAAAATGAAGAGTCGTTGAAAGAGAAATCAATCGATGATTTTAAAAATCTTTTGATCAATAACGGAGTATTAACTGTTGTTCACGTTACGAATCGTCAGTTAACCCGTTACATTATCCCCTTCCTATATAGAAGTTACTTCGCTGTTGGTAATCCTGATTTATTTAACCGACGCCGCAGTTAACATTAAATTCACTTGGTTCCAGCCTATTTCTTGAATCGAGTGAATTTATTTACGGGCAGTTTATTGAAAATAAATCAGTAGGTATTTAAATACTTACTGATTTCACTAATAAAATGCAAAAGCTCTCTATCTTTGAACTGTCGCAAGATTCGATAGCTAGTTCGGTGACAGTACCGGTATTTTCGCTCACTTCCACAAAAGCAGTCGCTTACTCTATTCGGTTCTTTTGTTTCCAATACAAGGTTCAAGAACACTTTAATATAATTCAAATCTCTAGTACCTAGCACGTCCATGAAAAACTCAAAGTTACCCAAAGCTCCATGCGATCGTTCATTCAAAAAATATCCGTTTGTCTCCCGAAATTTCTGATTAAAAAAGTAAGGAACGACCCATTCTTGAATAAAGTTCACTAACATAAGGCCACGTCTACAAATTAGTATTTCCTCCGGAATGCACGCAATGCAGCAATGACCATCAGGGTAAACATGCCAGTCAATATTATGGGGCAAACGGCCAGAGGTTTCGTATACCAACGGAAACCGATTAGGGTAATCAGAGGATGCCTTTATTTTAATGTGATATGAATCAACGAGATGTCCTTCTTCGTCCAAAAGTTTTAGAATGCCGGCAATAAATGGCTCTTCATTTTCCGGATGGAAAAAATGTAGATCCGGAAAATGATTGCCAATTAGTGTCGCTTCACTAATAAATTGAAGCATTGAATTATTCATTGCCATACGGGAAGGAAGTTGATGCTCCGATTGCCGCAGCGGAATTACGTTGCGACTCGTCATTTTTGTCCTCGCCCAAAGGAAAACGTGATCCTAAGTGTTTTCGCCATAATTTACTGGCTTTGAGCTGGTTTTTTTCTCGAATCGCATCATCAGCATCTTTTAAGAATGTATCTAAGTCCTCAAGGAATAGTTTTTTGCGATTCTCGTCGTAATCTGCGAAGAGATCGTCATAAGGTAATGCCGGAACAATGCATTCAAACTTCAAATTCAAGGTTTTCTGAATTTCGCGAAGGATATCCCGCAAGGTGATGTCATCACGATCGTTTAATACAATTTTACTTTTCGCATTTGCAGCCAATATCGTCATTGCAAGTCCACTCGGCATTTTATGGTTTATATTATCACACCAAGCTTTTAGATATTTAACGTCACGAATTAAGCGTCCAGCGGAGTCTTTTCGTTCGTTGAACCAGTCAACAACCCCACGAGAATCACTTTCCTCGAAACCAACATCTTTCACTGCGATCATGTATTTTTTACCATCGATTTTGTAATAAACTGGATGATCTATTTCATAATCGCCAGAAAATATTGACCGAATACATTTTTTTCGGTTCTGTGCAGCCGTTTTCGTGTAGCCATCCACAGCTTCCAGAACCCATTTCTTCAACGTTGAAGCTGTAACGTCTGGTTCTCTTAAAAAATAGATTCCATCATCAAGATCGCAGATATCCTCCTTCGTTCTGATCCCGGTTTTCATTTTGTAGGAACCTTGTATATAGAACTTAGGAATGTAATCCGGATGGTTTTCTTTGAACCATTTTCTAATTCGCTCCCTAAGTCCGTTTTTAGATTTCATCATCCGTTCATTCTTACCGGAGTTGATTGAAATACAATCGTGAAAATCAGAAAATAAGTTATTACAGTTAGCCATGTTATTTTATGTTTAAAAAGTTCAATATTTGATATAGGTTGTTTTTAGAAAGCTCATCTCCTATAGCTTCCATTCGTTGAAGTGATTTGTTTGAGGAAGCATTCAGCTCAATGGTATCGCCAGCCATGTCATGTTGAACCCGCAGGTAGTCAAATGCATTCCCCTGCTTTTTTAGGGAGCGGTTGAGAAACAAAAGGTATTGTTCTGTTATTTGTGCCTGCGTGTCGAGCACAATATCCACTATTCTTGGATTAGGAAAGAGCCAGAAAAAAACTGACTTGGGTCTCCAACTCCTCTTAACGATCTGCTTCCCTTTACCTGTTCCCAGAGACAGAATACTTATATCTTTAAGGTCTATTCCAAACTTATCAGTAGCCTCAAAGATTCCAATCAAAGAGGGATTATTTGCAAAGATGCCTCCGTCAATCATGTTGACGTTTTGCCCGCTACCAAATTCGTTTTCAAAGCTGAAAGAATGCGGAGGAAAGTATACAGGAGCTGATGCACTCGACATGGCGACATGATGAGCTGGTAACTTGTAATCCCTGGTGTAATCAGGGTGATGCTTAGTTTTAAGCACGTTAATTGCTCCGTCGTTACCATTAAAAGTTGGTATGCACAGATTAGTCTTTGCGTCATTCAACAAAGGAGTTACCCCGCCATTAGCCTCAGTATATACCTTCTTAAGCTTTTTCAGCAAAGCCTTATTGCTATAAATTGCATTGAAAAATGCTCTGCTTTTTCGTGGCAGGCATTTTAGCATGAAGCGGGGGAAGATGAGTTTTGCGTTGTCCTTGTAAAACTTAACCAGTTCTTTGGCTGGGATTCCCAACGAAATTGCAATAGCCAGAATAGCACCGGTTGAAGTGCCGCAAATTAAATCGAAATGCTCATGCAGTTTTTTGCCAGGCTCTAAATGCTCTAATTCATATTCAAGGTCGGAGAGGACTTTGGCTGGGATAAGTCCCCTTATCCCGCCACCATCAATGGAAAGAATTCGGAATTTCTTATTATTTTCCATGTAGCTATTGAAAAGGCTCTCCATTAATTTCAGCCCAATCGGGTCCGAACTGGGTGCTAATGCATCTTTCTAACTTGATATCAAGTGCTGTACAGCTAGTTTTTACATCTTTTAATGCGTAAGCAGCATTTTTAGATTCGTGATAAAGGGTAGTATTTGGAAGATATATTTTTTCACTGGTGTCGAAAATATGGTCCTTGTATCCTAGTCCTAACATCTTTTCTTTTAGTTCCTGATGTTTGGAAGGAACGTCATATGTAACTATTGATGCCATAATCCTTTACTGTTTAGGGTTGAAGAATCCGGAACTGTGTTCCGGATCCGAATTCTATTTAGATTTCTTTACAGTTTCTTTTACTGTTGTTCTCGGATGCTTGTCAGCGTATTGCTTGGTTACATACTGTCCCGATCCTGCGTCTCTATGAACTGTGCTTTTCTTAGCCATACTATTATACCTCCTTTCCTAATTACTTGCACACCAATAGTCTAACACTGTGCCAAAATGAAAAATTCTTTTTTTGCGGATTTTACTATGTTTGTATATCAAAAAATGAATTTATATATCAATAAATGATATGAAAATACTATTGTCTTGGGTGGCAACAATGCACGATTTTCTTAAGGAGCCTGGGCCTGACGGTAAAAAAGTTAGCACTGATGGTCCAACATTTAATTTTCATCGATTATTTTATGAGGGGTATGACAAGCATATTATTCTGACAAGTGCGGCGAATCACGAGCCTGATCCTAAAACGGAGATGTTAGTCGGCGAAGTAAAAGCAGCTTTCAAGAATCATATAATAGAGTCTCATTATATGGGGATTTCTGACGTGATTGATCTCTTTGAGATCAAGACCAAGGTTGAAAGCTTTTTAATTGAAAAATATAAAGATGATGTAATTGATATTTTCTTTTCGCCAGGAACATCTGCGATGCAAATGGCATGGTATTTAATTCATACAACTTTAGATCTTAATACTAGGCTTCTACAAGTTCGCCCTAAAAAGTTCAGCCGAAGCAATGAACCTGAACTTTTAGAGATAAAAACAGAAAGGTCTCTAACGCCTTACTCGGCTATAGTGCGCTCTGAAAGCGTAACAAAACATAAAGAAGATTATATAATAACAGAATCTATTCAGGGCGTTTACAACAGGGCAAACAAAATAGCTCAAACAGATACTGTTACAACTTTGATAACTGGAGAAAGTGGAACAGGGAAGGAGCACCTTGCCCGACATATTCACAGTACCTCAGCAAGAAATGGGAAAAAGTTTATAGCTATTAACTGCTCGGCATTTACAGATGAATTGTTGGAATCACGACTGTTCGGTTATAAGAAGGGAGCTTTCACAGGTGCGCTCAATGATCACAAAGGTTTTTTTGAGGAAGCGAAGGGCGGAACTATCTTTTTAGACGAAATAGGAGATATCACATCCTATATGCAGCAAGTATTACTTAGGGTGCTTCAAGAAAAAATTATAATGCCGATAGGGGAAAGTAAGGAGACAAAGGTTGACGTGCGGATTATTGCTGCGACAAACCGGGACCTTGTGGAGTTATGCCGACAGGAGAAATTTCGTTGGGATCTTTATTATAGGCTTACTGTAGCCGAACTAATGCTTCCTTCACTACGAGATAGATCAAAAGAGGAAAGAAACCAATTGATTGATCTCTTTCTTAAATCTAAAAAGCAGCTTTTTAAAAGACCCAAAATCTTGAAGCTTACAAAAGCAGCAAAAGATTCGCTTCTCGCATATCCCTTTCCCGGGAATGTTCGGGAAATGGAAAATTTGATTGAACAACTTTACGTTTTTAACGAAGGTGAAATCGAAGTAGTGGATCTACCCCAAAGGATAACCCAGCCAGCCGATGATGCTAAGCTGGATTGGAAATCTATAGAGAAGCTCCATATCCAAAAGGTCTTAAAGCTGACAAATAATAACAAAGAAAAGGCCAGGGAAATATTGGATTATGGATCAATAAATACTCTTATGAAGAAGATCAAAGAATACAATATCCAATAAGTTTCAAATTAAATCTTTGAGGAAGCCCACGAAAAGATGTCCTTCAATGAAAACGCCAAACCCGCAATCAACTCAGATGAAGGTAACATATTTGCGTTGTCTCCTTTCGTGGAGGTATGACTTCCAAAAGCACCAGCGATTTTTCTAATAGACGTAATAGCACAGAAAACATGGACAGGCATTTCTCCGTTATCATTTAAATGTTTAGATATTTCCCCAAGTCTTCTACTTTCGTGAGTGATTATGCCTGATTGGTTTTTTAGATATTTTGTAAAAATTACATCTAATAGATGTTCTAAGGTTCTCCTAAGTGTATTTAAATTGTTGACTCTTTCAGGGATCTCGCTGTTGTTGAACCTATTGTTGAGGAATAACTCAGAAAGTACATCAAATTCGGTATCTGAAAAATGATCTGTGGCGAATTCAAATATTTCGGGATGGCCTACAGTTAATTTTGCTTTATCCGATGAACGGTAAGTACACCAAATATATTCAAATACTTCAGTTTCTGCGCCCTTTTCAAATATTTTACAATCAACTTTGCCGGAGAGCCTTAATTTTAAATCGGCAAATCCAGTGTTAATGCAATAAGGTATATTTATTTTTTTCCTGTACTTCAGTTTATCAAGTTCTTGAACTACAGTAATTAAGTTCATTTCATCTTCAGTGCCCTCTTGTTGTCCTTCATGCATATATGCTCTGGCGTCTAGTACAATGAACTGATAGCTCTTTGGTGAAGTGTTTAGCTTTTCTAATAAGTCGTCAGCATTATCAACGTGGTCTGTAATAATTCTAGCCCGTTGCGCAAAAGTTTTAAAACTTGCTGCATAGTCTCGTTTGTCTTCGTAAAGCAGTATTCTTATTGGTCTTTGTGTCTTACTCATGGTAAGTAAATCTTGAATCTAACTTTGAATTGCGACTCTTTAATCTCTGTTCTGTCGGCGATGTGAATTTCACCTTTATGGCTCTCAATGATTCTTTTTATATGAAATCCGCCGAATCCTGTCCCTCTATAGCGATTGGCAGTATGACCAACTGTTTGAAATTTGGATATATCAAATTCCGGGGGGAACATATTGCCGTTGTTTTCTACTATAATTTCATGAAACTCACTTGATGTAGATTTGCTTGAGAGCTTTATGTTGATAATGTTTTTAACACGATTTGTTCCGGGTGTAAATCCATGCTTAATTGCATTTTCAATTAATCTTTTGAATAGAACCTCGATCTGGTATTTATCAACATATAGTTCTTGTTCGTCTCCTTGAATATTAATAGTGCAATTTGAATTGGCAAAAATTGACTTAATGTTTTCATTGAGGAACTTTTTTAGTAGCACTTTTTCAGGGTTAAAAGCCCCACTTCCTATATTTAAAATCTCCTCCGCTTTAGATAGTGTTTTTTGTGCGTCCTGCACCGCTGAATCTAGTCTATTGAAAAGATTTTGTAGTATCAAATCTTTAACATCTTCAAGTGTTTGGCCAGTCAGAAGATCTAAAACTGGTTCATTCCAATTAATGATTTTTTCGTCTTCAATTTTTTGAGAAAGAAAGTCCTTTAGGACACTTATATCCATTCCTATGGAGGAAACAGGTTGCTTTAACTCATGCTTCAAGCTAGCTATAATATTGTACAGATCATCTTCACGCTGTCTTTCGGTCGCTTTTTTTGCTTCTTGTAGACGTCGACCGTAAAACGAAGAGGTAAAGCGCTGTTGATCTTCAATTGAAAGGATTTTTATTTTTACATTTAAGAAATCCGCTTTGCTGAAATGAGGCACGCCGATATTATGGCGTATTGAATCTATTTGCTTTAAGACATACTCGCTTTGCAATTGAGTAATTAAATACTCAGGCAAAAGTTTACGAGGATCAGTTTTAATTACAATAATGTTAGGATTACATAGAGCATAATCTTTTGCAGTAAAAAGTGTGGGTTTAAGTTTCATCCCTACTTTTGCTAGTAAAACAGCATTGGGCGGAATATAACGAGGATTTCTTGCCAATATCTCCTCACTAGAAATAAAATAATCGGCTTTCGTTAAATCCACTTCATTTAATCCTGAAGATTCAGTTAAATCACCAACCTGAAGAAAAGGGATACCAGTGTTGCCATTTAAAAATTCTTTTGAAATAACGGTTCCAGTATGTATAATTTCAGCCAGATCTTTAATTTTTTTATGATTTATATCAGAAATTTGTTCAAGAAGATACCGTTTGGGAGTTAAGTCATAAGTTTCTTTAGAAATAGTTTCGTAATCAATAAAGATTCCGTTATTTATGGAACTTAATTTATTATGATACTGTTCAATTATGGTATTTGAAAATCTACTAAAGGAGTCTTTTGAGTAATTAGACGCATCAAATAAAAATAGAGAGGATTCTAGCTTACTATTTTTGTCGATAATTAACACTGATCCTGAAATGTTTGTAGAAGGCTTGAACACACCATTCGGAAGTGATATGACTCCTTTCAAAAGACGATTTTCGATCAAGAACTTCCTGAGACCATAGTAATCCTTTTTATTACTAAATAACACCCCGTCTGGTACCACTATAACGGCCTTTCCATTCTCCTTAAGATGCAGTAGACAGCCTAGTATTGAGACCACTTGATGGTCAATTACGTTACTGTTTTTGTTGAGGGCTAGAGTTTCCGCAAAGGCAGAAAGATGTGAATTTACATCCCAAATATGGCTTTTTAATTTTAACCCAAATGGAGGAGCTGTTACAATTAAATCAACTTTTGTTAATGGGCTTTGGTCAAGGAAATTTACATTTGTATAAGTGGACTTTTCACAGTTATTGGCTAGTAAGTTCAGCATGCCAATAATCGCGGCATCAGCATTAATATCATTTGCAATAATTTCCGGCTGGAATTTTCTATTAAAACGATAAGTAAGCGTTAAGGAACCACAATAACCTGAAAACGGATCAAATAGTACACTATTAGCCTGAATTGTGAAAATTGAACTTATAAAATTTGCTACTTCTTTAGGGGTCGAATATTCAGTGTTGAAGGTATCCTCTCCATCTTGATAGCCGTTTGCAATTTCGTTAAAAAAGGTACCAAAACTACTTCGACTTGGTTTTTTTTGAGTTCTTAAAATATCATAAAAATCAAATACGATGTGAACTTCTTTAGTCGTAAGGTGTTCAATGGTATTTGTAACTATGGAAAAAAAATGAGGCTTACCAACTGCGGTTTCAATGATGGTAAGGTCTGAAAAAAGTTTTTCCTTTAAATTCTCTGGGTAAACTGTTTCGATTTCATTATCATTCCATACAAGATAGGTCAAGGTTTTTGCTAAAAGCCGTATTTTATAATAACTTAAGTTTGATGTTTTAAGTTTGTTTAATAGGCGTTTATACTCTCGAATGTATAACTGAATCTCCTTATCGATTAGTGAAATTTCATTATTAGTATTTACCTTAAATAAATTTGAGTATTGTCTTACTCTTAATAGAATTTGGTTTCCACTAATTGGCTCTCCATCTCTTCTTTTATATAATGATTTGGAATTTAGTAATTCGGCAAGCTGTACGCAATTGATTTCACCTGGTAAAGAGAATAAGATTTCTCTGATAGCTTCATGAAACGTCATACAAAATGATTAAACAGATATGGCTAGGAAACAAAGATAGTTGTCGAGACGCCTCTTTAACATACTTTCCTTTAAACTTAAAAAGGATTGCACTCTAATTAATAGGGCTATAGTTGTTTAACTTTCAAAATCTCAACTTTCTCTTTTTCACTTTGTAGCAAACGCTCCAACAATGCAACTTTCTCATCGTAAAGGGCTACTATTTTATCGATCGCGTTAAAGTTATAATATTGGCCATACGATGCTGCATGGTCGTTGTAGGTATTACCGATAAAGCTTATTACAGCTTCTTCACTAAAATTCTCAATCGCTTCACCTGTTACCCCCAACACCTTAGCCACCCTTTCCAGCACCTCATCCTCAATACTTTCACTCTGTTCCAGCTTAGAAACAGCCTGTTGCGAAATACCAAGTTCCATCGCAAGCGCTTCCTGCTTAAGCCCACGTAATTCTCTTAAACGAGAAATTTTTCTGCCGATATGATTGGGTTTTGATGAGGTTTCCATAGCTCAAACTTAATAAAAAAACAGAATCTGTACACATTAAAGCAATATGGCCTAGTGCTCAAATGTTTGAAGGTAAAATACCAGGTAAAAATTGTAAGACACAACCTGCTGCGGTTTCCTACGCTTGCAGCCGCATACTTTATTTGCAGGCAAAAAACAAAATCTAAACATGCCTAATCCAATCCACTTACAATTAACAGAAGAATTTCAGATAGCCTGCATTATGCATCAGCTAAACCCGGTAGAAGTATTACAGGGATTTATTGATAGTATGGTGTTACCCTGCGGGCGGTTAACCAGCGCACCGGAATGTATATTGGCGAGTAATTATCTGGTAGCTTATACTAATATTAAGCCTGTCTCCATATTCTATACCGATAGGCAGAAAGAGTTTTTACAGCTGAAAGAAAACCAGCTGATTAAATTATTAAAAATCAGTGTAAGGCATCCCGAACCAGAAAGGGCAGAAGCCATACGGTGTTTCTTTAGATTGTGGTTAAAGGAATGGAGGGCAGAATATCAACATGATAGGCCAATGCTGCTGAGCGAAACTAAGCAGGTTTGCCGTCATTAGCTAAAAGAGATATCGGTTCGTACTGTCTGGTAGCGTTTTCTGGTTTATTTATGTGCTGCTTTTCTCTCGGCACACCTTGAACCAGCAAGGGGGCATGTGGTGCAGAATATCAATATAGTGAAAGTACGCCTATAAAGGGATCAGCCGGTAGGCATTGAGCATATCAAGGGTAATTCGGTATCAAAGCTTAAATCAGGGAATGCGCTTTAAGCTAGAATTCTTCTGCTGAATCACTCTCGTAAAATGGCTATAACTAGCTATTTATTGTTATTTCTATTTTAAATAATTTAGATTAAACGCTTCCCGTCCTAAATTAAACAATATGTCCATAGATCTTAACCAATTACAATCTGACTTCCAGTCGGCATTTAACCAGCTCCTTATAAGTTGCGATGCGCAGAATATTCAGATGAGCCCATATTTCGGGATAAGAAATCCTCTGGAACAGGCAAGGCTGTGGAGGCAATCTCGAAACAGCACTGAAATTAATTCCAAAATAGCTGAATTGCGGTCTAAAGGAGCTGCTTTCCTAGCCGATTGCATTGAGCTAGTTGGTCCACAGCACGGAAAACCAGTAACTAACGCCATTCCTGGCTTATCATGGCATCAATGGGGAGAGGCGGTTGATAGTGTTTGGGTGGTTAATGGAAGATCAGAGTGGTCAGCTTCGAAAAAAATAGACGGAAAAAATGGTTATCAGGTATATGCTGCTGAGGCGGAAAAATTGGGTTTAACTGCGGGTGGGTTATGGAAATCGTTAAAAGACTGGCCTCATGTACAATTAAGAAAGGCATCCAGCCCTCTAGCCTTCTTTAAAATTCAACAGATTAATGAAAGAATGAAGGAGCTATACTCTTCTCACTTTTCTGATATTGAGAGCTCTGTAAGCACTTTATGACTAATTATAGCAGCAAACCTAAAAAATAACGATATGGGACACCAAGACGAAACAAATGTGGCCAGAGCAGCTTCTAAAGACTTGCATTCTGCCCGTAATCATGCTCATAATGAGAATATTGATAAATGGTGTTTTTCATGGTTAGCAGATGCTCCAAATGTTGACGGAGTTGAGAGAGCCGCCCTGCTAAATAATACGAAATGGACACCTGGTTGCTCCATCTCTATTTCGTTTTTAGATGGCGATCCGGAAGTGCAGGAGCGAGTAAAAAAGGCAGCTATGCAGTGGATTAACCTAGGTGGTGCAAATCTCACATTTGATTTCAGGAAGAACACTACAGATACAAACATTCGTATTTCCTTTGATTCTCCCGGTTCTTGGTCGGTTTTGGGGACTACTTGTTTAAAAGTCCAAGACCTAAGTAAGCCAACGATGAATTTTGGATGGCTAACCAAAGACACTCCAGATGAAGAACTAAACAGAGTGGTACTCCATGAATTTGGGCATGCAATAGGCTTGGTGCATGAACATATGAATCCGCAAGGTGGTATTGAGTGGAACAAAGATCAAGTGATCAAGGATTTGTCGGGCCCGCCCAATAACTGGTCATTATCGGTTATAGAGAACAACATGTTTAAAACATTCCAGCAAGGTGAAACGAATTCAACTCCTCTAGATAAGGGATCAATAATGATGTATCCTGTGCCTGCAAAATGGACAAGAAATGGATTCAGTGTCGGCCTTAATGCTCAATTATCTTCAACCGATATAAATTTTATTAAGCAAGTATACTTTTAACAAAATATCAATTATCCAATATATCTACATTATGGAAAATGATTATGCTGTAATTATCGGGCTTCAAAAATATCCCGGTTTAGATATAAATGGCACCGCACCTTTATCAGGAGCAGAGAAGGATGCGCTAGACTTTAAAGGATGGATACTATCTACCAATCACGGAAATGTAAACCCTGAAAATGTTAAAACTATTCTTTCATCTGACTATTCACCTTCTACTTCGATAGATGATGCCCATCCTGCAATATTAGAGGTGATAGTGGCTTTTGATAATTTAAGAAGGGCTTCTAATAAAAATATGAGTGAAGGATTGGGGCCAAAAGTGGGACGACGACTTTACATATTTATGTCGGGCCATGGGATTGCTCCTACACCCTATGGTAACAGAATAGCAAAGGAAGCAGCCTTACTAATGGCGAATGCTGACCCTACTAATATTACAGCTCCTCATTATCACTTACCAGGAATTTATACACTCACCTGGTTTTGTGAAAATAATTGCTTCGAAGAGGTATTTCTTTTTATGGATTGTTGCCGCGATCTTACAATAGTACCTTCACTAAATATTTACCTGCCTCCTAAAGGAAACGAAAGTAATTCGAAATTTTTCTATGCTTTTGCAACTAAATGGTCGAGAAGGGCAAAAGAAAATGAAGATGAAAATGGCGAAGTAAGTGGCGTTTTTACAAGAACCCTCCTAAAAGGGCTTTATGGAGCGGCGGCTGAACCGATGGACGGAGAACAAGGTATAATTACAGCAGCATCGTTAAAAAGCTATTTGTATCAAAATATGAAAGCTTTTATCAAGCCCGAATTTCTTAGCACCGAAGCACAGGAACCTGACGTTGATTACTGGCCCAAGGAGTACGATGGGAAAGATATTATTGTCAACACTGTCCCATTACAAAAGTTTCCGGTTAAACTGCGACTGCCATCCACTGCTTCAGGGTCGGTCCAAATCTTATTTAATGGGTTACAAAAGGTGGAGGAACTTCGCATTAATGGAAATCCAGAATTACTTACCAAACTTGCTCGTGGAAAATACTCTGCTCTCACCGCTAAGAACAATAATCCTGAATATAAAATATTCGACGTTACAGGAATTGAGTCTCCAGGAAACGAAAAAGTTGTTGATCTCTAAATTTTAAAAAGATGGAAAATACTCTGACTGACAAATTCAATCTAACAGTTCAAACAGGAGACCAAGCCTCGGAAGTTTTTATAATTGACAGTAATTTTCAGAAAGTAGCCTCGGCAGTGGGTTCATTAACTAATTTTGAACTTCCCAAAGGTCTTTATACAGTAAAAGTAAGGGAAGCGAATGCTGTTAATGAACAATCGCTTGGATTATTTAGTGATAAATCGCTTCAATTTGCACCTTTACAATTTTCAACACCTGCCCCCTTAAACGTAACCGCTAAGACAACTTCAGCCGCTACCGAAAAAGCACAACGTTCAAGTAACGAAAAAAACATTTCTATCGGAACAGGAAGCGAGATATACATTTTTGTGAGATATTGGACGGAAAACGTATCGAGTGAAGTCCTATATGGAGATACGGATGCTGCTATCGGTTTAACCCTCCGCGATTTGAAAAACAATATCCTTGTTGATTTTGGTATGCCCACCATAGGGAAATTTGAAACGGGCGAGAATTGCTGGTCGGCATGCAATGTAGAAGTTAATCCGGGAGTTTATCTTCTTAATCTAGAAACAGCTACCGGAGATATGGTTCAACAAAGTATGGTAGCATCGCCAGGTTGGCAAACTCAGGTATTCCTTTTAAAAAAAGACTACGGTTGTCAGAATAAAGATATAAGAGCCGATCTGGCTAACAGCTCAATCCTATTAGCCAGAATGGGGAACGGCTTTGTTCCTAGTGATCCAACTTTTAGACTCACAGAAATCGCAAAGTTTGCCCTAATAAACAATCGTCAAGTATTAAATCAGGGAGTAATTGATGAGCTTCTTGACGAAAAGTTTTACAATCCAATGCTGGGGATTTATGCAATCCATCTATTGATAGCTAGTGAATCTAAAAGGGATCAAATAAAAAGAATTATAGGGCATTTGCGAATGTTGCTTGGAAGCCCTCATCCCGACGTTGAAGCTGTAGCCCTTAAACTAAATATGCCTTCTGATTATATTTTTACGGCTCCTCCTATGTTGAAAAACAGTTGGAAGTATGTGATTGAGGCTTCCACTATTGCTCCCCATATAGTTCCCGAATCATCTCTTGCCTATGGAGTTGCGGGAAAATTACTTGAAGGCGCACCTTGGTTGGTTTGGGGCGAGTTTCTAAAACCCTTTAATAGTGAACAAATATTAACCAGCCAACTTAAGAATCTAATCAATTTAACCACTTCACCAACTTCTAACAGTATTCGGCCTGACGATACAATGGCTACCCTGAATAACTATTTAGTCCTTGATCAGAAAACACAAAAGGATTCTTATGTAAGAGATTCTGCTGGAATAGATAATGTTGATATTTCAAATATATTGAACAATGTACAGGAGCAAAGCAGACTGATAGAAATGTTGGGGGTTCCAAAAGCAAAATTCGATTCTCTGCTTTTGAATTTAAAATCGCTTTAGGACGTCAGTATTTTTATTTATAATCATGTTATCAAAAATAAATTTATCAACTTATGGTACTTACTTACGAAAACGATGAGCTTGTTGATATCGAGGATATCAGAGCTGAACTAGTTGAGTCTATTAATAATGGGCAGTCAGTCACGTCTGAAGACGAGTTGACAAACGAGTTGGAAAGTTATTACAATCAGGCACTAGATGTAGAAAGTGAAAAGTATGGATATACTGTTCAACGCGACTTTATTGGCAGGATTGGTAAGAAAATTTTGGGAAAGGTGCAAAAACTTGTTTGCGAGACAGCAGATAGTACGACCACGCCGACTGAACTGGTTGATATTATTTTGGACGTCATTTCAAGTGTTATTCCTGGCGGAATAATTATTAAGCCTATTGTAAAAAAACTTGTACAATTCATTGTTAAGAAGGGGGTAACCCAATTCTGCGCAATAACTTTCTAAGTGATATTAATTTAAAGTAATAGAGGGGCTGTCCGGTTGCAAAAGGTGAGGTAGTTGAGGTTATCAGCATTCATCTCAATAGATCTGTGCTAGTGATTGTTATGGCAGGCAAGATTCACTTTCGGACAGCCTCTATGCTATATAACCTGATGACTGATTTTTTCAAATCAACAGCGTAACATAAAGGTGTAAATTCTGGATATTTTGCGACAAATAGCGCGTGAAATGATATGTAGATTGTTCCTTTTATAGTGATAATAATACCTGAGTGTCCTTATTGAATTCTTTACTTATACCTTGATTACGGCGATGTTTTTTGATAAACTCCCTATTATGTAAATCCTATAATAGTTTCATCAGACATCGGTTATGCTCGTCATGGGCATTGTGTTTTACGATGGATTTCTAATATAACTTGTTTTTTTAATTACTCAAAAGGATGAAAAATAATTATGGCAAAATTGCACCTGTATTCGTGTTGTAATGGAAGAATGGCTAGAAATAGCTATAGTGAATTATGTAACAATGGATAAATTTATCCAAGAATTTTGCCAAAGGTTTAATTAAATTTTAATATTAAATCACTATTTAAAAATGAAAATAATAGCTATCACACAATTTATTATTTTATTGGCCATTATATCAAAGGGGCAAGGTAAGGTTGAGATATCGATTGGTGGCGAAATTCAGAAGCTAGGTAATGAAGCAATTAGGGTGCATACTGACAACAGTAGAATTGAAATTCGAATTTACCCCGCTGATCAACAAAATTTAGCGAGTATCGTTGATAGTTTGTCTACAGTGGGTTGTGGAGTTGCACTTTATGAGAAAAATAGAATAAAAATTTTCAGACCTAAAACCCAACAACAACAACAACGGAGTTCCAGCCGAATTGTCCAAGAAAAATTTTCGGTTAATAAATCCTTCAGGCCATTGATTAACGGTACCTATGTCTCATTCTCGTTTTTGCTAAGTGACGTCACTGCTTGCAAAGGACGAAATGTCATTATGGCTCTTAGATTTAATTCTCAAAAATCGCGGCTAGATAGATGTATCGGATATAAGCCGGAATATAAATTATATTATGTGTTATGAGCAGTGCAGAGTATTATAACAGCGTAGGCGAAAAAGTGAGAAAAAATAAAATTGAAGACTATCTAAAAATCGTCGGCATTCTCTTTACAGCAGCAACTTTATTTTTTTCCGGTAAAACGTATCAAGCAGCGCAAAAATGGAAAGTTGCTGAATTTACCTCACAAAAATACAAGGAATTCTCTGAAAACAGGTCAGTAAGGTTAGTAAACGAGATGCTGGATTATAATACTCGAGCAGTGACGCTTTTTGATAATGATAGCTTACAGGCACTAAGCGATGATGCAGTTTTTGCTTCATTGGTTGTAGACTCCATTAATGGAGAGTTTTCTAAAACAGAAACGAAGATTAGAGATGTCTTCGATGAATATTTTGAGCAGTTATCAACATTTAATCGATATGCAAAAACAGAGCTGATAAGCTATGAAGAAATTAAACCCTATTTAATTTACCAGGTTTCAATAATTTGCGATAGGAATAATCCTAGAAAAACAAGTGAATATAGAAAGAGAATCTGGGATTATATCAGATATTACGGCTATACTGATGTAAAGGAACTTTATAAAAAATTTGGATATGATATTGATAGTGCTTTTTTAAAACAACAATAGTTTTAATTATGAAAATGTTGTTCAGCGTTGAAAGTGATGTGCTCTTATCCCGCACAATATTACCCCGTACGTTACTTGCTATTTTAAGTCAAACTGGATATTATGGTTCGAATGGTGCCAGCCATTTCGGTTAGATGATGCCAGTTATTTCGGTTCAAATGATGCCATTTTAGTTTGATGTGACCATTGCCGTTACGGTTCGAAT
>Ga0307408_100001331_pt1 | contig 18520 bp, 17 predicted proteins | sample 322Cmetagenome_FD_202116 | JGI IMG/M metagenome (GOLD analysis project Ga0307408, IMG submission 202116) | Maize rhizosphere microbial communities from greenhouse at UC Davis, California, United States - 322HYB-C-3 | ecosystem: Host-associated > Plants > Roots > Rhizosphere > Soil | place... | reverse complement strand
GTGGTCGACATGGCGCAGTGGCTGCGACTGCAGCTTGCCGCTGGCACGCACAACGGCAAGCGGATCATCAGTCAGCGCGGTGTCGACGAGATGCGGTCCGCACAGGCTGCGATTCCGTTGAATCGCGGAACGCCGATGCTGTTTCCCGCGGCGCACTTCCTGGCGATTGGACTCGGCTTGGTGACCAGCGACTACGCCGGGAAGGTGCTCGTGGAGCATACCGGGGAGATCGACGGGATGGCGTCGGCGGTTGCGATGGTCCCGGATGCACGATTCGGTGTCGTCGTGCTCACGAACCTCGGTAGCGGCATCTTCGCTCCGACGGCCCTGGCCCGGCAGATCGTCGATATGCAGCTCGGCCGGACGTCGAGCGACTGGAGTCACCAGATGCGGGCGTCGTACGATTCCGTGAGCCGCCTGGAGCGCGCAGCGGCCGCCGCGTTTGCGGCGCAGCGGGTGCCTAACACGAAGCCGTCGCTGCCCGTCGCGGCCTACGCCGGCACGTACGCCGACAGCGCGTTCGGCGAGATGGTGATCCGCGACGACAACGGGACGTTGTCGTTCGACTTTGGCCCGATGCGTCGCGGCACGCTCGAGCACTGGCACTTCGACACGTTCCGGTCGCATATGTCCAACCCGGCGTTGGAGAACGGGACGTTCCAGTTCCGCCTGGATCCGACGGGTGGCGTGGCGGACGTGCAGATGGATTTCGGCGGCGCCGGCTGGGCTACCCTAAAGAAAGTGCCGACGCCCTCGCAGGCTCTTGTCGGTCGTTAGGTTGGCTGAGTTGAACCACAGAGGTCACGGAGGAAACGGAGAGAACAACCCATTCTTTTTACCGCAGAGGACGCAGAGGACGCAGAGCCGCGGAGAACTGCTCAAGGGTAGCAGTTCTCCGCGGCTCTGCATCCTCTGCGGTAAATCATTTCGGTTCCTGGTTCTCCGTGACCTCTGTGGTTAAGCCAACTCGCGTCGCCAACGCATTGGCTCGATCCCCTGTTTGGGTAATGGAAAGAGCCCTCGACGCGGGAACGCGACCGCGACCAGCTGGCGCTAGACTGGTGCCTAACGAAAACACTGCTGCACGAGCCGTTGCTCGAATCAACCGGACCAGTCAATTCGCCGGGCAGCCGGCAGGGGATAAGACAATGACCGCTACAACCTTCACGGCCTCGCGCCCGACCAACCGTCTCACTCTCCTCGCGCTTCGTGCGTCGACCGTCGCTCTCCTCGCGCTTCCCATTCACCCAGTCGTGGCCCAGCAGCCGACCGACCAGCAGCGCAACTGGCATGGTTCCGTCGGCATGGTCGCTGGGTCCGTCGCGAGCTATTATGGGTCGGACGCCCGCCGCACGTTAGGCGCGCCGGTGATCGACGTCATGTTTCGCCAGCGACTCCTGATCCGTACCGCCACCGGGAACGGCGCACTCGGCGCCGGCATCCAGTGGATCGTGAAGAATGGAACGCTGAGCGCGTCGGTTGGGCTCTCAGCCGCCGAGTCGCGCCGGGAGGACCGGGCCGATGGCCTGGCCGGAATGAACGATCGCTCGGGAAGCGCCTTCGGCACGACATCGTTGTTTCTCCGGGCCGGCCCCGCGGTCGCGACGTCGACGACCTTGATCGGCCTCGACCCCAGCGCGGGCAACATGCAGGTGCTCGGGCTTCAGATCGGTGGCGGAGTCGCTCCTCGGCTCTTTGCTGGAATCGGCAGCACCGTCACGTGGGCCGACCGCACGAACATGGCGTTCGACTTCGGCATCACGCGTGAGCAGGCCGAGCGCCGCCGTGCGCTCATCGACGCGGGCGACGGGCGGCTTCGCGACGGCGACGCCATCGCGTTCACGCCGAGCGCCGGGTTCAAGGAACTGCGCAACACCGCGCAGCTCGGCTACGCGATCTACGGTGCGTGGCAGGTCGTCGGCGTGGTGTCGCATGGCCGGCTCGCGCACCAAGTCGCCGAGAGTCCGCTCGCGAGACACTCGAGCGCGATGGCGACAGCGTTTGGGTTCGTGTATCGATTCTGATCGAGCGGATTCCACCGGAAGCCGACCGGTGTCATCCTGAGCCGTCAGGCTCGGTAGTCATCCCTCGCTGCGCTCGGGATGACATCGTGTGCCAAGCAACCTGTTCGTGGCTATTTGGAGCCGGAACGCGCGCCGCGCCGGAGTGCCCGATCCACTAACACGGCCGCAACCAGCGCGACGACAAACGCCGGCAGCGCCGTCATGATCGGCCAGATGGCAAGTGACAGGGCGAGCGCGACCGCATGCTCGCGCGCACCGATAGCGTGCGTGTAGACATTCGCCGCAATCGCAAGACCGAACGCCCCAAGAGCCGCGGCCGACGATGCGTGCAAGGCCGTGATGCGTGGCGAGAGGCGCGCGCGAGCTCGTTCGTACAGGATGTGTGCTCCGAAGACGGCGCCGCTTAGGGCCCAGGCGGCCCAACGCCACGCGACACGCCCCTGACTCGATGCGGCCTGGCCGGCGAAGGCTCCAAAGACGACGCCGACGATGAAGTACACGACGCCGAGGAACAGCACGGTCCGCACGACGGCGACATTCATTCGAGAATCTGGATCTCCGGATAGAGCGGTGACGCGATGTTCAACGCCGAGCTGCTTGGGCCCTTGAGAAAGTGGTCGAAAAAGGTGTGGACGCAGTACGTCGTCACCGCAAGCTGTCGCCTCGCATCGATTCCGAGCCTCCCCAGCGCCCGAAGCACCCCGCGTACGATCCCGCTCTTGAGCAGAGCCCCGTCGTCACTGAACATGAAGTGGAAGGCGCCTCGGATCACCACGCGCAGCCGTCGCTCGGGAGGGATGCGGTCATAGATGGACCGGATGTCCCGCTCGATCTGAACGCTGGCCGAGTCGGATTCGTCGCCGTGGTCGCTGAGAAGGAACATGAACGGTTGTGCGAGCCCGGCCTGGACGACGCTGCCATGCGGAGCGCCATCGATGTCGATGCCTGCCTTGCACCGCGAATCCTCGTGGCAGAACTGCGCGGCGACGGCCCCGCCGAGCGAGTGTCCGAATACTCCCACGCGCATCATGTCGATCCGCCCCGTCAACTTGCCTGACGAGTCCGACGCATTCAACCGCGTTAGGCGATCGAGCACGAATGCGATGTCACGGGTCCATGCAGCCACTACCCCGGCTGCACACTGCTCCATTCGGGTCCGGTCCGGAACCACACAGCGTTCGGGGTTGTTCTGCTCCGCGCGTTGCATCACGCGGCCGTCCGGGAATATGACACGTCGCGTGCGATACGGAGCGTCGAAGCCGACCACGACATACCCGTGACTCGCCAGATCCTCGGCGAGTGTCGAGTAGTTGAGCACGGGCGCCGACGCGCCCGCTCTCATGATCACGACCGGATACGATCGCTGCTCAGGCGACACATCCGGGTCGCGAGCGCTGTGGCCGCGGACGTTCGCGGCGTCTCGCGTCAGCAGCGTCCAGATGTTCGCGCGGTCGGCGGTCTCGGGTAACGGGCGCAGCTCGAGGGGAAGGTAGTCATCCGCCACCGCCGATTGCCCGGCTGCCGCCGGGTACCAGATCCAGACGAGGAGCTCGCGCTTCGTACCTGGAACGGGCGCCAGCGGGTCCGCGTCGACAGAATCGGTCCAATCGCGGATGGTGCGTCCGACGGTGAAGGACCCCGTGGGAGTCGGGAGCGTGACCTCGGAGTTGTGCTCGAGCCACACGAACGCGAGCAATGCGCCGATCGCGACGCAACCGAGAATCGCGATCGCGGCGAACGCCCTGAGCATGCGATGCGCCAACCGTGTCATCGTCGCTGGCCAATCCGAGTTGTACTGCCAATAACTTTACAACGCAAAGTATGTCCAGGCAAGGTGATCAGCCGTGCCCTCTCGGGCCGGTATATTGCGCCGGGCCGGCGCGGGCGAACCCCGATCCGCGCCGCCTTCCACCGCGCGTGCACTCGAGGCTCTCTCAGCGAGAAGACAAGTGTCCCAACAGAGTGGTATGACGAGCTCGGAGACCCTGCCTCCCCCGGTCCGAGTTCACATCCTCGGCGCAGGCCCCGTGGGCCTTCTCCTGGCGGCATTGCTCCAACCCACCGAGCGGTTCTCGGTGCAGCTGTATGAAAAGCGACACGATTACACGAGGACGCGGATGGTCCAGCTTGCGTCGTACCTCGTGGCGGACTCGGTTGCGGACTACTCTACCGACCGGATCGATGAAGAGAGCGTGTTTGCCATCTTCGATCCTCGGGAGATCGACGAGGGCCTCGCGATTCGACAGTCCATTCCATCAGACCTGATGGCGCTGCTGCGCGGATGGACGCAGGGGTTCGTCCCGCTCAACACCATCGAGCGTTCGCTCAGTGATCTGATCGATGCACGTGAGTCGCACCCGGTGCAGCGCGCCTCGGCCGCTATCACGGCGCAGGAAGCGATGGCGATGCTCGAGCCGGGAGACATGGTGATCGATTGCACCGGCACTCGCTCGGTGTTCCGGGATCACCTGATGCCTAACGCCGGAGCGGTGGATGACCCGTCGTCGTTCGCGCTCCCCACGGCCGACGGCCCCAACACATTGAAGATCCGGCTCGAGTACGCACTCGTCATCACATTCCTGTATGGGCAGCGGTATGACTGCAACGAGCACTGCAAGTACGAAAAGAACATCGACAACGCGCAGTACAAGTTCATTCCGGCGGTCAACCGCACGTGCTACGACGGCAGCATCAGCCACGTCACGGGCATCGTCACCATCTCGGCGGAGGACTACGAGCGGATGCCGTCACGGTTCGACGGTAACTGGCTGCGGAGCAACTTCCCTCACGTCGCCGAGTCGATGGACCGCTTCATCGCCAAGGTCAAGGAGGAAACGAACGGCGAGATGATAGGGGACCTCGAGATCGTCCGGATACCGCTCGATCTCTACCGGGCTCGCAACGTGACCAGTCGCGAGTGGCGCAGGGCAGGGACTGGCGACCACCCGCTCGCCCGCTCAGCGGTGTTCCTGGCCGGCGATTCGGCCATGGGCTCGCCCTATTTCCAGTCCATCTCGCTCGGCTTCGAGTGCGCGATGTTCCTGGCGGGACTGCTCGGGCAGCGAGACGTGCCGCTCGCCGACCTGTTCGATCGCTACGAGCTGTACATCTACAAGCAGTGGCTTCGCGTGTACAACCGCAGCAAGATGATCAAGCACAACAAGGATCTGTTGGCGTGTGTCGGTGACACGGACGCCCTGCTGGAGAAGCTGCACATTTACTGAGCGAATTACGCGCCGCAGGAGCTCGTTAGGCGCTCTGGTTCGCGATAAATGCGGTATCCCCATACTCGACGAGGTGAACGGGAATTCCGTCCTTGAACGACCAGAAATGCGCGATTCTCGTCGGGAACCGTTGGCGGGTCTTCGCGGACGTTAGCTCGAGCTCGAGCTGCGCGGCGGCGTGATCGCCATCGACCAGAATCGTCGTGGCGCGATACGAGTGAAACTCGAAGTTCTCTCCAATTTCCTGCAACCGTGCGACCAGCTCGTGCTTGCCGTGACAGATACCGGCGTAGCGCGCCGTCCGGGGATCGGACGCCCATTCGAAGCGAAAGTCGTCAGGCAGCCCATCCAGGATTTTGTTCAGATCACGACTCTCGTAGTCACGATACAATTGCGTCACCGTTAACGACCCCGGAGCATGACGCCGGTCCGCCGCGTCGCGTTGGCCACGTCCGCGAGCGGATTCGCATCCACCAGCACGAGATCGGCTCGCTTGCCGACGGAGACCGTTCCCCACACGTCGAGCTGATGGAGGAATTCCGCGGCGTCGTGCGTCCCGGCTCGCAGGACTTCGTACGGCGTGAGTCCCGATGCCGCCAGGAGGCGGAGCTCTTCGGAGACGGCGAAGCCCCCGAGATCCGTGCCTAACAAAAGACGCGCTCCCGCATCGTGAAGAGATTTCACGAACCGCTCCTGTACTGGCATCGTCCGTTGGGCGGCGACGTAATCGGCCTCTGTGAAGTTCTTCAGGAATGGCAGCTGGGAGCGGCTGTCGGAACGGAATTCGGGCGGCGCGAATCGCATCTCCGGCCGACCGACCCAGCGTGCGTACACGGCTCGCGGGACCAGTTGCGTCTGCATCCAGACCAACGTCGGACAGTTCCAGACGCCCGCGTCGCGCGTCGCCTGGGCGAGCGTCGAGAACCGTGATTCGTCGGCGTCGTTCCAGGCCATCGTCCGGGAACGGAGATCGAGGCCTGGCGCGGCAGCGCCGGCGCGAACCAGCTCCGCCGCCTAGCCACGCAGATGCTCGATGGATGCTTGCCGCGCAGCCAGAGCGCCGCGCAATCCGACCGAAAGCGGCACATGGCCGGCGACCGGCATTCCGAGCCGCCGCGCCTCCGCGATGATCGCCTCGTAGACGTCCTTGGAGAGGCTGTTGTAGACCTTGATGAAGTCATACCCGTCCGCGTGTTGCTGACGAACGGACTGCACGGCCTCCGTCGGCGTCCTGACGGTTTGCGCGCCCTGATAGATGTCCGTTGGTCCGTCCAGAACGGCGCCGGCCGTATAGATCGACGGACTCAGGAGCCGGTTGGCTGCGGCGTCGGCGCGCCAGGGGCGCAGATCCGGCGGGCTCCCCATGGTGCGCACGGTGGTCACACCATCGGCGACGTACAGCAACAGGTCGAGCTTGGTCTCCGGGTGGGCGTGCATGTCGGCCAACCCCGGCATCAGATACTTCCCGCGACCGTCGATTCGACGTGCGTCGCGTGGAGCACGTACCTGTGCGGCCGGCCCGATCTCCGCAATCCTGCGGTCGCGAACGACGACGGTCTGGTGCGGGAGAAGCCGCTCGCTATCCATCGGCACGACCGTGACGTCGACGAAGACGGCGGCCGTGGTGTCGGGGGCGTTAGGCGGCGACGGCCCGCACGCAGAAATCAGCGGAACGAACGCGAAGACTCTCCACAAAGCGCGGTTCACTGACCCGGCGGCGGTTGCCACAGTTCGACCTTGTTTCCCTCAGGATCGATCACCCAGGCAAACTTGCCGTACTCGGAGTCATCGATCTTGTCGAGGACGTTGCAGCCTTCCGCTTTGAGCGCCGTGACCACTGCCTGAACGTCCTCAACGCGGTAGTTGACCATGAACGAGGCGTTGCTTGGAGCAAACTGGCGGCTTTCCTCCGGAGAAACGGACCAGACGGTCATTCCGCCGGTGGGCTTGCCATCCGAGTCGGTCCACGTGAACGCGGTACCGCCCCAGTCTTGGACATCGATGGCGAGATGACGCTTGTACCAGGCCCGTAGTGCCGGTGCATCCTTCGCCTTGAAAAAGATGCCGCCGATGCCAGTGACTCGCTTCATGTGAACCTCCGATGTGCGATAGTGCAGGGGCGTTTCTTCCAGCTCAGCGCACGTACCGATCGTACACCGCTCGATATCCCAACGCTTCCGCGAGTCGGCCCAGCGTAGCGCTCAAACCCAGTTGAAGCGAGATCGGCATGGCAGCATCAAAGGCCCCATGCTTCGTCATCGCACGTCCAGTCGCCGCGAGCTGGAGCAGGTTCTTTGGCATCCCTCTCTTTCCGACGCGGCCCTCGCGAGCGAGCCCGTTGATCGTCGCAAACGCGCCGAGCACGTCGTCCACCGCCTCTGGCGTCGACGCGCCGAAGTCGTTCGTCTGCCGATAGACCATGACCCCGGACCCAGTGTTCCATGGGTGAACGTGGGGGACCGTTGGCGGCATGATGATACTTTCACCGGCTGCTAACCTGACTTCCGAGGTTCCGAGTCGGCAGGTTGCGGCCCCCTGGAGGATCTCGAAGGTTTCCGTCCATGTTCGATGCACGTGTGCCAGGAATGCCGGTGCGGCACCCTGCGGACAATGGACCTCGATCACCCAGCCGCGGCCTGACGTCTCCCGAGCCCCCTGCATCACGACGGTACGAGTCTGCGTAAATGGGTCGGTGGTCTCGAATCCCGGGCTGATCATTGCATGTCCTCCGTGCGGAAGAGCACAAGTATTCGGCAGCGATTCAGCTCTGCGAGCTCCTGACTTTACTCCGGTCTCAACACATTGGCGGGACTGAGGCGCGCGGCACGGAGCGCGGGAATCATCGTTGCCAGAAACGTGATCGTGGTAATCAGCAGCGTAGCGATGACCAGGATCAGCGGATCCGAGGCGCGGATCGCATAAACGCGATTGGAGATGACCCGCCCGGAGAAATAGGCGAGCGCCAGGCCGATTCCCGCGCCGATGAGACCGAGCGTCACGCCCTGTTTAAGAACGAGGCCGAACACAGATCGCGGTGACGCGCCTAACGCGAGGCGTGTCGCCATCTCCTCACGACGCAGCGACCCTGCATACGATACCACGCCGTAGATGCCAACGGCTGCGAGCACGATCGCGATGCCTCCAAAGATCAGCATGAGCGCCATCCCGAGCTGCTGCCGGCGGAGCGTGCCGCCGACGACGTCCGACGCGAGCTCGAAATCGACCGCCATGCTTGGGTTGAGCTTCCGCATCTCGGCGCGGATCGCTCGCTCGACAGCGATTGGGTCCGATCCGGACATCGACACGACAACGACCGCGCTCGGGAGTGGGAATTGCGACATCGGCGCGTAGAACGCCGGTTCCGCCGGCTCGGCGAGCGACTTCTGCCTAACGTCGCCGACCACGCCGACGATCGTCACCTCGTTCCTCGGATCCGGCGCTGGATAGCCTGCCGAAAACTGCACGCCGATGGGATCACGACCCTTGAGGTAGCGTTCGACGAACACCCGATTGACGATCGCGACCGGAAGCGTGTTCGGGAGATCGCCGGAGCCGAAATCGCGGCCTTTGATGATGGGCGTGCCCATCGCGGCGAAGAGTCCCGGACTCGCCAGGCGCTGACGTGCGTGCGGCGCACTGAGCGCGTCGAACGGCTCGCCATGAAACTGCGCGAGGAGCGAGCCCTCGAGCGTGCCGCGCAACGGGTACGCTAAAGTGAGACCGACGTCCGACACGCCGCGGACGCTCTTGACCGCCGCCACGAGGTCGAGGTGCGCCTGACGAACGGTTTCAGGATTCGGATACCGCGGTCCGAGGAACGACACGTCGAACAGCAAGCGCTTGTCGGCCACGAACCCGGCGTCAGTCTGCCGGAGATTTGCGAACCCTCGAACGAGCCACCCGGCGCCGGCCAGCAGCATGATCGCCAGCGCGACTTCGGCCACGGTCATCGCCATGAGCCACCGCGTCGTGCCGCGGCCCGCGCTCGCCGAGCGTGAGTTGTCGTTCATGAGCGTCTTCATGTCGCTGCGCATCAGCCGAACGGCTGGTGCGAGCCCAATGATCGCGCCGGCAACGATGAGCATCACGAGGGAGAAGCCCAGGACGCGCGCGTCGAATGGTACGGCGTCGAGGCGCGGCAGCTTCGATGCGCCGATCGCGAGCAGCGCGCGGAGGCCCAACGCGCCAACGGCAACGCCAACGACGGTGCCCAACGCGGCCAGCACCATCGACTCCGTGAGGAGCTGCCTGACAAGTCGGCCCCATCCCGCGCCAAGCGCCGCCCGCACAGCCATCTCCCGTGCCCGCGCCGCCCCGCGAGCCAGGAGCAAGTTGGCGACATTCACGCAGGCGAGAAGGAGCAGCAATCCAGTCGCCGACATGACGATGATCAGGATCGGGCCGAGGTCGCCGACGATCGACTCCACCAGCGGCTTCGTGACATAGACGCGGTTTCGGTCAGAAGCGGGAAAGTCCCGAGCGAGACCGCTCATGACCGAAGACATGCCGGTTTTCGCGCGCTCGATCGTCGTCCCATGTCGCAGGCGCACGAAGCCTTCCTGGCCGTGGTTGACGTCATTGGAAGGCGTTCGCTGCGCAATCCAGATGTCGGCGCCGTGCGGAATGTCGAAGTCACGTGGGGCAACGCCGGAGATCGTCGAGTTGAACTCGGCGAAGCGGATCGGTTTGCCGATGACCGCGGGGTCGCCGTTATAGAGCGTTTTCCACAACCGCGTCGAGATCACTATCGCGGGAAGCGGCCCTGGTTGGGGAGGCGCGTTAGGCGGCGGGGGCTGAAACGGCGTGAAGTCGGTGTGTGAAAAGCCACCGATGGTCATCGGGAGACCGAACAGCTCGAAGAATCCTTCGCTCACCCCATACACCGTGACGTGCGACGGCGTGTCGTCCGTGGCGAGCAGCGTGAGGTCGCCCGATTGGACACCTGCCGCGCGTTCGATGGAAAGGCTTGGATCGTTCAGCCGGTAGATCTCTCCGCCGGAGAGAAGGCCCGTGGTGACACGCCCGTCAGTCAGCGCGGTTCTGAGGTTGTAGAGGTCATCCGGATTGGGATATGGAAGTGGCTTGAGGAGGACCGCGCTCAGCGCGGTGAAAATCGCTGTCGTGGCACCGATGCCGAGGGCGAGTGTGGCGATCGCCGTGAGCGGGAATCCAGGCGAGCGGCGGAAGGCGCGGAGCGTAACGCGGACGTCCTGGAGAACGGTTTCCATTCCTGGACTCCTGAGCCTGCGGCGCGAAGAGTGGGTGTCCTGCCAAGCGGGGCCGTCTGTTGATACTAGGGCGGCCCGGTAATTCCGCAACTGAATGGTGGCGGACCGCAATAAGGCCGGGGCCCGTCGCCATCATCGTTAGGCGTCGCCATCGCCCGCGCAATGCAAGCAGCGGCGCGGCGCCACCGAGCGACCACCCACGGTGGTGATGCGCCCGTTAGGCTCACGGGAGCGCAGGTACGCGCGGGCCACGCGGGCGTCCCTGCGACTCGCGCGCGCCGAAGGTGATCACGCTCCCCGGGCTTTCGCGGTGGCCCTGGAGGTCGATGAGGAGCACCGCTCGGCCGTCGGCGTGAATGAATCGCGCCCGACTGAGCATGGTCGTCCGATTGCCGCGGAGCGGGTGGAGCAACAGCACGGCCCCGGCTCCGGGGCGACCCGGCGAAAACCATCCGCGGATGATGCGGCCCCCCGGTACCGGAATCGCAACGCTCTCGGCGTTGAGATCGGCCGGCGCCGCGCCGATGCGCTGCGGAACGGGGTGGCTCAGGAACCATCCGGCGACACCGAAGACAATGACGCCGCCGAGAAGTAGGCCCACGGCGAGCCAGATCGTTCGCTTCCGCGCTCGCGTCATTGCGAGTGGGATGTCCGCTGATGGCTCGGAGTGGCGTAGACCGATTCGCACAACATCGAGTCATCACCCCACGACACAGAGGCTCTCATGCGCTCCATCATATTCCGCGGCATCCTGTCCGCCACAATAGCGTTGACCGCTGCCTGCGGCAGCACCGACTCCGTTGCCCCGGTAACCCGGCCCACTTCAGCGCATCGCGCCGTCTCCGCCGACGTCTTCGGCGGCACGAACGTGAGCCGGTCGATTGACCAGTACGTTTGGGTCTCCTGCGCGAACGGCGGCGCCGGCGAGACGGTACGCGTCACCGGCGACCTGCGTTACGACCTGAATCGCAGGCAGGATTCGTCAGGCGTCTTCCACCTCAGCATCAAGTCCAACACGTCCGGGCTCACGGCTGTGGGGCTGACGAGCGGCACGTTTTTCCGGGGTCTCATGACAGAGCACATCACTTCGCGCGCCGAGGATTACCTGAACATGGACGTGCGAACGGCCGACATCATTCGCTTCGTGGCGACGGGATCGCGCGACTCCTACTCGCTCATGGTCAACAGCCGCTTCATTGTGGACCAGGGCACTTACGTGCTGGCGGAGCAGACGTGGAAGGAGGTGTGTCGCTGACTAGTCGGCAGGCGGCAGGCGACGGCGTTTACTGCGCAGTCCGTCGTTCCGGTCCGCAGTTACCAGTCGCCAGCCGCCTGTCGCCTGCCCCCTCCCAGTTGTCCTGTACCGGTACCCTTCAACGCATCTCCAAGAAGACTCGGACGGGCGCCCCGAACCGGGTTGTCTCCCACTGATCCGCTGCACAAGTTTGCCTCCTCGCGCGAACGAGGGATTCGCCCATGGTTGCACCCACGGCATCAGTGGCCGGAGAGGTGACGCGCCTCCTCCGCGCCGCCCGCGCCGGCGACGCGAGCGCGATCGACCGAATCGTTCCGCTGGTGTACGAGGACCTCCGTCGAGTGGCGCGCCGACAGCTCAACAGGGTTTTCGGCGAGGAGAGCGTGCGCCCGACTGAGCTGGTGCACGACGCGTACGTCAAGCTCTCCGTTGGAGGCGCAGCGGTGGCGGCGGACCGCGCGCACTTCCTCGCCATCGCCGCGCGCGCGATGCGCCAGGTGCTGGTCGACGAGGCGCGGCACCGCCACGCGGCGAAACGCGGCGGCGTCGGCTGGAAGCGGGCGACGCTCTCCGGCGGTCATTGGGTCGTCGACTTCGACGTCGACGAGCTGCTGACGCTGAACGACGCCCTCGACGAGCTCGACCCGCGCCAGCGGCAGGTCGTCGACTGCCGATTCTTCGGCGGCATGGAAGAGCGCGAGATCGCCGAGGCGCTCGGCGTCACTGAGCGTACGGTGCGCCGCGACTGGGTGAAGGCACGCGCGTGGCTCTACCACGCACTGGCGGAGCGCGGATCCCGGAAGACGCTCCCCGAGTCGTGAGCCCGGTGGCGCTCTCGCCGGCACGCCGCGCCGAGATCGAGGACGTGTTCGAGCAGGTGCTCGACCTCGACCCGGACGGGCGCGACGCATGGCTGAGCGACCGCTGCGGGAACGACCCCGAGCTCCGCGCCAAGGTCGAGGCACTGCTGGCTGCGCACCATTTGACCACCGGGATTCTCGAGCGGCGCTTGACTCCTGCGACAACGGCGCTCGCCGCGGAGCCACTGATCGATCGGCGCATCGGCCCGTACCGCGTCGTGCGCGAGCTCGGGCGCGGCGGCATGGGGGTGGTGTATCTCGCCGAGCGCGACGACGGCGAGTTCCGGCGCCAGGTCGCGATCAAGCTCCTGCGCAACAGCCCCGATGCCGAGGAGCTGCACCGGCGCTTCATCGCCGAGCGGCAGATCCTCGCCTCGCTGAGCCATCCGCATATCGCACAGCTCCTCGACGGCGGCACGACCGACGGACAGCTCCCGTATCTCGTCATGGAGTACGTCGACGGTCTGCCGATGACGACCTACTGCGACCGTCACGGCCTCGACATCGGGTCGCGCCTGCGACTGTTCGTCGACGTCTGCCGCGCCGTCAATTCGGCGCACCAGAACCTCGTCATCCATCGCGACATCAAGCCCGGGAACATCCTCGTCACCGCGTCAGGGCAGGTGAAGCTCCTCGACTTCGGCATCGCGAAGCTGCTCAACGCCGCGATGGGCGGCATGGACGTGCCGCACACGCGCACGGCATTCCGCGTGATGACGCCGGACTACGCGAGCCCCGAGCAGGTTCGCGGCGAGCCGCTGACGACGGGGAGCGATGTCTACGCGTTAGGCGTCGTGCTGTACGAGTTGCTCGCCGGGCGGCGGCCGTATCAGATCAGGACCGGCGCAGTGCGCGAGCTGCACGAGCTGGTGTGTGAGCGCGAGCCGGAGCGGCCGAGCACGTGGGCGAAGCGCCCGCCGCCGCCCGACGATCCCGAGGCGCCGACGCCGGCGGAGATCGCGTCGGCGCGAGGCACGAGCCCCGACAGGCTCCAGCGGGTGCTCGGCGGCGATCTCGACGCCATCGTTATGATGGCGCTGCGCAAGGAGCCGCGCCGTCGCTACGGGTCGGCGGAGCTTCTCGCGGAAGACATCGAGCGCTATCTCCGCGGACTCCCGGTCGTCGCGCGCCACCCGAGCCGCGCTTATTACCTCGGCAAGTTCCTGCGGCGGCATCACACCGGGGCGAGCCTCGGCGCGATCGCGGTGCTCTCGCTCATCGCGAGCACGGCCGTCGCCGTCAAGCAGACGGCCACAGCGCGGCGCGAGCGCGACCGCGCGACCGCTGCACTGACACAGGCGCGGCAGGCGCTGCACGAATCGGATGAGACGACGAGCTTTCTCGCGGGCCTGTTCGACGTAAACGTGCCGACCCTGGGGGGCGCGGCGCCGGGAACGACGGAGGAGCTGATCGCGCGCGGTATGGGGCAGATCGAGCAGCTCGGAAATCGTCCCCTCGTACAGGCGCGCATGCTCGACGGAATGGGGCGCGTCTACGAGAACGCGGCCCGGTACGCCGATGGGAAGTTGGCGTACGAGCGCTCGATCGCGCTGCGCCGCGCCAACGGGGCCGGGGAGAGCGCGGAGGTTGCGACGACGCTGCTCCACCTGGCCAACGCGCTGCGGCTGCTCGGGGGCTATGCCGCCGCCGACTCGGCGGCGTGGCAGGCGCTTCGGATTTACGAGACGGTGAACGGGCCGGCTGATCCCTCGGTGGCCGACGCGTGGCAGATGCTCAGCATGCTCGCGGTGTACCGCAGCGACCTTCGCGCCACGGAGGCCTACGCCCGACGTTCCGCAGACATCGTGGTCGCGGCGTACGGGGCCGACGACCCCCGGATCGCATACGCGCTCGAGATATTGGGTGGCGCGCTGCACCGGCTCGACAGGTATGAGGAGGGGGAGCGCTATATGCGTCGGGCGCTCGCGCTGTACGAGCGGGAGAAGGGGCCTAACGATCCGGGGCTTATCGTGCCGCTTCATCGGCTGGCTGAGGCGGTGGTCAACAGTCGCCAGGACTACACCGAAGCCGCGCGGCTCATGGAGCGTGGCGTCGCGATCGCGAGAGCGTCGCTCGGCGAGGCTCACCCGCGGACCGCGTATGTGCTCGCGTTCCTCGGCGGATTGGAGTCGCGCCGCGGCAACTTCGTGGAGGGTGAGCGGCTGTCGCGGCGCGCGGTCGAGATCTTCGATAAGACGCTCGGCAGGCGCGACGTCTCGGTGGCCGACGCCTACGCCGATCTCGCGAAGGTCTACTCGCGCGTGGGTCGGTGGACCGATGCCGAGGCGGCACAGCGCACGGCGATGACGGTCTTCGCCAATGTGTTAGGCCGCGAGCACGCCATGTATGCGGGCACGCTTGCCGGGCTATGCGAGATCCACCTGCACGCGGGCCGGCCCGCCGACGCGGAGGCCGAGTGTCGCGAGGCCGTTGCGATCCGCGAGCGCGTGCAGGGACCGCGGACCCTCGGGCTGCTCAGCCCTCTGATACTGCTTGGCGACATGCGCGTGGCGCGCGGCGAGCTCGCGGCGGCCGACTCGCTCTACTCGGCTGCGCTGTCGATCCTCCAGGAGCATATGGGCGAACAGCCGCGTCGATTCGAGTACCTGTACCCGCGCATGGCGGTGGTGCGCGACCTCCAACATCGCCCGGCCGAGGCGGCGGAGCTGCGGAGGAAAGCCGGGGGGAAGCCGGTGCGTTCGTTGGATTTTTGACGACTGCCGGGGACGGGCGATCGGGGACGGACGACGGACGACTGCCGGGGATGGGGGACGGGCTGCGGACGACGGGGAACCCGATCAGTGTGGGTACTGAGTGCTCGCAGTTTCGCCGCCGCCCGTCGCCCGTCCGCCGTCACCGGCAGCTAGGGCGTCAGGCTGCGATAGAGGCTGAACAACATTTTGCTCAGCCGATCGAGATTCAAGGAAAGCGACGTGGTGCTATCGGCATCGGTAAAACCGAGCGCCACCGCTACGGCGATTTGCGTCTCGACTTCGGCAGCGGAGCCGCGGGCGATCGAGACAAATCTTCGGAACTCGCCTGCACCAAGCGGACTATGGCCCTCGGCGATGTTGGACGGGATCGCGACTGCGGCTCGTCGAAGCTGCGCGACGAGCCCGAATTTTTCTTCAGTCGGAAACGCTCGGGTTACGCGGTAAGTCTCGACGACGATGTCCATGGCGAGTTGCCAGACATCTAGATCGCGATAGGACGCGATTCGGGTGTGGGATTTTGGCACGCGCGACGAGAGCGAGGCGCGTCATTTGAGCGTCACTTAGCCGTCGCCCGTCCCCGGCCGTCGTCCGTCGCCCGTCGTCCGTCCCCGGCAGATCATTGTCCGCCGCCAACGGCTCTCTACGTAGCACCTGATAAAGAACCCACCAACCAGGTGCTCAGATGAAACGGCTACTCCCCGATCCAACGTTCTATCCCAGCCCCGCGCTCGCGGCCGAGGCGCCCGCGGAGGGCCTCGCGTACGTCGCCCTGCTGGCCAGCGGCGAGAACGGCAAGACCGACGCGCTCGGCGTCGTCGACACTGACTCCACGTCAGCGAGCTACGGCCGCCTCGTCGGTCAGGTCGACTTCCCGCAGGGCGGGAACGAGCTGCACCACTTCGGTTGGAACGCGTGCAGCTCCCACCTGTGCCCGTGGGCGCCTAACGCGCACGTGGAGCGCCGGTATCTCGTGGTGCCCGGCACGAGCTCATCGCGCATTCACGTCGTCGACACGAAGCCCGATCCCCGCAACCCGACGCTCGTGAAGGTGATCGAAGGGGACGAGGTCATGGCGAAGACCGGATACGCGGCGCCGCACACCGTACACTGTGGACCCGACGGGATCTACCTGAACGCCCTCGGCGCGCCCGACGGCAACGGGCCGGGCGGGATCTTCATCCTGGACCACGACACGTTCGAGCTGAAGGGGAAGTGGGAGCACGACCGCGGGTCGCAGCACCTCGCCTATGACTTCGCGTGGCACCTTGGCCAGGACACCATCGTGACGAGCGAATGGGGGACGCCGAACATGGTGAAGGACGGCGTCAATCCGGAGCTCTTGTTAGGCGGCAAGTACGGCCACGCGCTCCACGTATGGGACATGAAGAAGCGCCGCCACATCAAGGAGATCGATCTCGGCGCCGATCAGCAGATGGTGCTCGAGCTGCGGCCCGCGCACAACCCGACGCGCGCGTACGGGTTCGTCGCCGTCGTGGTATCGTTGGCCGATCTCTCGTCGTCGATTTTCCTCTGGTATCTCGACCGTCGCAACGGCGACGGCCCGGGGGAGTGGAAAGCGAAGAAGGTGATCACGATCCCGGCGGAGCCAGCGGATCCGGTCGACCTGCCGCCGCTGCTCAAGGGCTTCAAGGCCGTACCGCCGCTCGTCACCGACATCAACCTTTCGGTCGACGACCGCTTCCTTTATGTGTCCTGCTTCGGAACAGGGGAGCTCAGGCAATACGACGTGAGCGATCCGTTCAATCCCGTGCTGGCCGGTTCGGTGCGACTGGGTGGGATCGTACGGCGCACGGCGCATCCACGGGCGCCGGGGAAGCCGCTCAACGGCGGCCCGCAGATGGTGGAGGTGAGCCGCGACGGGCGGCGCGTGTACCTGACGAATTCGCTGTACAGCCCGTGGGACGCACAGTTCTACCCGGACGGCATCCGCGGCTGGCTCGCGAAGCTCGACGTGGGGCGCACAGGCGGGCTCGCGCTCGATCAGCGCTTCCTCCTCGAGTTCGAGGACGGAATGCGGCCGCACCAGGTGCGGCTGCAGGGCGGCGACGCGTCGTCCGACTCCTTCTGCTTTTCGTGAGCCGGGTGATGCCGACGAATGTGTGGGCCGCGGCAGGGGCGCTGCTATCGTTAGGCGCCCTCCACGGCCTCAACCCGGGGATGGGCTGGCTGTTCGCCGTCGCGTTAGGCACGCAGCAGGGGGAGCGGCGGGCGGTGTGGCGAGCGCTCGGCCCGCTCGCGCTCGGTCATGCGCTCGCCATCGCGGCGGCGGTGGCGATAGCGTTGGGGCTCGGCGTCGTCATGCCGAGCGCCGGCGTCCGCTGGGGAGCGGCGGCGCTGCTCATCGGCCTTGGGGTTTGGCAGTTGCGCGGTCATCGACACGCTGGGCTCTGGCGTTGGCGTGTGGGGCTTCGCGCGAGCGGGTGCGAGCTCACTCTCTGGTCGTTCATCGTCGCTACGGCGCACGGGGCGGGGCTGATGGCAGCGCCCTTCGCGTTGCGCGCCGTGCGGTCGGGAGCGGCGGCCCACTCGGGTCATGCGAGCCACACCGCGCCCACGTTGGCGACCGTGGCGTCGGTGGACTGGCCGACGCTGTGGGCGACGAGCGTGCACACCGCGGGCTACCTTCTCGTCACGGCGGTGCTGGCGGTGGTCGTCTATGAGCGTGCAGCCCTGCACCTGCTGCGGCGTGCGTGGATCAATGTCGATCTCGTTTGGGCCGCCGCGCTGGTGCTGACGGGCGTCGCGGTTGCGATCGTGTGAGAGCGACGATTCGCGCGCCGGCTCCAACGCACGCTAGGCGGCGCGCGAGTCGGAAGCCTCCCTGAGCATCGCGATCTGACCGGTGTGGTACACGTTGTGGTGGATAATGCCATGCAGCATCGCGTAGATGTTGTACGGGCGACCGACCACCGGCTGTGCCAACTGCGCCTCGTCCAAGCCGCTCACACGCTCCAAAAGCGTGTCGTACCTCGCGTCGAGCGCAGTCAGCGCATCCGCCCAGGCGGCCACGGTCGGTTCTGGCACGGGCGGCCAATCGGCATTCGCCGACAGTTCCAGCTCCAATCGGTCCAGCCTCGCGAGCACGAAATCGATGTTCGCCGCGAGATGCAGGACGAGTTCCCAAATCGTGTGACGGCGTTGTAGCGGACGATGAACCACGGCTGCCAGCGAAATCGCCCCCAGCATCGGCCGCA
>Ga0307408_100001330_pt1 | contig 18523 bp, 10 predicted proteins | sample 322Cmetagenome_FD_202116 | JGI IMG/M metagenome (GOLD analysis project Ga0307408, IMG submission 202116) | Maize rhizosphere microbial communities from greenhouse at UC Davis, California, United States - 322HYB-C-3 | ecosystem: Host-associated > Plants > Roots > Rhizosphere > Soil | place... | reverse complement strand
GGGGTCCGGCGTGCACGATCGCACGCCGGACCCCGCCGGGATATGGTATGTTGTCATTATGATTTGCTTAGGAGCGCCGCAATGGAACCTGAACTGTCATCGCCCGTCATGCACGCGCACCGCGCACCGGACCCGGCACCCGCGGATGAGCCCGACCCGGATCCGCAGCCGGGCCAGCCCCATCACCATCCCGAACCACCGGTGCCGCAGGATGAGCCGGTGCCGGACCATAACCCCAGTTAGTGATCCACTAGTCAAACGCCCAGGTGTACAGCACGTCGAGCGCGTTGTTGGTGCCGGTTTGCAGTTGCAGCGTGATGCGCGGGTTCAGCTTGTAGCGCAATTTCACCAGGCTGGTGGCGTTGCCCGCGCCCTGTTCAAAACTCAGGTAGGCACGCGACGACAGGCGCTTGCCGACCGTCACCACCGTGTTTTCCAGGCCCTTGGCATTGCCGCCATTTTGCGCCTGTGAAAAACCCAGCTCGTCGAGTCCCAGTTTGCCGGCGATGCCACTGCCGCTGCCGCCAAACAACGCGCCGGCCGCCGTCCCCAGCAGCGCCATTTCATTGCCGCCCGCGTCGGCCAGGCCATGGCCCAGCACCAGCCAGGCGAGTTTTTCACTGTCCGGCACCGATGGGGTCGAGACCAGCTTGGCTTGCGGCGCCAGCGCCGTGCCCCGGACTTCGACGCCGGCCTCGACATTCGTTTCCGTCAATTGCTCGCCTTCAGGGCGCTGGCGCACGGCCAGGATATTCAAGCCCGGGTTGTCATACGCTCCCGTGAAGTTCAGCAGGCCCCGGGCTATGGTCAGCTTTTGGCCATAGGCCGCATAGGTGCCGCTGACCACGCGGATGCTGCCGGTGGCGCGTGGCGGCCGGCGGTCCTGGATGCGCACCCGCACCATACCCGCCAGCTGGGCGTCGATACCCTTGCCCTTCAGGCGGAAGTCGTCACCCAAATCCGCTTCCAGGTCGACGTTGAGCGGCAGCGATTTTTGCGCCGCCGCCACCGCCGCCTGGCCTGGCTTGTTGCGGCCCACGATCACCACGTCGTCGCTGATGGTGGGCGCGTTGTCCGCCGCCAGTTCGACATTGGCGCGCTCCGCTTTCACCTTGCCGTCCAGCTGGAAGTGTTTTTGATCGCGCACCAGCGCGGCCTGGCCGCTCAGCACCAGGATGCGGTCCGGCCGCGACAGCACTTGCAGCTGGTCCGCCGCCAGGGCCAGCTGCATGGTGGCATCGCCGCCGGCGAAACGTACCCAGCCATCGGCCTTGGCGCTGCCACGGTCGCCTTCAAACGCCAGGCGCTGCAGGTTCAGCTTATCTCCGGTGAAATTCGCCTGCAGCTGGCCATTGCGCAGCTTGATGCCCTGGTCGGCCCAATTCACCACCAGCCGCTCGCCGGTTGCATCGCCCTGCAAGACCGGATCGGCCACCGTGCCGCCGCCGGTGGCGATGACCTTCAGCGCGCCATCGAGTTCCAGCCCCGGCGTGCCGGCCAGCGGTGCCAACCAGGCGATCGACGCCAGGTTGACATTGCCGTCGAACGCCAGCGGACTGGCGCCGGCAATGCGGCCATCGACCAGTTGCGTGGTGGCGTTGATCCGGGCCTGGCCGGCGCGCAGGCCGTCCAGTTCGACCGCCATGCGCAGCGCGCCGCCTGCGACGTTGGCGCGTGCTTCGAGCTTGCGCAAACCCAGCGTGACAGGTTTATCTGCCGCGCCGACCACCACCAGGTCGCCCTTTTCACGGTAGATCCGCGCTTCGCCTTGCAGCGCCGGCGCGGCGCCGGGCGGGCGTTGCAAGTCCAGCGCCCAGGACGCACCCAGCGACAGGTCGCTGACGATGTTGTCGCGCCACGCGCTCGACAATTGCGCCAGGTAGCTGGCGGGCACGCCGGTGGCGGCGCCACGGCTGGTCCAGCGCGTGCCATTCTTTTCCAGCACATCGATGCGGACAGCGCCCTCCGGCAAGCGCAGCGCCGCGCCGCCCAGTACGATCTGTTCCGGATGGGTGAGGCCGGCGATGCCGCTGCCTGCCGGCGCCGCCAGGCGCAGCGGCGCCGGACCCTGCAGCGCCAGCGCAAAGCGGCCCTTGTTTTGCAGCGTTTCAATGACGCCGTTCCACCCGCCTTCCTGCGATCCGCCCCGCACCTTCGCCTGCGCATCGAAGTCCGCATTCGACGCCGACCATTGCAGCACGTGCGCGGCGCGCGTGCCGCTCGATGAAAACGCGGCCTGGTTCAGGTTCAGGCCCGGGGACGTGTATCCCGCCAGCGTGACATTGCTGGTGATGGGATCATTGCCGCCCTGGCCCACACCGACGGCCGCCGAGGCCTTGACGGATTTGAGCTGGTGCCGCGCAAACAGCCGCACATCCGTACCCTCGAGGCTGAAATTCGCTGCCGGTTGCGCCAGGGTGCCCGTCAGGACGCCGGCGCCGCGCACCACGCCGCTGAAATCCGGTCCCAGCACAGCAAGCCTGGGCGCATCGATATTCCAGTCCAGACGGTCACGCACCGCGCCGAACGCGCCCTGTACCCGGGCGCTGTTCGGTCCCAGTTTCAAGTCCACATCGATGCCCGCCAGGTGCGGCGCCGTCCCCGGCTCCACGCTGCCCTTCGCATAGCCGGCCAGCGGCGCGCCGCTGTAGGTGGACGGTTGCAAGACCAGGTCGAAGACCGCGCGGTTGCCGCCGCCGCTTGTGCCGCCATTGGCTGCGCCGCCGCTATAGCTGCCCGTGAAATTGCCATTGATGCTGCCCAGGCCATAAGGCCCGAAGGCGGCCGGATCGAGTTTCTGCGCGTTGCCGGACGCTTTCACCTGCACGCCGCCGTTCACCAGCGCCACCTCGCCGCTGGCGCGCAGCAGGCTGTCCTGTGCCGGGTGGCGTGCCGATGGCAGCGCCAGGCCTTTGGCTTCGACCGAGAAGGTGGAGCGGGGCGCCGCATAGCTGCCCGTCACGGCGCCATTGGCGGCCACGGCGCCCGCCAGGTCCGGTGCGAAGGCGGACAACTGGCGGGCCTCGGCTTTCCACAGCAACTGTTCATCCGGCAAGCCAAAGGCGCCGCGCAGCTCCGCCGTATTGCGGGCCAGCGCCAGCCGCACATCGATATTGCTGATATGGCGCGCATCCGCATGCAGCTTGCCGCTGCCGAACAGCGGCTGGCCCAGCAAGCGGCTGTTCTCGAGCTTGAAGGCGGCGTCCACTTGCCATGCCGGCGTCAGCGCGCCTGCCGCCTGCAGGCTGCCGTTCAGTTCCGCCCGAGGTGCGGCCACGAACAAGGATGGGTCGAAACGGTTGATGGCGGCGCTGGCGGTAAACGGCTGCTTGTCCTTGAGGCTGGCCGACAGGGTGGCTTCCACGCTGCCCTTGCCGGCGGAGAGCCGGGCTTGTTTTACCAGCAACTGCGCGCCATCGGTGACGGCTTGCGCATCGATTTTCAGGTTGGCGTCGGCCAGGCGGATGGTCACCGTCTGGCGGGCGCCGGTGCTGCCCATGGTGATCGTGCCCGCCGCCTTGGTCGGATGGATGGCGCCATGCAGCCCGTGTAAATCCAGTTTCGACGTGGTCAGCGCCAGGCTGGCGGCATCGATGCCTGCCGCGATGTCGGCGCGCTGGATGCGGCCGTTGCCGTCGAAGCGGCCCGCCGCGCCCAGGTCCAGCGCGACGTTGTCGAGCGTGGTGACGGTCAGCGTGCCGCCGATTTTCGCGCCCGCGCTGCGCAACGGGATGCGGTGCTGGTCCAGCGGACCGCTGACGCCCCGGTTTTCCAGCGCCAGCAAGCCGTTGATCGTACGGCTGGCGGCAATCTTTGCCTGCAGGCGCAGCGTCAGGTCCGCCTGCGGCCACGCGGGGTTGAAGAGGGCGGGATTGACACCCTGTGCCTGCACATCGAGTGCGCGCAGCATGACGGGATCAAATGGCGCCAGGGATAGCGTGCCGCCGCCATTGGCGTTGCTGGAGGTGCCTTTGGCCGTGATCTCCAGCAGCGACAAATTGCCGCGTACGTCGAGCGCGAGGCGGGCTGGTCGCGGTGCCTTGGGCGTGGTGGCCGGCGAGGTTGCCGCCACGGTTGCCGACTGCGTCAGGCTGGCCTTCGCATTGACCGTGAACGGCCGCTGCGCGCCTATCGTGCCGCCGGCATCGGCACGCCCGAGCGGCGTCAGCGCACTGGCGTCGCTGAGCCGCCATGCCTCGGCATTACCTTGCAGCTTGAAGCGGATCGCATCGACCTGCACCTTGCCGCCATCGAGCGCGACCAGGGTCAGTTTGTCGAGCCGTGCATCGGCCAGCGCCAGGTGGAAGGGCGGCGCCAGGGTGGCCGGCAAGGTGGCGGGCGGGCTTTGCTTCAGGGTCTGCTGCACGGCCGATGCCGCGTGCAGTTCACTGATGGCGATGCCTTCGGAAAAATACTGCCATGGCGACCAGGCTATCGTCACGTCCTGCACGGTCAGCACGGATTCCGGTGTTTGATGGATGATGCGGTCCACATGCATGCGGCCATACAGGGAACCGGTGACACCGGTGACGGCGATTTGTCCGCCGCTGGCATTGGCCACCCGCTGCACGATTTGCTGCAAGGTCGATTCGCGGCCCAGCAGCCACAGCGCGCCACCGAGCAGCACGGCCAGCAGCGCCAGCACGGCCAGCACGATGCGCAGCCAGCGGCGACGCAGAGGAGCCGGGGCAGGCGCGGGGGAATGTGTCGTCATCTCGGCCATCAGAACGAAATCCCCAGCGAGAAGTGCAGCCGCACTTTTTTGACGGAATGGCCATAGGCGGCATCGACATTGAGCGGCCCGACCGGGCTTTTCCAGCGCACGCCGACGCCATAGCCGGATTTCGGGTGCAGGCCGGACAACCGGTCCGCCGCATTGCCCGCGTCATAAAACACGGCGGCGCCCCACGCGGGCCGCAGCCAGTGCTGGTATTCCGCGCTGGCCGTGGCCAGGTAGCGGCCGCCGACTGTTGCCGTCCCCGCGGTATTGTCCACTTCGACACCCAGCTCCTGGTACGCATACCCCCGCACCGACTGGTCGCCGCCGGCGCGGAACAAATACGTCGCCGGGATGCCATCCTTTTGCTTCGACATCACGGCGCCCGCCTCGCCGCGCAACAGCACCAGGTTTTTCGGATTGAGCGGGAAATAAAACAAGCCCTTGACGCTGGCGCGCGCAAACGGTTCCTCGGCCAGCAGGGCGCCGCCCAGCTGCCAGTTCAGTACATGGCCCTTGGTGGGGAACAGCAGGTTGTCGACCTTGCGGCGGGTGACGGCATAGGTGACCGGCAAGCTGGTGCTGCGCTGGCCCTTGGAACCGGCCACGTCTTTCCGCTCCGTCAACAGTTCCAGCCCAATGCTGCGCTCCAGCAGCGGCGTACCCCAGCTCCGGCGCGCGGTGAGGGAAAAGGTATTGGTTTCCTCGCCCTCGATATCGCTGCGCACATACGCGGCGCCAAAGCTGTCGTTGTCGCCGTCGGCCGTGGTGGGGAAATAAAAGTCCGCCTTGGCGGTCTGCTTCTTGGTTTCCAGGGTCAGCGCGGACTTCATTTTCAGGCCACGCACCACCAGGTCGTCGTAATTGAGCTGGGCGCGCTTGCCCGTGTTGGTGCTGTAGCCGAGACCGGCGCTGACATTGCGGCGCTTGTTTTCCGCCACCCGCACCAGCAGCGGCAATACCGGCGTTGGCGCCACGTCCGGCGCGGGGACTGTCTTGGAAGCGCCGGCTTGCTGTTCCTTGCCGGCGTCGATCTGTTCATCGAGCACGGCGGACATGTCGGCGCTGACTTCGACGGTGGAAAAATAGCCGGTGTCCTGCAGGCGCGACTGATACGCCTGCAGCGCCGCCTCGCTGTAATAGTCGCCCGGCTTGATCTGGTTCAGGTTGGCGACGATGGACGCCGGATAGCGTTTCAAGCCTTCGATGCGCAGCGCGCCGAAGCGCAATTCAGGGCCGCTGTCGAGCACCAGCCGCAAGGTGGCCGCGCGGCGCTCCGGATCGACGGCCGCTTCGGTTTCTGTCAGCACGGCGCGCGGATAACGGGTTTGCACCACTTGCCGCAGCAAGGCGCGCTTGGCCTTTTCCCAGTCTTCCTGGCGGAAGATGTCGCCCTTGGGCAGGGTCCACGATGCGGTCAGGGCGGCCGTGTCGAACGGCGATTGCGGATTCGGCTTGAAGCCTTCCAGCACGATTTCCACGCTCTCCACCCGCACCGGCTCGCCCGGCTGCACCTCGATCACGACCACCGGGTCGTTGCCCTCGTCGATGCGGGCGCCGACCACGGGGGAAAAATAACCTTCGGTCGCCACCAGGGTTTTCACCTGTTCCGGCGCCGCGCGCACCATGCGCTGCAATTGTTCGCGGTCCATGCGGGGATTGCCGCGGAAGCGTTCGAGGTCGAGGTTGTCCCGCAGCAGGCTGTCGAGCTTGCCGGGGGCGGTGATGCGGACGGTATAGCGGAATGGGTCCGCGGCGATGGCGTGCAGGGGCGCGCAGGCGGCTGCCGTGGCGGCCAGTGCCATCAATATAGCGGGGGCGCGATGGCCCGTCATGGAGAGTTGTGCCAAAATTCGTGATCCTGCCTCGATGGGTCGCCGGTCATGTTACCGGATCGCCTGCCGCGATGGCGTTCGAATAAGTTTATGAGTTTGAAAACAAGGATCAATTATGACTGCTACTGACGCGGCGCTGGTGTTATTCAGCGGCGGCCAGGATTCCACCACTTGCCTGGCCTGGGCGCTGGAGCGCTACGGGCGCGTGGAAACCATCGGTTTCGATTATGGCCAGCGCCATGCCATCGAACTGCAAGTGCGTCCGCAACTGCTGGCGCAAATGCGCACGCACAAACCGGAATGGGCGGCACGCCTGGGCGAGGACCACATGATCGACTTGGGACTGATTTCCCAGCTGTCGCACACCGCCATGACGCAAGACATAGAAATCGTCATGCAGGAAAACGGTTTACCCAATACCTTTGTCCCGGGCCGTAACCTGATGTTCATGATGACGGCCGCCACCCTGGCGTATCGCCGTGGCATGAACGTGCTGGTGGGCGGCATGTGCGAAACCGACTTCTCCGGCTATCCGGATTGCCGCGACGATACGATGAAAGCGCTGCAAGTGGCGCTGAACCTGGGCATGGCGACCCGGCTGAAACTGGAAACACCGCTGATGTGGCTGGACAAGGCGCAGACCTGGACCCTGGCGCACCAGTTGGGTGGCCAGGGGCTGGTGGACCTGATCCGTTCCGGCACCCACACCTGCTACCTCGGCGAACGCGGCGCGCTGCATGACTGGGGTTACGGTTGCGGCACCTGTCCCGCCTGTGAACTGCGCGCACGCGGGTATCAGCAGTACGCAGCGGGTAAGGGCACGCTGCGCGCCTGGGGATAATGGAGCTATGGCACCTGTCCGGCCTGTGAACTGCGCGCACACGGCTATACGCAATTTGCCGCCGGCAAGGGCAGCGTGTAAGCGCTTTTCAGCCGTTGTCAGACTGAGCCTGACAATCGGGACACGGCGCCCGATTGTCATTGCCAATTCCGTGGCGCTTATTGCCGATATGCCACAAACTGTCGTTGCCTGCACCGGCGGCCTCACGTACTATCAAGCTGATGCCTGCCCCCCTCCCGATGTGTGGAATCCATGGACGAGCCTACCTCCCGGCCCCAACCACGCCGGCTTAGCGAACGATGGCTGCCGCAATATCTGCTCAGCCCCGCGTGTGCGTCGGGGCTGGTGCTGGCGGTTTGCCTGGGCTCGACCTGGTGGCTGTGGAACAACGCCAGCGTTGACGCTGAACGGGATAACCAGGCCGACTTCAATTACCGCGTCCACGAACTGGTCAACAATATTGCGCAGCGGATGCAGACCTATGTGCAGGTTCTATATGGCGCGCAGGGGCTCTATGCGAGTTCCCAATATGTGGACCGCGCGGAATTCCGCAGTTACGTCACCGGGCAGGGACTGAACGACCACTTTCCCGGGGTCCAGGGGATCGGTTATATGCGCCTGGTCGAGGGCGGCCAGCGTGATGTCCATGTCGCGGGCATCCGCAGCGAAGGCTTTCCCGATTATTCCGTCCGCCCGGCGGGCGAGCGCTCCCAGTACGCCCCCGTCATTTACCTGGAGCCGTTCGCAGGCGTCAATTTGCGGGCATTCGGCTTTGACGCGCTGTCCGAGCCCGTGCGCCGCGCCGCGCTGGAACTGGCGCGCGACACCGGCATGCCCGCCATGTCCGGCAAAATCACGCTGGTGCAGGAAGCTTCCACGCAAGGCCAGTCAGGGTTTTTGATCGTGCTGCCGGTGTACCGCAACGGCATGCCGCACACCACCTTGCAGCAGCGCCGCGCCGCCATCGCGGGCTGGGTGTATTCGCCGTTCCGCATGGGCGATGTGATGGCCGGCATTGGCGGGGACCGGGCCGCCGCCCTGGACGTGGAAATCTATGATGGCGATGTGGTCGACGTGGCGAACCGCATGTATGACAGCATGGCCGATGTCGCCGGTGTGCAAGTACGGCGGACGGAGCAGAAGATCAGTATCGCGGGCCACCGCTGGACGGTGCGCATCGGCGGCTTGCCGGGCAGCGGCGACGGCATCGAGCGCAATGGCCGGGTGCGACTGATCGGGATCGCGGGCGCGTTGCTGAGCGCGGTGCTGGCGGCGCTGGCCTGGCTGCTGGCGCGCAGCCGGCGCAAGTCGCGCGCGGCGCTGGACCAGGCGCGCCAGCTGGCGGACGAACTGGCCGAAGGCCAGGCCAACATCGTGGCCATGGCGGAAAGCGCGCAGCGCAGCGAGGAAGTGTTGCGCAGCATTCTCGATTCCACGGTGGACGGCATTTTGGTCGACAACTTCCGTGGCGTCATCCTCAATTCCAACCGCCGCTTCCGCGAATTGTGGAACGTGCCGGAGCAGCTGGACTGGCAGGCCGACGGCGCGACCCTGATGCGGCACGTATCGGCGCAACTGGTGTATCCGCCCGTGTTTGACGCTGCCGTGCAGCGCATGCTGGACTCGAATGAAGAACAGCGCGCGCAACTGCACCTGAAGGATGGCCGCGTGCTGGAACAATATATACGCGGCATTTGCGTTGGCAATGAATCGGTGCGGCTCTGGTCATTCCGCGACATCACCGAGCGCACCCACGGTGAACGGCGCGAACAGATGCGCCGCCATGTGCTGGAATTGCTGGCCGGCGGCGCGCCGCTGGAAGCCGTGCTGCGAAGCGTGGTGCAGGGCGTCGAGGCGGACCATCCGGGCATGCTGTGCGCGTTGCTGCTGCTCGATGAGGATGGGCGCCGCCTGCTGGTCGGCGCGGCGCCCAGCCTGCCCGCGTTTTTCAACGCGGCGCTGCATGGCCATTACGTGGATATGGGGGAAGGCTGCTGCGGCCAGGCGATCATGACGGGAGAACGGGTGATCGTGGAAAACATGGACACGGATCCCCTGTGGCGGCAATACCGGGACCTGTCGGCGCGCGCGGGCCTGAAGTCCTGCTGGTCCGAGCCGATCCGTGGCGCCACCGGCAAGATCCTCGGCACCTTTGCCATCTTCCAGCGCGAAGCGCAGCGGCCCAGCCTCGCGCACCTGGCGCTGATCGAACAGGCGTCGCGTCTGGCCGGCATTGCCATCGAGCAGGCGCAGGCCGGTGTGGCGCTGCGCGCCGGCGAGGCGCGGTTCCGCAGCCTATATGACAATGCGCCGGTGGCGCTGTGGGAGCAGGACTGGTCGGCCGTGCACGGCGCGCTGCAGGAATTGCAGGAGTCCGGTGTGGAAGACATTCCGCTGTTCCTGCAAAATAACCCCAGCCAGCTGGCGCGCATGGCCGCCATGGTGCGCATCATCGACGTCAATGCGGCGGCGCTGGCGCAAGTGGGGGCGGCGCCGGGCAACAAGGATTTGTCGGCGCTGTCGCTGGCGCAGAATTTCCATGTCTCGGCCATGCCCGCATTTGCCCATGCGCTGGCCGCGCTGCTGCAGGGCGCGCATTTGTTTTCCTGCGAAAGCACGTTCCAGCGGCTGGACGGCGCCACCCGCCAGAATGAACTGACCTTGCTGGTGATGCCCGGCCATACGCACAACCTGGATTTCGTCATCGTGTCCACGGTCGATATCACGGAACGCAAGCGCATGAATGATGAATTGCTGTTGCTGGCCACCACCGACTTCCTGACCGGCTTGCCGAACCGGCGTGAATTCATGGCGCGCCTGGAAGATGAGCAGGCCCGCCTGCAGCGCGATGTGGGGGTGCGTGGCGGCCGCGCCGCCGTGCTGATGCTCGATATCGACCATTTCAAGCGCGTCAACGATGAATATGGCCATGCGGCGGGCGACGCGGTGCTGCGCCACCTGGCCACGCTGATGCGCGATTGCCAGCGCAAGATCGACATGCTGGGCCGCGTGGGCGGGGAAGAATTTGCCGTGCTGTTGCCGGGCGCGGACGTTCCCGCTGCGCTGGCGTTTGCCGAACGGTTGCGCCAAAGGATCGGCAGCACGCCGTTGGCCATCGATGGCCATGTGCTGGCCGTGACGGTCAGTATCGGTATCGCCGCGATGCATGCGCGCGACCAGGGCGGCGATGCGGCGCTGATCCGCGCCGACAAGGCGCTGTACCGGGCAAAACGGGGCGGGCGGAACCGGGTCGAACTGGCCGGCGAGGGAGGTGAGCCGGCCATCGAGGAAAAGCCGGAGGCGGTGGCGCCCCCGGCGATGTAATCAATTCAGTTGCGTCAGACAGCGTGCTCGAAGGCTGCTTTGTCGCGGTGCTTGCGGTTGCGCGACAGGATGAACCAGATGATCGCGGCGGGGATCAGCAGTGGCAGCATGAACGGTGCGATCACGGCCGCCAGGATGATGCCCACCAGCGCCAGGCCCACCACCAGCAGCACGCCCACACCGGCAAACACGAAGCCGACGAAGACCGCGGCACAGGTGACGGCAATCGCGGCTATCACCATGCCCAGGCCGCCGAAGATCAGGCCCAACAAGGCGCCCAGCGGGCCATCCACTTCTTCGCCATCGATGTTGACGATCATGTCGCTGGTGTCGATTGAATTCCACGCGCACAGGGCCAGGATGGCGATGATGGCGATGGCAAAGAGCTTTTTCATGTTGGTTCCCCTCGTTGTGGTGGTGTTTCCGGTTGGTATGGTGAAACTGTACGCTTCACCCCTTTGCGCCACCACAAGCGTGCGATAAACGGTGGAATTGGCGGGATAAATGGGGCGCTGTCCCCGACAGACTGTTCCCATGGTGCAGCTTGCTGAAAATATAGGCAGGTTTCCCTTGAAATAAAGGCATGCTTAACTATACTGACTACCTATCCTGCACATGGAGGGAAATATGGCATGGCTTGAAATTAGCGAGGGTCAATCGATATCCTCGGGATTCGGCAGTGAATTGCGCCAGCGCAGCGCACAGTGCTCAGGAGGACCCAAGGGACCGCCGTCCGCACCGCCCAGCATCCCGCCGATCATCAGAGACGGCACGCAGGCCGGTTCTGGCCAGCTCATTGAAAAGCCCGCTTTTTAGCGGGCTTTTTGTTTGCTGGATAAAAATAACTGTATATAATCACAGTATTTTCAGCACATTAACGACGGGACCGCTATGACTGATGATTTGATGGAATTCGCAGATGAACCAGCGCTGGTACAGGAAGACCGTGTCTGGCAGGGCAATGGCTGGACCGCGCTCGTCATCAAGAATGAAGAAGATGAAGGCTGGGCCGTCGCCATGATCAAGGATGGCGAGCCGGAGCCTGCGCTGGTGGGGCCATGGACCATGGGCCGCGACAAGAAAAACCCGAAACCGCTCGATATCAATGCCTTCAATACCCTGGTGAAAACCGCCAGCGAAGTGATCCGTCGCCACGAACAGCAATTGCACGCGCAGTTGCACAAGAGCGTGCGCGTGCATACGGTGGGGGCGGCCTACATCACGGTCAATCTCGACATTACCGCCGATGAAGATGATCCGTACGCGACCCTGACGGCGTTTGATCCCTATGGCGAAGAACAGGCGCAGGTGCGGGTCGCGCCGAACTTCAAGTTGTCGGTGGCGAGCGCCACGGCGTGGATGGAATCCGGTTACCGCAAGCCGTGAGCGGTGGCCTGGGCGGCCCGGGTGTTGCATCCGGGCGCAATCCGCTGGCCTCGACAGGTGCCGCCTGATAGTATTTCCTATGCGCATATTGCCCAATAGGAAAACATAGATGGAAAGCCGCCTCAGCCGCCTGGAAACCGTACAAAGCATGTTGCTCGAAATCGGGAAAAAATCGAGCACGTGCACCGATATTGCGGAATTCCTGCAAGCCGTCCATGCGGCGCTGGGCCGCATCATGTATGCGGCCAACTTTTACGTGGCGCTGAGTGACCTCGACGGCAAGCCCAATGCCGTGCGTTTCGTGTATTTCGTCGATGAACTCGACGAAGCGCCGGGCCGCGGCGACCTGGTGACCCTGGCCTCGCCCGACCAGTCGCCGACCGCCTGGGTGATCCTGAACCGCCAGCCGCTGATCATGACGGCGGAAGAGCATACCCAGCACGAACTCGATGGCAACAAGTGGGGCTGGGGCACCACGGCCGAGCACTGGATGGGCTTCCCTCTGCTGGACCAGAACCACCAGGCGCTGGGTGCCATCGTGATCCAGAGCTACGACAAGTTACACACGTTCAGCGAGGAAGACGAGGCGCTGTTTTCGCTGATCGCCAATTATGTGTCCAGCGCCCTGCAGGGCTTGCAGAGCATGGACCGGCTGGAACGTGCCGTGCACGAGCGCACGGCGGCGCTGGAATTTGAAGTGGCGGAACGCCGCCGCGCGGAAAGCCTGCAGCGCGCCCTGTATGAAATCGCCAGCCTGTCGGCCGGCGCGTGGGATACGGAAACCATCTGGGGCCAGTTGCATGAAGCCATCAGCGAAGTCGTCATCGCGCGCAATTTCCTGATCGCGCTGTACCAGCCCAGCAGCAACGAAATCACGATCCCGTATTTTGTCGATGAAAAGGATTCGGATGCGCCGGTCAAGCGCTTCGAGTATGGCATCGGCATGAGTTCGTACATCCTCAAGCAGCGCAAGCCGTGCCTGCTGGACCGCGACAGCTACCGCGAGCTGCTGGAGCGGGGCGAAATCGACCACCCGCTGGGCAACGAGGAAATCGCCAGCTGGATGGGCGCGCCCATGATGCTCAACGATTACGCCTACGGCGTGCTGATCGTGCAGAGCTATGATGACAGCGTGGTGTACGGCCAGTCGGACCTCGACATCCTGGCCTTCATGGCCAACCACGTGGCGGTGGCGATCTCGCGCCTGCAAAACGAGCGCGCCATCCGCCTGGCCAAGGAAACGCTGGAAGAACAAAATGTCTCGCTGAACAATGCGCTGCACCAGTTGCAGGAAGCGCAGTCGGAACTGGTGCGCCAGGAAAAACTGGCGTCGCTGGGCCGCCTGGTGGCCGGTGTCGCGCACGAAATCAATACGCCGCTGGGCATTTGCGTGACCGCCACCAGCCACCTGGTGCAAGAGCTGAAACTCACGCGCGAAGACCTGGCGGCCGGTGCGCTCGACGAGGAAGGCTTGAACCAGTTCTTCGACATCATCGACCAGTCGCTGCGCATCATGACTACCAACACCCAGCGCGCCGCCGCGCTGGTGCGCAGCTTTAAACAGGTGGCGGTGGACCAGTCGTCAGACAGCGTGCGTTCCTTCAACTTGCGCAAATACCTCGATGAAGTGCTGTTGTCGCTGCAGCCGAAATTGAAGGGCAAGCCGATCACGGTCGATGTCGATGTCCCGCCGGATATCCAGATGGAGAGCTTCCCCGGCGCCGTGTCGCAAATCATCACCAACATGGTGGTCAATTCGCTGGTGCACGGCTATGGCGACGGGCAGGACGGCACCATCAAGATCCGTGGCCGCATCGACGGCGAGCACGTGCTGTTCGACTACAGCGATGACGGCATCGGCATGGACCAGACCACGCTGTCGCAACTGTTCGACCCGTTCTTCACCACCAAGCGCGGCTCGGGCGGCAGCGGCCTGGGGGCGCATATCCTGTACAACCTGGTGACGGGCGCGCTGGGCGGCACCGTCAAGGTGGTCAGCGCGCCGGGGATGGGCTTGCATTACAGCTTGAAGTTTCCGAAGGTGAAGCAGGGGAAGATTGCGGCCTGAACCATGCCGCGTTCAGCCGTCGTGATAGGGGGCGGCGCCGCCCCCGGATGGCTTACTTCACACCGACCAATTCCACCTCGAACACCAACGCCGCATTACCCTTGATGATGCTGCCCGCGCCGGACACACCATAGCCCAGCGCGCTCGGAATCAGCAAGGTACGCTTGCCGCCCACCCGCATGTTCAGGATGCCCTGGTCCCAGCCGGCAATCACGTGGCCAGCGCCCAGCACGAAGTCAAAAGGCCCGCGGCCCACCGACGAGTCGAATTGCTTGCCCTTGAAGCCCGGCGCTTTCGGGTCATACAGCCAGCCCGTGTAGTTCATGGTCAGCGTTTTACCGTTTTGCGCCACGGCGCCGGCGCCGACCACGGTATCGGTGATGGTCAGCTTGGCTGGCTGGACCACGGTCGGGTCTTGCGTATAGACCAGGTACGCGCCATCGCCAAGACGCTCATCGACCGTCAGCAGTTGCAGCGAACCACCGGTGCCGACGCGGTAGCGGCTGGTGAGGATCAAGTTGTTGATATTGGCGCTGCTCGTGTGCGTCGCCGTCAAGGTCAGCAGCGCGGTATTGGCGGACTCGCCGTCCGCTTCGAGCGCATAGCTGAGCGTGCGCTTGCCGATCTGGGCTTTCTTGCTGCTGTCGGCATACGCGGTTTGCGTGGCATAGACGCCCTTGTCGCCCACCTTGAGCGTGGCGGGCAGGCTGCCGCCGCCAACGTCGTATTCCGCGCCATTGCGGAAAAAGCCCAGCAAGACATTGTTGCCGTCGACGTAGTCGGTCTGGGTCCATGTCCGGCGGCTGGCCGAGCAATTGGTGAGGCCGGCATCGATAGTTGCCGACAGGGCGGTCGCGGCCTGGCCCTCGAACGTGGCGGCGATGGGCGCCGCCTGCGTGATCGCGGCAAGGCCAGGGCAGGTGCCGGTCACGGTCATGTAGTCCGTGTGTTCGGTCGCCACGCTTTGCTGGTAGGCCGCGCGCACCGGATACGCTGTGGCCGGGTAGCGCACGCCGTATTCGATGTAGCGGATGCCGGCCGCGATGGCGGCCGCCGTGCCGCGCTTGTTTTCCGGGGCTTCGCTGAAGTCGCGCAGCACGCCGGCCAGCGTATCCCGTTTATTGTCGAGGACGCCGGTCCAGTATTCGAGGCCATCGGTTTCGCCCTGGCGGTTCAGCACATTCACATAATATCGCGCGACGATGTCACGGTTGGTTGCGGCGTTCGCGTACAGGGTTGTGAATTCGTTCGATGTGGTAAAGCCTTGCGCCACCCCGGTCAGGGAAGCGCCCTGGTCCAGTACGCCGAGCCAGTAACCCAGGCCGGTGGCGTCCGGCTCGCGGGCAAACGCGGCGCGGTACAGGCGGTAAGCCTGGCCGGGATTGCCTTCGGCATCAAACGCCATCGACATGTCGGCAAAGCGCAGGCGCGCCGTGGCGGCCACCGTGCGCGGCGCTTCGGCGCCGGTGGTGTCGGCGATCACATAACCGGCGTCAGTCTTGGTGACGGTGTAGTTGGCGATCACGCCACTGAAGTTAATCGGCTGGACGGTTGCCGCCGCCATCGCCGTCGCGGTGACGGCGGCGCCCTGGCGGGCGCGGTCCTGGCCGGCAACCGAAGTCCCATCCCCGCAACCCGACAACACGAATGCGGTGAGCAGGCTGGCGTAAATCAGGGTCGGGCGCATGGTCGGGACTTTCAAGGGTTGAAAGCCGACGAGTTTAGCGCATTTTCTGTGCGGCAAAGTTCCGCACGTCACCGCCGCAACAGTCTGTTACATAGTTGATTAAACGGATTAATCCGGGAAGCGCTCGTTGATCGCCAGCGCCTTGTCGATGTTCTTGACCAGCACTTCCACATAGGCCGGATCGAGATGTTTGCCGGCCACTTCGCGCAAGTGGCTGACCACTTCCTGCACCGGCCACGCATCCTTGTAGCAGCGCTTGTGCATCAGCGCGTCAAACACGTCCGCCACCGCCACGATCCGCGCATACAGGTGAATGTCTTCGCCTTTCAACCCTTGCGGGTAGCCGCTGCCGTCATATTTTTCGTGGTGCTGGTGCGCGATCACGGCGGCCGCCTTGAGGATCGGACGCTGCGAGCCGTCGAGGATCGACAGGCCGACCGCCGGGTGCTGCTTCATGATTTCCCATTCGGCCGCATCGAGCTTGCCCGGTTTCAGCAGCACCGCGTCCGGGGTGGCGATCTTGCCGATGTCGTGCATCGGCGCCGCGTGTTTCAGGACCGCGGTTTCTTCTTCCGGCATACCCGATTCGAGCGCCAGCATATGGCAGATTTCCGACATGCGGCGCACGTGGTTGCCCGCTTCATTCGAGCGCGATTCCACCACGTCGCCCAGGCGCAGGATCAGTTCTGCCTGGGTATCCGTGATTTCCTGGGTCAGCAGGATATTGTCGAACGCGATCGCCACGCCGGAGCAGAACACTTGCAGCAGCTTGGCGTCGATTTCCGAGATTTCTTCCACCCCCTTCAGCACCAGCAGCGACACCTTGCCGCTGGCATTGGGGAAGTAGCCGACATAGGTGTCGCCCTCCAATTTGGAGATGCGGTTGCTCTGCGCCGCATGCAACTGGTTCAGCAAGTCCGGCGTCAGGATGGACGTGCCTTCATCGCCGATTTGCGCCAGCACTTCGTATTCGTTTTCGCCGCTGATGGCGGTGGCGGCGCGCAGGCGCAGCAGCATGCTGTTTTCCAGGCGCAGCAGGGCCACCACTTGCTGCAGCAAGCCGTTGGCGAAGTCTTTCAGGTTGCGCTGCTGGAAAATATGGGCCGACGCTTCGATCACGCGCTCCAGCCCTTCGCGGTAATTGGCCTGGGCGATGCGCGCTTCTTCGACTTTCATGATGTCGCGGTAAGCGCGCAGCGCGGCAAAGGTGGTGGTGAACAGCTTGGTGCGGTCCAGCTCCGTCTTTTCCTTGTAATCGTTGATGTCGTAGTTGACGATCACGCGCTCTTCCGGCGCCTGGCCCGGCTGGCCCGTGCGCAGCACGATGCGGGTGAACTGGTTGTCCAATTCCTGGCGCATCCAGCGCGCCACTTCCAGGCCACTGTCTTCCTGCTCCATCACCACATCGAGGAACACCAGCGCGATGTCCTTCTCACGCGCCAGGACTTCTTTGGCTTCCGCGCCGCTATACGCGTGCAGGAAGGTCAGCGCGCGGCCGTCCAGGCGGAAACGGGTCAGCGTCAGCTTGGTAACGTCATGGATATCCGGTTCGTCGTCAACCAGCAATACCTTCCAGGGTGCGAGTTTTGGCGACGCAGAAGACAAAAAAGACATAGGGACGAATTTCCGCAAATGTGGCGTTGCAACAAGGACTTATGCGCATTTTTTAGGCGCACTTTTTCGATTGTAGACTCAGCTTCGCCGAATTAACAACTGGCAACACTCTTTGCGCGGACGCCAAACAACAAACTCAAGCGTTTGGCTGAATTTTGTAATTGTTTTGCCAATATTTCAACGCATTTTGTGGCCGCAAATCTCTTTTTGCTCGTCACAATGTTGTCATTTTTCCACTCTAGAATGGCGGCGTTTTGACCCCTCCACACCACACAGATTGCGAAACATGACTAAAGACCGCGCCCCAGCCCGCATCGACATGGATGACACCGTCGGCTACAACAATACCCGGAATGAACACTTCAGTGCCATCCTGGACCAGCGCATCAGCCGCCGTAACCTGTTGCGCGGCAGTGCCGCCAGCGCGGCGACCGCCGTGCTGGGCTCGATGGGCCTGACCGCCTGCGGCAGCAGCGAAGCGCCAGCCACGCCGGTGGCACCAGTGACCCCGCCCGTCACGCCGCCGGCGGAAAAACTGCTGGGCTTCACGGCCGTGCCGAAAAGCCTGGCCGACCTGGTGACCGTGCCGGCCGGCTATACCGCCACCGTGCTGTACGCGCTGGGCGATCCGCTGACCGCCTCCGCCACCGCCTTCAAGAACGATGGTACCGACGCGGACTTTGAAAACCGCGCCGGCGACCACCATGACGGCATGGAATTCTTCGGCCTGACCGCTGATGGCAAGGCATCGGCCACCGCCGTGGACCGCGGCATCCTGGCCATCAACCACGAAGCCACCACCGACGAGAAACTGTCGTCGTTCTTTATCCACGCCAATGGCGGCACCAGCACGCTGCCACGTCCGGCGGCGGAAATCGACCGCGAAACCGCGCTGCACGGCCTGTCGATGGTCGAAGTGCGCAAGGCCGGCGGCAAGTGGGAATACGTGAAGGATTCCGCGTTCAACCGCCGCGTCACCTGCCTGACCGAATGCGAACTGTCCGGCCCGGTGCGCGGCAATGCGCTGGCGATCACGAAATATTCGAAAGAC
>Ga0307408_100001327_pt1 | contig 18551 bp, 15 predicted proteins | sample 322Cmetagenome_FD_202116 | JGI IMG/M metagenome (GOLD analysis project Ga0307408, IMG submission 202116) | Maize rhizosphere microbial communities from greenhouse at UC Davis, California, United States - 322HYB-C-3 | ecosystem: Host-associated > Plants > Roots > Rhizosphere > Soil | place... | reverse complement strand
TCTTTTCTCGCCACCCCTCCAGATCCACAGCCCCAGGCACGTCGCACCCAACACCACCAATCCAGCCCTCAGCAGCCAACCCCTATGGGAATGCGCCTCTGGGCAGCGAAGCCCTCGACTATAGCACGGTATCGGACCGCCTATCAACTCCCTGCAGCTTATTTTCAGGGCGAGGGCGCGGCAGGAGATGACTCGACCTTGGCCTCCAAGGCTGAGACGAAAGCGGCAGCCACGTCATATCCGGTCTGATCGAAGATTTCCTGGAAGCAAGTAGGACTTGTGACGTTGATTTCCGTCACGTAGTCACCGATCACATCCACGCCCGCCAGCAACAGGCCACGTGCTTGCAAAACCGGTCCCAGCGCATTGCCGATCTCCCAGTCGCGGGCCGAAAGCGGCCTGGCGACACCTTTGCCGCCAGCCGCGAGGTTGCCGCGCACCTCGCTGCCCTGGGGAATGCGAGCAAGGCAATAAGGCACAGGCTTGCCTCCGATGATGAGGACACGCTTGTCGCCATCGATGATCTCCGGCAGGAATTTCTGAACCATCACGCTTTGGGCGCCGTGCCGGTTCAGCGTTTCGGTGATGCTGCCCAGGTTGAGGCCGTCGGGTCCCACGCGGAAGATGCCCATGCCGCCCATGCCGTCCAAAGGCTTGAGGATGATGTCTTGGTGTTCCGCATGAAAGCGCTGGATATCGGCGGCGTCGCGGGTCACCAGAGTGGGCCCGATGAACTCCGGAAATTCCATGATCGCCAGCTTTTCAGGGTGATCGCGTAGCGCACGGGGCTTGTTGAAGACACGAGCCCCGTCTCGCTCGGCCTGCTCCAGCATGTGGGTTGCGTAGAAATACTCACTGTCAAACGGCGGGTCCTTGCGCATGACGATAGCGTCGAACTCCACCAGCGGTGCGCAGCGCTCAGGCTCGGCGGCGTACCACTCCGTTGGGTCGCCGGTAAGGCGGACGTCGCGCACAATGGCCGCCACTTTGCTCCCGCGCTGCCATGTCATGTGCCGCGGCTCGCAAACCGCGAGGGTGTGACCACGGCGCTGCGCTTCGCGCATCATGGCAAACGTCGTGTCTTTGTAGATCTTGAAGCTGTGCAGCGGGTCGGCAATGAAGAGCAGTTTCATGGTGCAGGATCAAAAGAAGGGGCAGGACACAAGCGGCGGACGCCGAACTGTCGTCTTTCTATCTATAGAGGCGGCACTCCCAGGGCGTGTGGTCTGGGCAACCCAAGCCGCAGGTTCAGGCGCGCCGTGCCGGTGGACGCCCGTACTGTTGCACAAATAGCGCAAAGCTGCCGGCCACCACGCCCCAGAAGGCTGATCCCACGCCCGCCACCACCACCCCGCTGAGCGTGACCAGGAAAGTGATCAATGCAGCCTCGCGATGCGTCTCGCTGCGCACCGCCGCCGCCAGCCCATTGCCAATGGTGCCCAGCAGGGCCAACCCCGCGATAGCAACCACGAGTTCGGCCGGGAATGCCGTCAACAGCCCGGTGATCACCGCCCCGAACAAACCCAAGGCCACATAGAGCGCGCCACACGATACGGCGGCCGTGTACCGCCGTTCGCGGTCTTCGTGGGCTTCCGGCCCCATGCACATGGCGGCGGTGATGGCGCTGAAGTTCAGGGCGAAGGCACCGAAAGGCGCCAGGACCAGGGTGGCCAGCCCCGTGAGCGTGATGAGCCGCGAGATGGGCAGCTGGTAGCCCGAGGCGCGGATGACGGCCACGCCGGGCAGGTTCTGCGACGCCATGGTGACCACGAAAAGGGGGATGGCCAGGCTGACGATGGCAGAGAGACTGAACCGGGGCGCCGTGAAGACAGGCATCGCAAGCTCCAGCTGCACGGCCGACCAGGCCATCCGGCCCTGCAGGGCCACCAAGGCCACCGCTGCGGCCAGTGTGATGACCACGGCATAGCGGGGAGCGAGCCTGCGGGAAATCAAGTACACCGCCAGCATCGTCAGCACGAGGGGCAGCGCTGTCTGAGCGGCAGCAAATGCCTGCAGGCCGAAACGCGCCAGCACGCCCGCCAGCAGGGCCGCAGCGATCTCCATCGGAATGCGGTCCATGGCCCGCTCGAACCAGCGGGTGACGCCCGCCACCGTGATGAGCAGGGCGCTCACCATGAAAGCGCCCACGGCCTCACCCATGCTGAAGCCCCCCGCCAGCCCGGCGGTGGCCAGCACCGCAGCACCCGGGGTCGACCACGCCACCATGACCGGCATGCGCAGGAGGAGCGACGGCACCAGGGAACACAGGCCCATGCCCAGTCCCAGCGCCCACATCCACGACGTGACCTGCGCCGGGGTGGCACCAAACGCCTGCGCAGCCTGGAACACAATGGCCACCGAACTGGTGAAGCCCACGAGCACCGCGACGAAACCCGCCGTGAACGCGGAAAGGCTCAGGTCTTTGAAAAACGCCATGGGCGGGGCTCCTGGGGCCGCCCGACGCGAAAGCGCCCCCAGCGCTCCCTGCACGGGCCGGCAAGATTTTTGAATGAAAATCACCGCCGGCGCTTATCCTACAAGCGCAAGCAGCTGTATTTTTAATAGCAATCAGAGATTCGGCGCCAGCAGCCGTTCCAGCACCTTCTCATCCATGCCCCGGCGCTGGGCCATGTCGTGCAGCTGGTCTTCGCCGATCTTGCCGACGTTGAAGTACACCGCATCAGGGTGGCCGATGTAGAAGCCGCTCACGCTGGCGGCCGGTGTCATGGCGAGGCTCTCGGTCAACCCCATGCCGATCTCTTCGGCGTTCAGCACGCGGAACAGGTCGGTCTTGGCGCTATGGTCCGGGCAGGCGGGGTAGCCGGGCGCGGGGCGGATGCCGCGGTACTTCTCGGCAATCATGTCCTCATTGCTCAACTGCTCGCCCGCTGCGTAGCCCCACAGGTCGGTGCGCGCGCGGTGGTGCAGGCACTCGGCAAAGGCTTCTGCCAGGCGGTCGGCCAGGCTCTTGAACATGATGGCGGAGTAGTCGTCCAGCGCGTCGATGAAGGCTTTTTCCTTCTTCTCCACACCCAGGCCCGCCGTCACGGCAAACATGCCCGCGTAGTCAGGAATGCCGCTGCTCTTGGGCGCCACGAAGTCGGCAAGGCAGCGGCTGGGGCGGGTCACGCCGTCGATGGTGTGTTTCTCGGCTTGCTGGCGCAGGCCGTACCAGGTCATGGCCACCTCGGTGCGGGTGTCGTCGGTGTAGAACTCGATGTCGTCATCGTTCACGCTGTTGGCGGGCAGCAGGGCCATCACGCCGCTGGCCGTGAGCCACCGGCCTTCGATGATCTTCTTGAGCATGGCCTGTCCGTCGGCAAACACACGCGTGGCTTCCACGCCCACGATCTCGTCGGTCAGGATGGCGGGGTACGGGCCGGCCAGGTCCCAGGTCTGGAAGAACGGACCCCAATCGATGTACCGGGCCAGCTCGGCCAGATCGAAGTTCTTGAACACGCGGCGGCCCAGCGCGCGGGGCACGGCGGGCTGGTAGGCCGACCAGTCCACGGGCGTCTTGTTGGCGCGGATCTTGGCCAGGGACCACAGGGGCGTCGCCTTCTTGTTGGCATGCTGGGCGCGCACCTTGTCATAGTCGGCGTTCATCTCAGCCAGGTAGCTTTCGGCCCCCTCACCCAGCAGGCTCTGCGCCACGCTCACGCTGCGCGAGGCGTCAGGCACGTAGACCACGGGACCTTCGTAGTGCGGCGCGATCTTGACGGCGGTGTGCACGCGGCTGGTGGTGGCGCCGCCGATGAGCAGCGGGATCTTCTTGATGCGGAAGTGGTCGTCCTTCTGCATCTCGCCCGCCACGTACTGCATTTCTTCGAGGCTGGGGGTGATGAGGCCCGACAGGCCGACGATGTCCGCGCCCTCCACCTTGGCGCGCGCCAGGATCTCGTGGCAGGGCACCATCACGCCCATGTTCACCACTTCAAAGTTGTTGCACTGCAGGACCACAGTGACGATGTTCTTGCCGATGTCGTGCACATCGCCCTTCACGGTGGCGATGACGATCTTGCCTTTGCTGCGAACGTCGCGCCCGGCCAGTTCGTCCTGGCGCTTTTCTTCTTCGATGTAGGGAATCAGGTGGGCCACGGCCTGCTTCATCACGCGCGCGCTTTTCACCACCTGGGGCAGGAACATCTTGCCCGCGCCAAAAAGGTCGCCCACGATGTTCATGCCGTCCATGAGCGGGCCTTCGATCACGTGCAGCGGGCGCCCACCCTTGGCCAGGATTTCGCGGTAGGCCTCTTCGGTGTCTGCGGTAATGAAGTCCGTAATGCCATGCACCAGCGCGTGCGACAGGCGCTGCGCCACCGGTACCGGGTGCTCGGGCGTGCCGCGCCACTCGAGCTTCTTGCTCTCATCCTTGGCGCCGCTCTTGGCGGTTTCGGCGATCTCGACCAGGCGCTCGCCGGCATCGGGACGGCGGTTGAGCACCACATCTTCCACGCGCTCGCGCAGCGTGGGTTCCAGGTCGTCGTAGACGCCCACCATGCCGGCGTTGACGATGCCCATGTCCATGCCCGCCTTGATGGCGTGGTAGAGGAACACGGTGTGGATCGCCTCGCGCACCGGGTCGTTGCCGCGGAAGCTGAACGACACGTTCGACACGCCGCCCGACACCTTGGCGCCCGGCAGGTTCTGCTTGATCCATCGCACGGCCTCGATGAAATCGACCGCATAGTTGTTGTGCTCTTCGATGCCCGTGGCCACCGCGAAGATGTTGGGGTCGAAGATGATGTCCTCGGGCGGGAAGCCCACCTCGTCGACCAGAATGCGGTACGCACGCTCGCAGATCTCGATCTTCCGGGCAAAGGTGTCGGCCTGGCCCTGCTCGTCAAACGCCATCACCACCGCCGCCGCGCCATAGCGCTTGACCAGCCGCGCCTGGTGCTTGAAGGCTTCGACGCCCTCTTTCATGCTGATGGAATTGACGATGCCCTTGCCCTGGATGCAGCGCAGCCCCGCTTCGATCACGTCCCACTTGGAGCTGTCGACCATGATGGGCACGCGGGCGATGTCGGGCTCGGAGGCGATCAGCTGCAGAAAGCGCACCATGGCAGCCTTGCTGTCGAGCATGGCCTCGTCCATGTTGATGTCGATGACCTGCGCGCCGTTCTCCACCTGCTGGCGCGCCACGGCCAATGCCTCTTCGTACTGGCCGTTCAGGATCATGCGCGCGAAGGCCTTGGAACCGGTGACATTGGTGCGCTCGCCGATGTTGACGAACAGCGTGCCCTCACCGATCGAGACGGGCTCCAGGCCAGAGAGTTTCAAGGGGGGAATGGACAACGTGGACATAGGCTCACCTGCGCGGCACAAGGGGTTCAGGTGAGCGTCGTTGTCGGATAAGGCAGAGCCCAAGCCTGACGGCTGATTCTGGTGAGGCCGCTGCAACGCTCCTTGGGCAAGCGGCGGATTTTACCGGGTCATGCGGAGGGGGCGGTCGGCCGCATCAGCGCACGGGCAGGAACTGCAGGAAGGTGCCGCCCACAATGCCCTGTACGTAGCTGATGGCCGCGCGGCGGTACTTCTCGGTGGTGAAGGTGGCCAGCAGATCCAGCCGCGCGATGATCTTGCCGAACTCCCGCTCGAAGCTCAGGTTGCGCCCTTGCGCGCCGATCTCGTCAGCCAGCAGCAGGGGCTGGCCCTGGGCATTGCGGCGCTGGGCCAGCAGCCACACGGCGGTCTCCACATTGCGCGCGGCGTTGTAGAGGTGCTGCGCATCCACACCGTCGAGCAAGAAGAATTCGGTCTTGCCGCCATGGGCGGTGACGATCATGTCGGCCGTGGCGTGGATGAACGCGGCCACGCGGTCGCCCGCGAACTCGGGGGCCAGCGCGAGGCCCATGGCGGCGATGTCGCGGCGCCCCTGCAGTGGCGCCCAATGCTGGCGCTGCACGATGGCTGTGCGCAACTGGTCCAGCGCCTGCTCGCGGCTGGATGCGCCGCCCTTGCGCCACTCGGCGGGGTTGCGGCGGTAAAGCTTGTCCGCGATGCGCAGCAGACCCTCCAGGTTCTCCCGCATGGCCAGCGTCGCCATGCGGTTGGCGTCCGACTGGGCCAGCTCGCCCGGTGCGGCCGCGGCACCCTTCACCTCGCCGCGCGGCGTGGGCGCAGTGCTGGCGCAGCCCGCCAGCGCCAGGCCCAGCCACACGCAAGCCAGCCATCGCGGGGCAGGTGCCAGGGGGTAGTAACGCTTCGGGGGCCCGTGCATGGGCGCGGATTATGGGGCGCCGGGCCGGGGCCTCACCGCAGCTCACATTGTTTGACGATGGCGCGGCTGCCGCACCGTGCTCACGCTGCTGCCATCGCCGAGGCCGGCAGGCCGAACAGGTGATCGAACACCCAATTGAAGACAAACGTGTAGCACAGGAAAAACACGATCAGCCCCAGGTCCATGACGAAGGCATGCCACAGGCTGATGCCGAACCACCACGCGAACAGCGGTACCAGCGTGAAGACCAGCCCGCCTTCGAACCCAATCGCGTGCGCCACGCGCCGGCCCAGGCTGCGCCCGCGCACGGCCTGTCGCGACTCCCACCGCTCAAACGCCCAGTTGAAGAGGATGTTCCACACGATGGCGATGGCCGAGGCGGCCACGGCCACCACGCTCGAATGGCCTGCGCCCTGCCCCGTGAGCACCGACAGCCCAGCCGTGGCGGCAGCAATGGCGATCAACTCGTACAGGGTCACATAGATCAGGCGACGGCGAGGGCCTTGCAATCCAAAAAGAACAGGTTTCGGGGAGTCCATGGCTGGACTTTATATTTGTGCGCCTGACACTTAAAGTCAGCTTGTTTCAGTTTTTCTGATAGTTTGCCGCCCTATGGCTTTCCATTCCGATAGCGTCCAGGTGTTTTTGGCCGTGCTGGACCACGGCTCGTTCTCTGCCGCAGCCCGCGCGCTGTCGCGCGTGCCTTCCGCCGTGAGCATGACCATGGCCCATCTGGAGGCCGAGCTGGACGTGCAACTCTTCGACCGCAGCGGCCGCGAGCCCCGCCCCACAGCCGCCGCCCGCGCGCTGGAGCCCCAGGCCCGGCTGCTGGCCGGGCAGCTGCAGCAGCTCAACGCCCAGGCGCTGGCGCTGACACAGGGCCTGGAGGAGCGCCTCACCCTGGCGATCGCGCCGGAGTTGCTGGTCGCGCGCTGGACAGGTCCCCTGGCCACGCTGGCGCAGGAGTACCCGCTCTTGCAGGTGGAGGTGCTGGCCGCCCCGCAGGTGGACGCGCTGGCGCTGCTGCACAGCGGCCGTGCGCAGCTGGCTCTGGTGTTCGAGCGGCCCAGCATTGACGGGCGCGAGGGCTTTCAGGAGGTGGGCACGGAGACCCTGGTGGCCGTGATGGCGCCGCAGCACCCCGTGCTGGCCGCCGCACGCGCCGCCGCCCAGGCGCGCGGCGAGCCGCCCGGCAATGCCCGCCTGCGCGAAGAACACCTGACCACTACGCGCCAGATCGTCGTGGCCAGCCGCGACCTGGGCCAGTCCGATCCGCGCTTCGTGTTTGCCCGCCACCATTGGCGCACCGACAACCACCTGGCCGCCCTGGGCCTGATCGAAGCCGGCCTGGGCTGGGGCTGGCAGCCGCGCGCGCTGGTGCAGCCCCGCATTGCGGCGGGCACGCTGGTGGAGATGCCGTTCGAGAACCTGAGCAACGGCACCGCGCTGTGGGTGGATGTGGTGTGGTCCAAGGAGCGGCCGCTGGGGCTGGGGGCGCGGCGCTTTGTCGCGCTGATGAGAAACTGATCCGGGGCTTTTCAGCCGCGGCCGGCACCAGGGAGCCACCCCGACGGAAACCTCCAGGCGGCCGCGAAAATCAACAGGCACACCAGAAGCGGGGTCCTCAGCGCCGAGATGTCCGTATGCACCCAGCACGCCCCGCGCCCCAGGCTGCTGACTCGGCCCGGCACGCTGAATGGCTGCGGCTTGCGCAGGATGTCCAGGGACGTGCCCATCGTCTTGGGCACATCGTCGCCTTGAAACAGATAAAGCCGGCAATCTGGTGTTTCGCCGCCGGGTGCACGGGTGATGCGGACGCGCTGCATCGGTGGCCCTCGGCGCGCAGTCCACTCCTCGACCGACACCGAGGACACTTGAATCACCGCTTCATGCGAACTGGCCCACAGCGCCAGCCCCGGCGCATACGGCAGCATCGGCACAAGGCAGACCAAACCGAGCAGCAACAAACGCTTGGGTTGCACGGTGGATCGATCAGAAACGCTGCGGAGCCGGAACCAGCGCATCACCTGCGGGCCTCGCTCTGCGCCATCACGGCACCATGTGCAACGCAAAAAACACGACGAGGAAGATGCCAAACACCGCCGCCACCCCGGCGACGACGTTGATCCCCTCCTTCAGCTTGGATTCCCGAGGGTCGTCCTTGTAGACATAGACGCTCAGCGGTTGTCCCACAGGGTAGTTCCGGGCTTCTTCCTGGGCATCTCCACGCCCCATCCCGCTGTAGCCCACCAAAGTGGACCCGGTGAGGCTGGCGCCCGCGTATCGGTAGCCATACTCCACGCGCACATCCCACTGCGTGGACTGCTCCATGTTTCGCGAACTCCGCACGACGGTGCGAGTGACCTTGCCGTCCACACGCTCCCAATTGCTGGCCCACAAGCTTCTCCAGAAGGACTTGCCAAAAACGCAGGCCAGTGCGATACCGAGCGCGATTCCTATCGGTGCAATGAAATATTCCATGGGGTCCAACGGGTGAGCAGCGCCGCGATGGTAGCGAAGCCGGGGCACGTTTCCCGCGGGTGATGGGCACGGATCAATGATTAAAAGCGGCTCCAGCGCTTATCCATCAAGCGCTAGCAGCTATCATTTATGAAGCATCTTTGGTGTCTGGCCGTTGCAGGTACTCGCGCCGCTCGCCATCCTCCGGCACCCACAGGCGCTCGGCCCAGCCGCCCTGCTTCGCCAGCGACCGCACCGACGCGCGGGACGTCGGACAGTGGTCCAGCGCCTCCAGGTGGTTCACCACCAGTGCCCCAGGGGTCAGCCCTGCGGCCTCGGCCATGTCGGTGGCGTCCATGAGGATCTCGGCGCCCAGGTCGAAGCGTGCGCCGCCAGCGGGCAGCACTGCCACGTCGGGCCGCAGGCGCGCCAGGCAGTCGCGCACGGTGGGCGTAAGCACCGTGTCGCCCGCGAGGTAGACGCTGGGCTCGCCCGGCAGCTCCAGCAGGTAGCCGTGGCCGTGCTCCATGAGGCGGCCCACCCAGCCCCGGCCGTGCACGCAGGGTATGGGCGTGATGTGGCCGCCCAGCGGGAGCGGCACCGGCTGGCGGACCGGCCCCGTCAGCGGCAGCACCTGCAGGCCCCGCTGCGCGAGGTAGCCGGCATCGCGCGGCATGCAGATCACCGGAATCTGCCGCTCGCGCAGAAAGCGCTTGCCCGCACGATCCAGGTGGTCGAAGTGGCCGCGCTGGCAGTGGGTGATGAGCGCGTGGGTCACGCGTTGCAGCAGTGCGTCCGCGTCCTCGGGCAACTCGACGATGGGATTGCGCTGGCGGCCCGCGCCCAGGTAGCGCAGGGCGGGCAGGCTGCCCCGGGGCGCCAGCATCGGGTCCACCAGCAAGCCCACAGGCTGGCCCTGTGCGGGGGTGAATTCAAGCAGCACGGTGGCATTGCGCAAGTGAGTGATCTGCATGGGGCGGGCTCCAAAGCCAAAGGGAATGCTGTGGATTGTTGGGATACGCCGCCGCGGCGAGAATGGCCTGGTAGGACAACTTCTTTCCAATTTCTGCCACAGGTCCTTTCGCCTTTTCTCCCTATCCCTGCTGACATGCCTCCACCTCCCGCCCCTCCCCTTCGCCTGGCGCTGCTGCTGTACCCCGGGTGCATGCCCGCGGGCCTGTTTGCCACGGCCGACCTGGCGCGTGCCGCCAACCTCCGCGCGCAGCGCGACGTGGTGACGACGTGTTGGGCCGGGATGGACCTGCAGCCTGTGCCCACCTGGCAAGGCCCCGCCCTCGCGCCCGCCGTGGCCCTGGCGCAGGCCGAGGTGGACGCGGTGCTGGTGCCGGGCCTGTGGCTTTCGTCGCCGGACGGCTGGCAGGCGCCCGGACTGCGACAGCAGCTTGCACCCACCGTGGCCGCGCTGCGTGCCCTGCCCCGCCGCACGCAGGTGTGGAGCTATTGCGCGGGCGTGGCGCTGGCCGCTGCCAGCGGCCGGCTGCGCGGGCGCAGTGCCACGGCCACCTGGTGGCTGCGCACCGCACTGGAGCAGCAATTTGGCACGGTGCACTGGCGCTTCGACGAGCCCTTGGTGGAAGACGGCCCCGCCACCAGCGCCACCGGCGCGAACGGACACCTGCCCCTCATGCTGCATGCCCTGGCGCAGCGGCTGGACGCTGCGGCGCTGGGCGACCTGCAGTCCCTGCTGATGCTGCCGCGCCCGCGCACCACCCATCCCGCGTTTGCGGGCCAGGACCTGATGGCCGTGACCGACCCCACCTTGCGTCGCGCCGTGCTGTGGGTGCAGCGCAGCCCCGCCAGCGCACTTCGCCTGCCCGCGCTGGCCGAGGCGCTGGCCATGTCACCCCGCACGCTGGCGCGCCGGGTTCACGCCCACACGGGCTTGTCGGCTGCGCTGTGGATGCGGCGCATCAAGCTGCGCCAGGTGAGCGAGGCGCTGTGTGACACCGCGCGGCCCCTCAAGCGGATTGCCGAAGACCTGGGCTTTTCCAGCGAAGCCGGCCTGCACCGCGCCTTTCAGCAGGCCACCGGGCAGACACCGCTGGCCTACCGCCTGGCCCACGGCTGAAGCAACGCCCACCGCGCCACGCACTCGTTCACAAAGAGGCGCCGGGCATGCGCAAGGTTGCGATCAGGAATGGCCGCGGTCCCCGCCCACAGCGGGTATCTTTGGCACTCCGGCGCATCGCGCCGCCCTGCCAGGAGCCTGCCCATGCCGTCGCCCTTTGCCGCCACCCCGCCAACCTTCATGCAGCGCCTGCAGCCGTGGCAGCCGTCGGGCCAGAACCTGTCGCTGAACGATTTCGACGCCGGCGCCAAACCGTTCTCGATGGGCGACAAGGCCCGCGACAAGGCCGCAGTGGAAGAACTGGCGGTCGAGCTGGACGCGCTGCAAAACCTGTTCTACGCCGACAAGCGCTACAAGCTGCTGGTGGTGCTGCAAGGCACCGACACCTCGGGCAAGGACGGCACCATCCGCGGGGTGTTTGGCCGCATGAGTGCCCTGGGCGTGCATGCGGTGGGCTGGAAGGCGCCCACCGAAACCGAGCGCGCGCACGAATACCTCTGGCGCATCCACCAGCAGGTGCCGCAGGCCGGCGACGTCACGGTGTTCAACCGCAGTCACTACGAAGACGTGCTGGTGCCCGTGGTCAACGGCTGGATCACGCCCGCCCAGCACCGGCAGCGGCTGGCGCACATCAACGACTTTGAACGCATGCTCAGCGAGACGGGCACCATCGTGCTCAAGTTCTTGCTGCACATCGGCTTTGATGAGCAGCGCGAGCGCCTGCAGGAGCGGCTGGACGACCCGGCCAAGCACTGGAAGTTCAGCATGGGCGATGTGGAGGTGCGCAAACAATGGGCCGAATACCAGCGCGCCTATGGCACCCTGCTGGCCGACACCCACACGCCCTGGGCGCCATGGACCATCGTGCCCGCCAACTCGAAGACGCATCGCAACCTGATGATTGCCACCATACTGCGCGAGGTGCTGCAGACCCTGGACCTGCGCTACCCCACGGGCGACCCGCAACTCACGCACTTCACCGTGGAGTAGCGCGGGCCGATCCCCTCGCAAACCCCGGTTCGACGCCCCTGCACCGTGCTGCATTGCAGCATTGGCGCGGCTTGCGGGGCGATATGCAAAAAGCGCATAATCCCCAAACACTCCGGCCTTGGACACCCCAGGGAGCTGAGGCATACAGTTCGCCGTCTGAATCGATCCCACAAGGAAACTCACATGTCGCACCCCGTCGGCGCCCCCGCCGCGCAATCGCACCCCCTGCCCTCGTACCTGCAGGCCGACAACCTCGGCCCCTGGGGCATCTACCTGCAACAGGTGGACCGCGTCACCCCCTACCTGGGCCACCTGGCCCGCTGGGTCGAGACGCTCAAGCGCCCCAAGCGCGCGCTGATCGTGGACGTGCCGATCGAGCTGGACAACGGCACCATCGCCCACTTCGAAGGCTACCGCGTGCAGCACAACACCAGCCGCGGCCCGGGCAAGGGCGGCGTGCGCTTCCACCAGGACGTGACGCTGTCCGAGGTGATGGCCCTGTCGGCCTGGATGAGCATCAAGAACGCAGCCGTGAACGTGCCCTACGGCGGCGCCAAGGGCGGCATCCGCGTGGACCCCAAGAAGCTGTCGATGGGCGAGCTGGAGCGCCTGACGCGCCGCTACACCAGCGAGATCGGCATCATCATCGGCCCCAGCAAGGACATTCCCGCACCTGACGTGAACACCAACGGCCAGATCATGGCCTGGATGATGGACACGTACTCCATGAACACCGGCGCCACCGCCACCGGCGTGGTCACCGGCAAGCCCGTGGACCTGGGCGGCTCGCTGGGCCGTGTCGAAGCCACCGGCCGCGGCGTGTTCACCGTGGGGGTCGAGGCCGCCAAGCTCACCGGCCTGTCGCTGGACGGCGCCCGCGTGGCCGTGCAGGGCTTTGGCAATGTGGGCGGCATCGCTGCCAAGCTGTTTGCCGAGGCCGGTGCGAAGGTGGTGGCCGTGCAAGACCACACCGGCACCATCTTCAACAGCAACGGCCTGGATGTGCCCGCCCTGCTGGCGCATGTGAAGGCACGCGGCGGCGTGGGCGGCTTTGCCGGCGCCGACGTGATGAAGCCGGAAGAGTTCTGGGGTGTTCCGTGCGAGATCCTGATCCCCGCCGCACTCGAAGGACAGATCACCAAGGACAACGCGGGCCAGATCAAGGCCAAGCTCGTGATCGAAGGCGCCAACGGCCCCACCACCCCTGAGGCGGACGACATCCTGCACGACAAGGGCGTGCTGGTGCTGCCCGACGTGATCGCCAACGCCGGTGGCGTGACGGTGAGCTACTTCGAATGGGTGCAGGACTTCTCCAGCTTCTTCTGGAGCGAGGACGAGATCAACGCCCGCCTGGTGCGCATCATGCAAGAGGCCTTTGCCGGCGTCTGGCAGGTAGCCCAGGAGCACAAGGTCAGCCTGCGTACCGCCACCTTCATCGTGGCCTGCCAGCGCATCCTGCACGCTCGCGAAATGCGCGGGCTGTATCCATAAGCCGCCTGAGACGCCTTCAGCGCCTTCTTCGACGGGGGCGCATCCACTGGACTGGCGGGGAGCCGCGCCTTGTGTTGAAGGGCGTTACCCACCCACCGCTCACGCCGGGCCCATCGTCTCAACCAGGACCATGGGCTCCCGCCAAACCGCCAGCCGCCGCGATCCGGCGCTGGCGGTTTTTCTTTGGGTGTGGCCCGGTGTTGTGCACGGGCGACGGCGTTGGAGCGGGGCGCCGCCGCTCACCACGGTAAAACGACCGCACAGCCGGCGTTGAAACCAAAAGATACGTATACATACAAATCGTCATCTCTGGTCACAGAGACGCGTGAAAGACTGCCCGACTTCCGTATCCTTGTGGGAGATTCCCGGTGGCCATCCCGTCCTTGCGCAGCCTGGTGGCGCGCTTTCTGCTCAACCGGCTGCGCACGGCGCGGTCGGTAGCCCGCCTGGCGTACCGCCGCCACCCCCACCAGCCCGCGCTGATTGACCGGCGCGGCACCCTCACCTACGCCCAGCTGCAAGAGCGTGTGCAGCGCCTGCAGGCCTGGATGCAGGCGCAGGGCGTGACGAAGGGCGATGTGGTCTTCACTTGGCTGCCCGAGACTGGCGAGCAATATGAAACCCGCCTCGCCACGTTCGAGAACGGCACCATCTTCGCCAGCTTCCACAAGCATCTGCCAGCCGACGCGGCGCTGGCCACCATCGTGCGGGTCAAACCCACGGTCTTCATCCACGACCCACTGCTGAGCGCGCCCATCCTTGCGGCCGTGCGCGAGGCCTTGCCTGGCTTGCGCATGCTGGCGCTGGGCGCAGACTACGAGCAGGCCCTGGCGCAACACGCGCCTGCAGCAAGCACGGCCGAGGTGCATGAGGACGACATGTTTGCGCTGCACATGACCTCGGGCACCACAGGCCTGCCCAAGTCCGTTGGCTACAGCCACCGCAAGTACCTGGACAGCGTGCGCCTGATCTCGCGCTCCATCGACTTCAAGCCGCCTGCGGGCGGCCCCGACGTGAACATGCTCGGCCTGCCGCTGACCGGCCCTGGCTCGGGCCTGGTGCTGCCCACGCTGCTGGCGGGCGCGGCGCTGGTCATGCCCGAGGACTTTCGGCCCACCACGCTGGCGGGCCTGATCCAGAAGCACCGCGTATCGCGCGCGTTTCTCTCGCCCTCGGCCATCATCGACCTGCTGGACGAGCCCACGCTGGGCGAGTACGACCTCTCGTCCCTCACCCACGTGCCCTACGGTTCGGAGATGATGCCCGCGCCCAAGATCGCCGAGGCCATCCGCCGATTTGGGCCCATCTTCCAGCAAGGCTATGGCTGCCTGGAGGCGCTGCCTCCCGTCACCTGGCTGCTGCCGCACGAGCACGTGGATGCCGACGGCAACCCGTTGGGCAACGAAATCCTCTCCACCGTGGGCCGCGTGATGCCGGGGGTGGAGGTCGTGATCCGCGACGATGATTTCAAACCCCAGCCCACGGGCCGCATGGGACTGATCACCGTGAAGACACCGGTGCGCTTTGATGGCTACTGGCTTGACCCCGAGAAGAGCCGCGAAACCCTGCGCGACGGCTGGGTGGTGATGGGCGACCTGGGCTACTACGACGCGGCGGGCTACCTGCACGTGCTGGGCCGCAGCGCCGACCGCGTGGCGCGCAACGGCCAACTGCTGAACCCGCGCGAGGTGGAGGAGGTGGCCCACACGCATTCCGCAGTGAAGGAAGCCTGCCTGGTGCAGCATGGCCCGCTGGCGGTGCTGGTGCTGAGCCTGCGCCGCAGCTGGCGCACCGGGCACGACTGGGCGGCCCTGGAGCGCGACATCGCGCAGTACTTGGCGCACAAGCTGCCGCCTGCACTGCAGCCCGACGATGTGCGCATCGTGGAGGAGATCCCGCGCAGCTTCCTCAACAAGATGCTGCGTCGCGAAGTGCGGCTCATGCTTGAAGCCGCACCACCGCGCGCGGCTGCGCCAGCGACATCGCCCTCCACCCCCTCGTCCGTGGCCCCGTAATGCACGCCAGCACACCCTCCAGCGCCCCCGGTTCATCGCCCCTCACCCTCGGCACCAAACTCAGTTACGCGGTCGGCAATGTCGGCCTGCAGATGCTGATCGCCGCCATGAGCTTTCTGCTCATGATCTTCTACACCGATGTGGCGCTGGTGCCGCCGGCAGTGGCTGGCGCGGCGCTGCTGGTGGGCAAGGTGTGGGACACCGTCAACGATCCGCTGTTCGGCTGGATAACCGACCGCACCCGCTCGCGCTGGGGGCGCCACCGCGTGTACCTCATCTACGGCGCGATCCCGCTGGGCATTGCGGCGGCCGCAGTGTGGATGGTGCCGCCAGGGCTCTCTGCGATGGCGGCGTTTGTATGGATCGCTGTCACCTACACCCTGTTCGACACGGTAATGACCCTGGTGCAGCTCCCCTACCAGGCCATGGCCGCGAACATGACGCGGGATTACGACGAGCGCACCAGCCTCACGGCGTTCGCCTCGCTGGGTGCCCTGCTGGGCTTCATGGCAGGCAGCGTGCTCATGCCCGTCATGGTGCGGGCCGCGCCCGATGCGCGCACCGGGTACGCCCTGGCGGGTGCATGCTTTGGCCTGACGGCGGGCACGGCGATCGCCGTGGTCGCCTGGCGCGTGCGCGAGCCGCAGGCCAACGGCCTGCAGGCGCGAGCAGAGACAAACACATCCGCCTCGCCGCAGCCGATGTGGGAAAGCGTGCGAGAGACCCTGCGCACCACGCTGCGCAACCGCCCCTTTTTGCTGCTGATGAGCGCGGCCACGCTGGTGCGCCTGGGCCTGACGCTGGTGCAGACGGCGCTGGCCTATTTCGTGATCTACCAGCTGCAGGGCGACAAAGGCGACCTGCCCCGCTACATGGGCACGCTGCTGGGCGTGGTGGGCGTGTCGCTGTTCGGGTGGAAGGCGCTGGTGGACCGCTGGGAAAAGAACCGTGCCTACATTCTGGGCCTGGTGCTGTGCGCCGCCGGGCTGCTGGCGCTGTACTGGGTGGGGCCGGGCGACCAGCGCAAGGTGATGGCCATCCTGGTGGTGATCGGCATCGGCATGGGTGCCCACTGGATCGTGCCCTTTGCCATGGTGCCCGACACCATCGACCACGGCCACATGCAGGCCGGAGAACGCCAGACCGGCATGTACTATGGCCTGTACGGCCTGATGGACAAGCTGGCGCGCACGCTGGCCACCGTGACGGTGGCGGGCATGCTAGACATCACAGGCTACGTGCCCAACGTGGCCCAGTCGCCCGCCGCGCTGCAGGGCATTGCGCTGGTGACCGGCGTGCTGCCCGCGCTGTGCTTGGCGCTGGCCGTTCCGCTGCTGGTGGCCTACCCCATCACACGATCGCAGCACGCGGACATCCTGCAAAAGACCCGGTAAGGCGCCCTGCAATGGCAAACCGGTGCCACCATGGGCCCGTCGCGCGCTATGCGCCGGGCGTGGGCCCCACCGGCTCCGGTGGCACTACGCCGCGTCCAGGCAAAAGGGCTGGACGCATTCCGCCCGCGCCGCGTAGGGGCAGCCCACCGTTTCGCACAGGCCCGAGGCGCCATTGCGCGCGCGGTCTTCCTCGCGCGGCACCTGGCCGCTGGCCTGCAGCACGGCCATCTGCGTCCAGGGGTCCAGCCGGCCGGACGTGGCTTGCTGCAGCAGGTCGCGGCCGTACACCGTGGCGGCCAGCTGCGGCTGGAAGTCCAGCACCAGCAGCGCGCTGGTGCGCGGCGCGGACGGCTCCATGCCCTGCAGCACCAACGCCGTCACCCCCGACTGCAGCGCCTGCGCGTTGCCTGCGAAGGGTACCTGCAGCGCGGCAGCCATTGGCACGGCAGCAGCAGCAGAAGAAGCAGACGGCAGCGGCCCGGCGGGCGTTGCCTGCGCGGCCTGCGCCGCCAGCCAGGGTACCGGCACCCGCAGCGTGAGCGCAAAGCCGCGCGGCCCCTCGGGCGTCTGGGCCGTGCCCTGGCGCACCAGCCAGGTCTGCAGCGGCGGCTGTTCGGCATCCAGCGTGCCGCTCTCCAGCGCCTGCGCGAGGCCCATGGGCCAGGGCTGGGCCGACACCACGCGCTGCGGCGCACCGCTGCCGGCCGTGACCTGCTGCACCACCGCGCTCACCATGCGCATCAACGGGGTGCTGAGGTCCGACGCAGGCCAGGCCGCCGCGGCTCCGCCCACCGCCGTCGAGGCGGGCGCTGCTGCGCGCGGCGGTCCAGCAGAGGGCAAGGGCACCGGCGGCGAACGCTGCGCACCTGCAGCACGGCCGGCCCCGGACGCAGCGGCACCGTCCGCCCCCGCACGCCGCGGATCAAACCCAGCGCCCAACTCGCGCGCCTGGGCCGAGATGCTGGCCTTGTCGGCCGGAGCAGTTGGTGGCAGCGGCGGGACCCCGGCGGGCGGAGATGTGGGCGTGGGCGGCGGCCCCGCAGGGTCCGCACCGGGCCGGGGCAGCACTGGCGCTGGCTTTTCCAGGCCCAACAATGACGATTGCCGCTGCAGCGCCGCCTCGGCCAGGAACTGGGCTACAGGAGGAAGGGGCGCACTGCGGGAAGGATCGATGGGGCCGGCCATGGCGTGAAAGACAGATCAATGCCGGATTCTGGAGCGAATTGGAGAGCGTGACCAGGGCACAGCGCAGGCTCTGAACGGCCTTCCCCAAAAACTATCATATTGATAGCTAGTGGCGCTTTTCAGATAAGCGCTGGAGGCCGATTTGGCTTAAATTCTTCGCCCCCGACCGTGTGAGACTCGCCCAACTTATCGTGCACGGTGGGCGGTGTATGCCCGCCTCACCTGCCAACCCTCACTCACAGTGCCAGTGCGGGCTCGGGCGTTGCCGCTGGCGGTTGCGATTCGACCACCCGCGCCAGCAGCGCGCCGCTGTAGCGCGCAGGCAGTGGGATCCACACGCGCACGGGGCTGCCCTGGGCGACCTGCACGGGCTGGCCTTCCACATTGCGCATCTCTTGCAGGCGCACCGTGGTGTTGCCACTGGGGTGTACTACTTCAATCAGGTCTCCCACGGCAAAGTGGTTCTTGGTTTCCACCAGCACCCAGTCGCCTTGCAAGCCAACATCGGCCAGGCCCTCGGTGCCCAGCACCTCGCCCACAAACTGGCTGCGCTGCGTGGCCGAGTGGCCGCTGAGGTAGTTCTGGTAGTCGTTGCTGGGGCGGCGCTCCAGCAGGCCGCCGGTGTAGCCGCGGTTGGACAGGCCTTCCAGCTCAATCAGCAGCTCGGGGTTGAAGGGGCGCCCGGCCACGGCGTCGTCGATGGC
>Ga0307408_100001326_pt1 | contig 18558 bp, 20 predicted proteins | sample 322Cmetagenome_FD_202116 | JGI IMG/M metagenome (GOLD analysis project Ga0307408, IMG submission 202116) | Maize rhizosphere microbial communities from greenhouse at UC Davis, California, United States - 322HYB-C-3 | ecosystem: Host-associated > Plants > Roots > Rhizosphere > Soil | place... | reverse complement strand
GGTGAGATTCAACCATTATTTAAACTTTAAGTCCAAAAGTACTGTGATATAATTCAATACTTTCCTGAATTACTTTATAAGCATATGCCTTACCATGAAGCTGCTCAATCGTAACGTTTTTATGCTCCAGGGCCTTATAGTCCTGAAAGAAACGTACAATTTCTTTAGTAGTATGTGGCGGAAGGTTTTCAAGGTCTTCAATGTAATTTACAGACATATCATTTTTGGCTACGGCAATAATTTTATCATCTTGTTCACCGTTGTCAACCATGTGCATCACACCAATAACTTTAGCCTCAATTAGCGACATGGGATACACATCCGCAGAGCAAAGAACAAGAATATCCAGAGGGTCTTTGTCATCACAATATGTTTGGGGAATAAATCCGTAGTTAGCCGGATACATTACAGATGAGAATAATATGCGGTCTAAGCGAAGTATTCCAAAATCCTTATCCACTTCATACTTAGCTTTAGAGCCCTTCGGAATCTCTATGATTGCGTTTACAAAAGATGGCAGTTCTTCTCCAGGGGAAACCTTGTGCCATACATGTTCTTTATTCATTATTGTTTTAAGTTTGAGTAACTAATTTATTTCGGACTCTTGTTTTGAAGCCGTCCGTGTATTGGCAACTTTACCCTTGAAATATGTCCAAACCAAAGGAATAGCCGTTACCACCACAAATCCTATTATAATGTACATTAAATACTCATCAACCTCATGCTCAAATTTCTTACCTAAAAAATAGCCAAGTAAGGTTAATGATGATATCCATAAAATAGCGCCTGTAACGTTATAAACAGCAAATTTGCGAATATTTATTCTTATTAGTCCAGCTACTATCGGAGCAAATGTCCTCACGATCGGTATAAAGCGCCCCATAATCAGGGCAAAGGCACCCTGTTTATTGTAATATTCTTCGGCAGATAGTAAATATTGTTTTTTAAAGAAAAAAGAATCTTTTCGCTGATACAGCAAAGGGCCCGTTTTTTTTCCGAACCAATATCCGGTAAAGTTCCCTAAGATAGCAGCTATAATTAAGCCAAGCATTAACACGGATATTGAAACATCTAGTTTGCCGGTTGCCACGAACATGCCTGCCAAAAAAAGCAGGTAATCTCCCGGGAGGAAAAAACCAAAGAACAAGCCGGTTTCTGCAAAAACAACAAAAAGGAGAACATAAAAGCCTCCTTCTTTCAGTAACCTTTCCGGATCTATTAACTTATGGAGCGAGTCCCAGAGTTCGTACATAAATCGAATATCCGTAAATCTACGAATATTAATAGTATTTTGTTTTTAATTATCAGATCAAGCTGGCTATCAATTCTGGATACATACCCAACACTAATGTGGCTACAGCCGAGAATCCAAGCACAAATTTGAAATAAGGAGAAACAGCCAGTTCATTCCTGTCTACTTCCTTAAAATACATGGCAATGATTGGCCTAAAGTAATAGTAAATGCCAATTATAGCATTAGCCACAGCAAAAATTACCAGATAAGTATGGTAGCTTCCCAATGCTCTTTTAAACATCATAAACTTACCAATGAACCCAGCCGTTAGAGGAATCCCAGCAAGAGAGAGCATGGCAACCGTAACTGTAAACGCCAGGAAAGGATTCTTTTTAGCAATTCCGTTTAAGCTGTCAAAACTATCATTGCCAACCTGCCTCTGCAAAACAATTAGCGCAGCAAAAGCTATAATTGAAGCAACAGAATAAGCCGCCGCATAAACAAAAACAGAGTTTGGAGAACCTCCGCCTAAGGCAATAATTGCAAACAACATATACCCAACATGCGAAATACTCGAATATGCGAGCATTCTTTTAAAGTGCTGTTGATATACAGCCGTTACATTTCCAATAAGAAGGGAAATTGAGGCCAGGGTTACTAAAACAGGTACCCAGAAATCTTGCAATGGCGCAAAACAGTACATAAATAACCGGAGAAAAGCTGCAAATCCAGCAGTTTTAACAACGGTACTCATGTATGCAGTAATTAAGGCCGGCGAGCCTTCGTATACGTCAGGAGCCCAAAAATGAAAAGGAGCCGCACCTACTTTAAAACATAGGCCAATTATCATTAACAGAACGCCAGCATATAAAAGTGGAGACACTTCTAGAGGAGCAGATACCACATAGGTACGAATAGAACTTAAATCAAACGAACCAGTTGCACCATATAACAGAGCTATCCCAAACAGCAGAAAGCCGGTTGAAAAAGCCCCCATCAGAAAATACTTTAATGCAGCTTCGTTAGATGCAAAATCTTTCTTTTTAATCCCGGCCAGGATATATAAACTAACTGACATAATCTCGATACCCACAAACAGCATCGTAAGATTATGGAAGGATACCATAACCACAATTCCCGCTAATGAAAATAGAATTACAGCGTAGTACTCTGCAACATTTTCACTTATTCTTTCAAAATAATCTTTCGATAACAAAAAGATCAAAATGGTTGAGAATATAGTGATGCAGGAAAAAGCAATGGCATAATCATCAAACAGCATCATACCATTGTAAATTGGGATTGGGCCGGTTCGCCATTCGTAAGCTGCAAACACCAGAGCTGCCACCAATCCTAGTAAAGAAACCGGTAATAACGTATTTTTTAATTTAAATACTCCCAGGTATAAAACAAGTATTGCTAATAGTGAAATAATAATTAATGCGCTCATCTTTTATATAGCTTGGTTCTTGTTTTTAATATGTTACGTTAGCTGCCGAAATCTTACTCTGTACGAGTTCAAAAAGGGCTTTTGTTGAAGTTTCTGATATAGCCAATAGAGGTTTGGGGTAAACGCCAATAAAGATTATCAAAGCACAAACAATAAACAAAACTGCTTTTTCCGTTCCTGCGATGTCTGCAAAAACTAAAGTTTCTTCATTGGTGGATCCCAGCATCAACCGCTGATAAGCCCTTAGCATATAAACAGCTCCAAAAATTATTGTCAATCCGGCAACAACTGCCGCCCAAATGCTATAATTATAGATACCTAATAACAACAAGAACTCACCAATAAAACCATTAGTTAAGGGCAGTGCAACTGTACCTAGTACGATTATTAAAAAAGTAATTGCAAACAAGGGAGCCGCTTTGGCAATCCCGCCCATTCTGTCAGCATCACGTGTATTTAATCTTCTGATTATGATATCAAGGATGAAGAATAAGCCAAACACGTTAATACCGTGATTTATCATTTGTATCATGGCACCTTGTAGCCCGTGAACATTCCAGGCAAAAATACCAGCCGCAATTAAGCCAACGTGGCCAATAGAAGAGTAGGCTACCAATCGCTTAATATCCTTCTGAGTAAATGCAATCAATGACGCATAAACCACTCCTATTATTGAAAGAACTATTATCAGAGTTTTATGCCCGGCAAAACCCAATGGAGCTACAGGAATCAACCAACGTATAACGCCATAAATTCCCATTTTCAGCATAATACCCGACAATAGCATTGTGCCCGCCATGGGTGCTTCGGTATATGTATCCGGCTGCCAGGTATGGAAAGGGAATATCGGCATCTTGATTGCAAAAGCGATGAAGAAAGCAGCAAAAACCCATCTTTGAGTAGCAGCATCCAAAGACAACTGATAGAATCCTTGCAAGTCGAAACTTTTGTCTGGAGTTTGCTGCGCCATATAAATAATTCCGATAAGCATCACCAAACTACCTGCGATTGTATAAATAAAGAACTTAAGATTTACCTTAATTCGATTCTCCCCGCCCCAAATGGCGCAGATAAAGTAGATCGGAATAAGTGCAGCCTCCCAGCCAACATAGAATAAAAATGCGTCCAAGGCAGTAAATACCACCAATAATCCGCTCTGCATAAAAAGGACTAAGCCGTAAAATGCTCCGGGATTTTTATAGTTATGATTGAAAGTTGAAAGTATAATTAAGGGAACTAAGCCGTTAGTTAGCATTACCAATAACATACTTATTCCATCTATTCCTGCATTAAAACGGACGCCCAGAGTTGACAACCACGGATAATCCACAGTAAATTGTGTACCTGCATCCGGATTAAACATTGTATATAAATATGCTGTCAGCCCAAGTGACAATAGAGAGAAGATAAAAGCTGCTGTTTTTGCTTGCTGATGCTTGCCAAAAAGAGAAACAATGAGGGCGCTAGCTAATGGTAAAAATATAAGTAGTAAAATTTCCATTTAATGTTTCTCTATTATATATTATAAACTCCGTAAACTAATAATGCAACTATCCCAACCACCATCATAAAAATATAGAAACCAATATTTCCGGTTTGTAGCAGCCTTAACCCTTTACTTGCTTCAGCAGTAGTACGGCCTAATCCATTTACTAAACCATCAATTACTCTCTTATCGATAACTCTGTAAAAAAAACCAGAAAGAACGTTTAATGGCTTTGCAATAACTGCATCATAAATCTCATCTACATAATACTTGTTATATGACAGATTTGCTAATACACCTCTTTCGGCGGTATCAGGCACTGGAACATGTTGATTCTTTGAATACCTGTTGTAAGCGATATATGCCGCGATAACAGCACAAAGAACCGAAATAGCCATAAGCAAATATTCTGTACTGTGCTCTAAATGTACTTCCGAAACCTTAGAATTCGAGGCGAAGAAAACAGGCTCTAAAAAGTTGGACAACCATTGATTTCCGTGTAAAGCTTTTGGGACATTAATAAAGCCCCCAACTACGGAAAGGAAGGCCAAAACCATTAAAGGAATAGTCATTGATTTTGGAGACTCATGTAAATGATGCTCCTGCTCATGTGTTCCGCGGAAGCTGCCGTTGAACGTTAAAAACAACATCCGGAACATATAGAATGATGTAAACATGGCACCTATTACACCAACAATCCACAACACTTTGCTATGCTCGTAAGCATGAGCTAAAATTTCGTCCTTAGAAAAGAAGCCAGAAAACGGTGGTAAACCAGCTATCGCGATAGTTCCGATTAACATCGTTGCATAGGTAATAGGCAACTTTTTCTTTAATCCTCCCATGCTACGCATGTCTTGCTCATTACTAACTGCGTGAATAACAGAGCCTGCGCCAAGAAACAACAATGCTTTAAAAAATGCATGTGTAATCACATGGAAAAAAGCTCCTGTATAAGCTCCAACTCCCAGGCCTAAAAACATATATCCGAGCTGTGAAACGGTTGAGTAAGCCAGAACCTTCTTTATATCTGTCTGTGTTATAGCAATAGTTGCCGCAAGAATCGCGGTAGCTAAACCTATAATTGAAATGATATTTAGCGTGTAAGGAGCAAGCGTAAATAAGATATTAGAACGGGCAATCATGTAGATTCCGGCCGTAACCATCGTTGCTGCGTGGATTAAGGCAGACACAGGGGTTGGCCCCGCCATTGCATCCGGAAGCCATGTAAACAAAGGAATTTGTGCCGATTTTCCTGTTGCACCAATAAAAAGCAAAATGGTGATTAGGGTGACAACTTCGTTGTTTGGAGCCAGGTTAGCCGCCTGAGGGAATACATGGGCGAACTCAATGCTTCCGAACGTATTGAATATCAAGAAAACAGCAATTAGGAAACCTAAATCGCCAATTCTGTTCATAATAAAGGCCTTTTTTGCAGCACTTGCGTAAGCCGGATTAGTAAACCAAAAACCGATTAACAGGTAAGAACATAATCCTACGCCTTCCCAGCCAATAAACATCACGATATAGTTCGACCCTAATACCAGCAATAGCATAAAAAACACGAACAGGTTCAGGTAAGAAAAAAACTTAGCGAAACCTGGATCATGATGCATATAGCCTACAGAATACACATGAATCAAGAAACCAATTCCGGTAACGATCAATAACATGATTGAACTTAATGGATCAACCTGAAACGAAAAAGGCGCATATAAGCCTCCCGCCTGTATCCAATCGAATAAATAAATAATAGATGATTTACTGGCACTTCCGTTTAGTTCAAAGAAAATGCCCAAACTTAAAGCAAAAGATAGCAACACTACAGCGCTGCCAATAAACCCAACCAATCCTTTGGGTAAAACATTCCGCCCCAACCCATTGATAATAAAACCAACAAGAGGAAATACAGGAACTAACCAAACTAAATTTGTTAACATGAAGGTTTGTATTAAACGGTGACTACCACTTTAATCGATTCAACACATTAATATCTGTTGAATTGGTATTTCTATAAATCATTACAATAATTGCCAACCCGACGGCAACTTCAGCGGCAGCTAATGCCATCACAAAAAATACAAATACCTGTCCGGAAGCATCGCCTTTATGTGCTGAAAACGCTGTAAAAAGTAGATTAACGGCATTTAACATCAATTCGACTGACATAAATATTACGATGGCATTTCTGCGTATTAATACCCCCATTACTCCAATGGAAAAAATAATCGCGCTGAATAATATGTAGTGATTAAGTGGAACGCCCTGAATAGTTTGTGTAACTGATTCCATTATATTTTTTTAGGTTCTTTTTTTGCTAAAAGGACAGCACCAACCATTGCAGAAAACAGCAAAATGGAAGATACCTCAAAAGGAAGGAGAAATTCTTTGAATAAAACTTTGCCAAGACTCTTTACTAAGCCTATACTGGGATTTTTTAAGGCCAGAGGCTGAGATAGATTCATGGCTTTTACAGAGCCAATTAATGTTACCAGAAGACAAAGTCCGGCTACGACACCTGCGATCTTAAGAAGCCCGGACTTCATTGGCTCCGTATCTTTGTTTAGATTCAGAAGCATAAGCACAAACAGGAATAAAACCATAATTGCACCCATATAAACAATGAAGTTTACTATAGCCAGGAACTGGGCATTTAATAAAATATAGTGTACTGTAAACGTAAAGAATGTTACAATTAAGTATAATACACTATAAACTGGATTTTTAGAAAATATAACCAGCAGTGAAAAGAACACTGATAAGAAAGCTACTAAATAGAATAGGTTCATTTCTATAGTTTTTCACTTACTGACTTTGCCAGCAAGAGGGATAATATTTAAGATTTTAAGGGAGCTTCAACTAATTTATCTTTGCCATAGATAAAGTCTTTTCGAAGGTAGTCTGCTGAAACAATTGGGCCATCCAAGTAAATTGCCTCCTTAGGGCATGCCTCTTCGCATAAGCCACAAAAAATACAACGCAGCATATTTATTTCGTAAACCGCTGCATACTTTTCCTCTCTGTACAGATTTTCTTCGCCTTTTTGGCGTTCTGCCGCAGTCATGGTAATTGCTTCAGCAGGGCATGCTAAAGCGCATAAGCCACAGGCCGTACAGCGCTCCCGGCCGTGTTCATCTCTTTTTAAAGAATGCAGGCCACGCCAGTTCTCCGAAACAGGCCTCTTTTGTTCAGGATAAAAGATTGTCTCCTTTTTTACGAACATATGTCGAAAAGTAATGGCAAGCCCTTTCATAATTGAGGGCAGATACATCCGCTCCCAAAAAGTCATCGGCTTTTGCTCCAGTACCTTTTTTCTGTTACTTAATGATTCCATTCATCCTCCTTCCCAATCAGGGAAATCAATTTATAATAAGTTGTCCTTAACCGTGATCCAGATACCTGTTAACACAATATTTGCAATAGCCAACGGAATTAGTACTTTCCAGCCTAAGTTCATTAGCTGATCATATCTGAAACGCGGTATAGTCCACCTGATCCACATAAAAAAGAATATAAAGCAGAATATCTTTATTAAAAGCACTACAAATCCAACAAGCGGAGCCAGCGAAGCGCCTAATATTTCATGTACCCAATCCATTCCCGGATAATTATAACCGCCCCAAAAAAGAGTAGCCATAACCGCCGATGAGACGAACATATTAATATATTCAGCAAATAGAAACGCTCCTAGTTTAAAGCCGGAATATTCTGTATGGTAACCGGCAACAAGCTCATTTTCACTTTCAGGAAGGTCAAACGGGGTACGGTTACATTCAGCAAAAGCACAGATGAGGAATAGAAGAAATCCCAGCGGCTGTTTAAACACATACCAGCTAAACCACCCATCACTCCAAAAGCCATGCTGTTGTTCGGCGATATCCCTAAGAGATAATGAGCCAGAAACCATTAGCAACGCGATTAGTGACAAGCCCATGGCAATCTCATAACTGATGTTCTGCGACGCAGCACGAATAGCCCCCATCAAAGAGAACTTGTTATTGGATGCCCACCCGCCGATCATGATTCCATAAACGCCCAGGGAAACAACTCCAAAAACATACAATATCCCTACGTTGATATCCGCAACCTGGAGGTCAATATTCAAATCACCAATTTTCATCGACTGGCCCCATGGAATTACAGCACTACCTATTAAGGCAGTAAGTAAAGCCAGCGAGGGCCCCATAATAAACAAAAATGCGTTTGATTCGGCAGGAATAATTTCCTCTTTGAAGAACATCTTTCCGCCATCGGCCAAGGGTTGTAACATCCCGTGAGGGCCTGCACGGTGAGGGCCAACACGTCCTTGTAAAAAAGCTGCAATTTTTCGTTCAGCCAATGTTGAATAGGCAGCAACACCTAAGGAAATCGCAAAAATTACAACAGCTAAGACGAGTTTTTCAATTAAAAAAGCTGATTCCATTAGAGTTTAGTTGACCTTTCAAATTGTTCTTTATTCGCTTCAATCAAAGCCGGATTCTTTCTTAATACCTGCGGTGGCGTTAACAACTCGTAATGGTTTGCTGAAATAACGGAATGATTTGAAATTTTCCTCGGCCCCTCAATTACCCAATCGTTCGTTTTCTTCTTATCAAAGCGGCAAGTGTTACAAATAAAGTCCTCAACCTCTCCGTATTCGTCTTTACGCGCGGTTACCCTTATTACATCCTCTCCCTTGTACCATAAAGTTACCTTACCCTTGCAGGTTGGGCAATCGCGATGCGCATCCACAGGCTTTGTAAACCAAACACGATTTTTAAACCTAAATGTCTTATCTGTCAACGCTCCAACAGGGCAAACGTCAATTACGTTACCGGAAAAATCATTTTCTATGACATTGGAGATATAGGTTGAGATTTCTGCTGCATCTCCACGGCCCAACACCCCATGTACGCGTTTATCTGTGATTTGATCTGCGGTATAAACACAACGGTAACATAAGATACAACGGGTCATGTGCAACTGTATCTTATTGCCAATATCAATTTTATCAAAAGTACGGCGTTCAAATTCGTAGCGGGTAGCTTCCGACCCATGTTCAAAAGCAAGGTCTTGCAAGTGACATTCGCCCGCCTGATCACACACAGGGCAATCCAGAGGATGGTTAATTAGTAAAATTTCGACAACGCCTTTTCTTGCTTCAACAACCTCAGGCGAGGTGATATTCTGCACTTCCATTCCATCCATCACCGTTGTGCGGCATGAAGCCACTAGTTTTGGCATTGGCCTAGGGTCCTTTTCAGAACCCTTGCTAACCTTAACAAGGCAAGTACGGCACTTTCCTCCGCTTCCCTGTAATTTGGAATAATAACACATTGCAGGCGGAACAATGTCGCCTCCAATTAAACGTGCTGCATTCAGGATACTAGTACCTGGCGCAACATCGATGGTTATTCCATCTATAGTAACTTTAACTTTATCAGACATGTTAAAGAAATCCTCTCAAATTAATTTGCTGAAACAGCTTCTGGTTTAGGTAGAGGGTCAGCATAATTTGCTAATCCATAATTTCTTGACATTGCCTCTGCCGGCTGGGAAACGTGCCATTCAAATTCATCCCTGAAATGGCGAATGGCACTTGCCACTGGCCATGCGGCCGCATCACCCAAAGGGCAAATAGTGTTTCCTTCTATTTTTTTAGATACATCAACCAAAAGGTCTATGTCACTTAATTTTCCATGCCCGTACTCCAGTCGGTGGAGTACCTTTTCCATCCATCCCGTACCTTCACGACAAGGGGAACATTGTCCACAGCTTTCGTGATGGTAAAAACGAGAAAAGTTCCATGTATTTCTAACGATGCATTGATCTTCATCATACGCTATGAAACCGCCTGAGCCCAACATGGTACCGGATGCGAAGCCACCATCAGCCAGCGACTCATAGGACATAAGGCGGTTATCACCACCTATCGTTTTTAATATCAGATTTGCTGGCAAGATCGGCACCGAAGAACCTCCGGCAACAACAGCCTTAAGCTTCCTGCCGTTTGCAATCCCCCCGCAGTATTCGTCAGAATAAATAAATTCTTCAACAGGAACACCAAGTTCGATTTCATATACTCCGGGCTTTTTCAGATTTCCGGAAGCAGAAATAAGCTTAGTACCAGTGCTACGCCCAATTCCTATCTTCGCATATTCATCACCACTTTCATTAATGATGGGCACAGTAGCCGCAATAGATTCAACGTTATTTACCACTGTTGGGCAATTATATAACCCTGAAATAGCAGGAAAAGGCGGCTTTATTCTAGGATTTCCTCGCTTTCCTTCCAGTGATTCAATAAGCGCAGTTTCTTCACCGCAAATATATGCTCCACCTCCAGGCTGAACATAAAGCTCCAGGTCGAAACCCGATCCGAGAATATTCTTTCCCAGGAAACCCGCATTTTTTGCCTCGGCAATAGCTCTTTCCAAGATACGGATTTGAGGCATCATCTCGCCCCTTAAATATATGTATGATGTACTAGCGCCTAATGCATAACTTGAAACAATCATTCCCTCAATCAAAAGGTGAGGAATATGAGTCATTAAATATCTGTCTTTGAAAGTACCTGGCTCAGATTCATCCCCATTACATACTAAATAACGAGGCACTCCTTCCGGCTTTGCCAGAAAGCTCCACTTCATACCCGTAGGGAATCCTGCACCGCCTCTGCCACGTAATCCTGATTTCTTTACCTCCTCAACAACATCTTCTGGACTTAACGTCTTTATTGCCTTTTCTACCGCACGATATCCTCCCTTTTGGCGATATACATCAAAAGTGTTGATTCCGGGAACGTTAATATGTTCTAATAATAACTTTCTTCCCATGTATTAATTGATTTGAGATTTTTCGGCTGATTTCAATCTTAAGCTTTCAATTAGCTCGTCTACTTTAGCCTCCGTTAGGTTTTCATAATAAGTGTATTCCGGGCCGATTTGGAGTACCGGAGCCATCCCACAAGCAGCAAGGCATTCAACACCTCGCCAACTAAACAATCCATCCGAAGTGACTTCACCCTCTTTGGCGTTTAATTTCTGCTCAATGTATTTCATAATTTTCTCGGCACCCACAATACTGCAAGGCCCAGTCCGGCAAACCTCCAGTACATATTTTCCCTGGGGCTTCAGGAAAAACATTGTGTAAAAAGTAGCTACTTCGTAAACTTCAATCGATTTTATTTCAAGATACTCAGCAACTTTATCCATAGAAGTTGAACTAACCCATCCATATTCTGCCTGTACAAGGTGAAGGATAGGAAGCAAAGCCGATTTTTGGCGTCCTTCAGGATACCGGGCTATAATCTCATTGAACTTCGAAATGAGTTCAGGAGTAAAAATTACCTCGTCTGTATCAGATATCTTAAGCATCTAACTCTCCTGCAATTACGTTTAAACTACTCATGTTAATGATGGCATCCGAAAGAAGCATTCCACGGCTCATTGGCGCATACATTTGATAATTAATAAAGCTCGGCCTACGAAAATGCAGCCTGTAAGGCGTACGTCCACCGTCGTTAACAAGGTAAAAACCAAGCTCGCCATTACCGCCTTCAACGCAATGATACACTTCGGACTTCGGCGTATCCACTTCTCCCATCACAATTTTAAAGTGATAAATAAGAGCCTCCATATTATTATAGACCTCTTCTTTTGGTGGCAAATAAATGTCGGGAACGTTTGCATGAAAAACACCTTTAGGTTCCTTTTCAACTTTAGCAAGCGCTTGTTCTATAATTCTCAAGCTTTGCCACATCTCTTCGTTCCTTAAAATATAGCGATCATAAACGTCGCCTGTGGTTCCTACGGGGATTTCAAACTCAAAATCTTCATAAGAACTATATGGCTCATTCGCGCGAACGTCATAATCAATGCCCGTAGCACGCAATATTGGCCCAGTCCAGCTGTAGTTCAGCGCAACTTCCGGCGTTACAGGAGCTACGCCAACGGTACGGTCCATAAAAATACGGTTACGGTCAAACAGCTCCTGAAATTCTTTAAGCACCGCTGGGAAAGTTTTTATAAACTTTCTAATTCTGGCAAATGCTATATCATTAAAATCACGCTCAAAACCGCCAATCCTGCCAATATTCGTTGTTAAACGGGCTCCACATATCTCTTCATAAATTTCATAGATATGCTCTCTTTGCTCCATCAGATAAAGAAATCCGGTATACGCGCCGGTATCAACCCCTAAAATTCCATTACAAATCAAATGGTCTGAAATACGGGCTAACTCCATTACAATTACACGCAGATAGTCTACCCGCTTAGGCATTTTAATATCAAGCATTTTTTCCACCGTCATGTGCCACCCCATGTTGTTAATAGGCGACGAACAATAGTTCATGCGGTCGGTAAGCGGGGTAATCTGGTAAAATGGACGGTGCTCAGCAATTTTTTCAAAAGCTCTGTGAATATACCCGATGGTTGAAACGCCACTCACAATTCGCTCCCCATCCATTTCAAGCACATTTTGAAAAACACCGTGCGTCGCAGGATGCGTTGGGCCAAGGTTTAATGTTAATGTTTCCTTGCGTCCTGTGTTATCTACAATAGCGGGCTGATTCATATTTATCTTCCGAAGAAAAAATCTTTTTTATCTACACGGTTAGGGTCTTCAAGAGGAAACTCTTTCCTCATTGGAAACGCCGTCATGTCGTCAACATTTAAAATACGGACAAGATTCGGATGCCCTTGAAAATTTACTCCAAAGAAATCATAGGTTTCGCGTTCCATCCAATTGGCGCCTTCCCATAAGCCTGTAGCGGTTGGTATAACAGGATTAGCTTCTTCAAGAGCCACTTTAATACGCACACGCACATTATTCACTAGGCTATGAAGATGATAAACTACAACAATTGGAAGAGCTGCTTCCGGATAGTGCACAGCTGTAATATCTGTAAGAAAAATAAATTTGAGCTCTCCATCCTGCTTAAGAAAGGTTAAGACATCTAAAATATCTTCTTTATTAGTTTCGAAGGTTAAAAAGCCATAAGGCTCTGTGGGCAATGATATCTTGTCCCCAAACCGGGAACTCAGCTTTTGAAATACAAACTGGTTACTTATTTTACCCATTTACTGGATCCCGTATTTATTTAATAATTCTTTATATTCTGGCGTATTTCGGCGGCGCAGAGATTCGTTCTTAACCAAGTCTTGTAATTTCATTAGCCCATCCAAAAAAGCCTCAGGCCTTGGTGGGCAACCTGGAACGTAAACGTCAACCGGAATAATTTCATCTATACCTTGCAAAACAGAATAGGTATCAAATATACCGCCACTACATGCACAAGCACCAATTGCAATTACCCAACGAGGTTCTGCCATTTGTATATAAACCTGGCGTAAAACCGGAGCCATTTTTTTCGCAATCGTTCCCATAACAAGCAGCATGTCTGCCTGCCTAGGTGAAAAAGATGGACGCTCCGACCCAAACCGAGCTATGTCGTAGTGTGAGCCCATTGTCGCCATAAATTCTATACCACAACACGACGTCGCAAATGGCAAGGGCCATAAAGAATTTGCGCGGGCTAAGCCGATTACTTTATCGAATGATGTTGCGAAGAAACCTGCCCCCTCTATCCCTGCTGGCGCTTCGGCTATTTTTATATCACTCATTTGTTTTTCAAAATAAAAAGCTCATTTCAATGTGTTGAAATGAGCTTCGAAGTTACAAATTTGTATTCTTTATTGTGGAAAAGTGACCACTATTTAGAACCGTTCTAACTATTCCCAATCCAACGCTTTCTTTTTTATAATGTATATAAACCCAAGAAGGAGCGTTCCCATAAATATGAACATCTCAATCAAGCCTCCAAAGCCTTGTTGGCTCATCTCCCTAAAATTGACTGCCCATGGATACATGAAAATAACCTCGACATCAAAAAGCACAAAAAGAATTGCAACAAGGAAATACTTAATGGAAAAGGGTTGGCGTGCGTTTCCTACAACTTCAATTCCTGATTCGAAAGGAGACAGTTTTTCTTTTGACTTCCGTTTAGGGCCAAGAAGATGCGTAAGTGTCATAGTGAACCCTACAAATCCCAGGGCAACAATCATTTGAATAACTATCGGAATATAACTTACTGCTGTACTTTGTGTTTCCATTAAAATATTCTTTCGGGCAAATATAGAATAAATGCAAAGAGCCGGAAAATTCCGGCTCTTTAATAATATTATTTTCTATTACTTCCCTGAATCGCCTTCATTGTATCGCTTGCATAAGCATTTGAAGGATCCAGCGCTAAAGTTTTATTGAAGTACTCTTTTGCTTTAGCCGGATTTGACCTTACATAAAATGCACCAATATTATTATACGCTTCTGTCAAATCTTTCTTATTCTTTGGATCTGTGAGATTTTCAGGTTTTGAACTTAAAGCTTCAATAAATTTCTCGTAATGTGGAACACTTAAACCTTTTGGATTCTTCGCATCATCTAAGAGAGCATTAGTTCTAGCCCTGTAGATATATGCTAAACCGTAGGTTGGCGCCAGCTGGTTTACTTTACTGAAAGCTGAATCAGCTTTTACCAAGAGCTCTTTGGATGGATTTTGATTAGCCTGAGACTTTCCAGCGTAGTCGAAATAATAAGCGTATCCAATGTAGAACTGATCACTAAGGGAATGAGTTGATTTAGGAGCTTTAACAGCTATCTCATAAAGTTTCGCAGCCTCTGCGTATTTCTTTTCCTTGAAAGCAGCAGACCCTAAAGCACTAAACTCTTCTGCCAAAGTAGAATCTTTGTCAACAGCTAACGCAAGGTTAGCAAATGCAGCGGTATCTCCGACTTTATACTGAGCTTTACCTAAGTACAAGTAATCCTGGGGGATAATACGGGTAGGCTCAACTTTGCTGATGAAGTCCTTCAAAGCCTGAAGGCTTGCAGGATAATTGCCATTTTCATAGGCCGCATATCCTAAATAACGATAAATACGAGGATTCGGATTAGTTTTATCCAGCTGGATTAGGGCTTGTGCTTCCTGCTCCAGACTTTTAAAATCGTTTGCGTAATATAAGAAACCCGCATACCTAAGCCTTGAATCGACAGACTTATCTGTTAAATCCAAATATTTTTTATAAAAATTAGTTGCTTCCTGAATTTTAGCAGGCATCTCAGACTTTGGAACGTTGAAGCTCCATTGTAAGTATGTTTCGGCGAGCTCGCGGTACGCTGGCCCATAATTTGGATTTATGGCTAGCACGCTGTTGAATTCAGCTGCCGACTCCTGGAAAGCCTTAGACATACGGTTCAACACCCCTAACTCAAGTTTAGAACGTAATAAGTTCTTATTTAAATCGAATGCAGTACGATAAGCACTAAAAGCCTCGCCATTCTTTTTCTGTCCCCTGTATGCATCGCCTAACGCTAAATAAACCTCAGCATCTTTTTCGTCGATAGACTTGGCTTTTTCCAAATAGGTTATAGCCGTTTCAAAATCTGGTTTTGGAGCTTTAATTAAAGCCTTAGCTACATAAATATACGGATCGTTATCTTTTTTAGATGCTAACGAAATAGCCTTATCGAAATTAGTTTTGGCAGCCGCAGCATTGTTGTTACTCAACTCCAATGCACCTAAACCAATATAATTATACGCAGACTGGGCGTTTGCACCTACTCCCTTGGTATATGCAGCTTTTGCAGAATCAGGGTATTCAGTTTCCACATAAACCCTACCCAAGTAGTAGTAGTTTTCGCCAACATTTGGCTGTGATGCAATCAATTTTTTAAGAACACCTTTAGCTTGCTGGTATTGCTCCGCATCAATCGCTTTTTTAGCATCAGCTAAATTTTGCGCATAAACCGTAGAACTCACCATCCCTGCCAGCAAACTAACTTTCAATGCTGATTTAATCAATTTCATAAGTTCAATTCAAATTATTTTTTTATCAATATTTCCCTGGTTGGTAATTTACTTGGCAACAAGCCAGCTTTTAAAACAATCGCCTGTCCCCTTTCACTGGCGAGAAAAGCAGCAAAACCTGTGCCTAAGCCTGTACCTCCCTGACAATTAACTATATACAAATCCCGACTTAATGGATACAACCCTAATGCAAGATTATTCTGAGTAGGTTTATAGTAACTATCTGAACCAGATTTCCCTGGTAAATTTTTTACCGCCAAGATCTTAATATTCTCAATTAAAGGTTCAAGGCCCGCATCGGGCCTTTTAATCCAATTTACACCTATAACACCAATTGCCCCTGCATTATTGTGTACGTGCTCAATTACTTCTGAATTTGACTTTAATGCGTATACCCCTTTATCGGGCAACGCTCTTACATTAGCCAACTCTTTCAAATATCTTACTGTGCTAGAATTAGCGTTGTCAAACACCAGTTGCTTATTTGCATTCTTACCTTCCAATATCTCAACTATCTGCTTTACTTCAATAGTTGAATCAGCAGTTTTATTGTTTGATATGAGGGCTATAGCATCTATTGCAAACTTATTCTGCCGAACCACCACATTCCGTTTCTCATACATCTTTAATTCTGATTCCTTTAAATCCCTGGCCATTACAGCGATACGGGACGAATCGTTCAAAAATCTGTTGAGCAGCAAGTTTTCTGGCCTATAAACAAATTTAATCTTCGCATCTGGGTAGGTGCTTGAGAAAACTTCCCATTGGTCTTGAACTATCGGCGCTAAACTCTCATCCACAACAATCTCCGTTGAACCAGAAGTTGTTGTCTGTGGTGTTTTAGTTGTTTCCGAACCACAGCTGGCAAAAATCAGAGCCACGCAATAAATCAAAATCGCGGTAGTCCTCATTTACTGTTTCCTCCTAGAATTAAATTCAACGAACAACCTTCCAATAGCATAAAGAATTAAAGCGCCTCCCAACATATACCTATATTCAGGAGCAAGATTTGTCGATATAAGCTTATTCGATATAATCAATAAGCCTAAAGCTATAAAAAAAGCAATTCTGACAAAGCCGAAAACAAACAGAAATCGCTTTTGGGGCGATTTCTGCTGATCTTGTTGGTATGACATTAGTACCTATTGTGCTTCTAGATTCAAACTAATAGGAAGTGTATAACTTACACGAACCGGACGTCCGTTTTGTACTCCTGGATTCCATTTTTTACCTTTTAATAGAACCCTCTTCGCTTCCTCTCCTGTACCCATTCCTAGATCACGTAATACTTTAATATCTGTTAAACTTCCGTCTTTTTCCACCACGAAACTTAGGATAACCCTACCAGATACACCTTGTTCTTTCGCCGCAGCAGGATAGTTATAACTTTTACTAATATAATCGTAAAATTTCTGTATACCTCCAGGATATTCTGGCATTACTTCTACGTTTCCATACTCATAAACGCCGTTATCTTCTACAACGGCTGCTTGAGTTGGAGGCGCCTCACCCACCGGTTGGTCAATCCTAACTTCTGCGTTTGGATCACCCTCGATGGTTTTCTGCCCCGGATCTTTTACCGCTAACTCTTCCTGGCTAGGCGGTTCTTCTTCCCTAACTTGTTCAGCCGGCACAACAACCGGAGGTGGGAACCTCACCTGATCTACCCTAGGTTTTGGAGGTTCAGCAGCCGGAGGCGGAGGCGGAGCCTGCTCATCTACCGGAGGCGGAGGAGTTAATACCACTTCTGTTTCAATTACCTTTTCCTCTTCTACCGGAGCAAACCCCTTAAGATATTTGATGATAATTGGTGAGCTTATTAATAAGGCGAATACAATGCCACCTATAATTACAGCCTTCGAAGTGGTTTTAGAGTTTTCCTTACGAAGCACGTAGGCCCCATAAGCCTGATTACGCCCCGAAAATACAACATCGAGCCAAACAGGATTAAAAATATCTAATTTTGCCATTTTCTTTAATTTAAGGGTTTATCATTTTAATAAACACCATCCCTTTTTAGAAGGCCAATTTCCGGTTCAGTAATATCTACTATAGCATAGGTTTCAACATTGGTGATCTTCATTTCATCCAAAACATCGACCAAATTTTTATAGTTAGCCTTATCACTGGCTTTGATAAGTACAATCAAGCCTTTACCGGTAGTAGCTTTTACCTCTTTAACCTTGTCCAGAATCGCCTTTCTTAAGCCATCCTTACCAAAATTATCAACCGTTGGCGTTTTAGGATCTTCAATTGATCCCATATACCACTCTAAACGGTTTTTATCGCCTAATAATATTGTCATCGTACGAGTGTCGGCTACCTCGAACTGATCTTTATTTTCTTCGTCTTTATCCGGCATAGCAAGGTCCATTGCCTGTGGCTTTGCAAGAGTAGTAGTAAGCATGAAGAAAGTGATAAGAAGGAACATCAAATCCACCATTGGAGTCATATCCACACGGGCGCTTTGTTTCTTACTTCTTACCTTCCCACCTTTTTTCTTACCACCACCGCCGGAGCTATCTAATTCTGCCATATCT
>Ga0307408_100001325_pt1 | contig 18566 bp, 23 predicted proteins | sample 322Cmetagenome_FD_202116 | JGI IMG/M metagenome (GOLD analysis project Ga0307408, IMG submission 202116) | Maize rhizosphere microbial communities from greenhouse at UC Davis, California, United States - 322HYB-C-3 | ecosystem: Host-associated > Plants > Roots > Rhizosphere > Soil | place... | reverse complement strand
GGATGAATTCCTCACCCTGGTTCAGGGTCAGCAGTTTTTCCCCGGCCAGGCGCAGCAAGCCGTTTGGCATGACTTCCTGCACCACCACCGTGATGGCGCCGGACAGCGCATTTTGCTGGGTGCTGGTGGCGTCGCCTTCGAACGTGCGGCCCGCGTTCAAATCAATCGCGGCTTTCGGGAAGGTTTTGCCGAGCAGGCCGGGCGCGGCGATATTGACCCCGGAATCCTTGCTGAAACTGGTGCCGGCCGATTTCGAGGCGTTGGTGGTTTCTTCCAGTAACACGGTGACGACATCGCCGACGCGGAAGGCGCGGCTGTCGGAATACAGCGAGACCCCGGAGTCCGGCGAAAACACGCCGCCCGAGGTGCCACGGTGGACCGGTTGCGGCGAGCGCCCCATGGCGGGCGCTTCGTCGAAGGGACCAGGCCGCACGGGGGGCGGCTGCACCACGGCGCAGCCGGAAAGCAGCAAGGCGACCGCCGCGGACAACAGGGTTTTCATTATCGTGCTGCCTGGGCCAGGTATTGCAGCATGTTTTCCGCTGCCGACAGGACTTTGGTGTTCATTTCATACGCGCGCTGGGTGGCGATCATGTCGACCATTTCCTCCACCACCTGCACGTTCGAGCCTTCCAGCGCACCTTGTTTGAGCTTGCCATACTGGTCGGTGCCCGGGGCGCCTTCGGTCGGCGTGCCGGACGAGGCGGTCTCCGCGAACAGGTTGTCGCCCAATGCCTGCAAACCGGCCGGGTTGATGAACGAAGTCAGGGTCAGCTGGCCGACCACGGTCGGGGTGGGCGAGCCGGCCGTGGTGGCCGACACCGTGCCGTTTTCCGCGATCGTCACGGCGACGGCATTGGCGGGAATCGTGATCTGCGGCACCAGCGGCAGGCCGGAGGCGTTGACCAGGATACCGTTGGCGTCGAGCTGCAACTGGCCGGAGCGGGTGTAGGCCGCTTCGCCATTCGGGCGGCGCACTTGCAGGAAACCCTGGCCGCTGATGGCCACGTCGAGCGCATTGGTGGTGTTCTGGATGGTGCCGTTGGTAAAGATTTTATGGGTGCCGGCGACTTGCGTGCCGTTACCCAGCTGCACGCCGGAGGGCGACAGCGTGTTGTTGTCCGCGCGCTGTGCGCCGGGCTGCTGTTCGATCGAATAGTGCAGGTCCTGGAACGAGACGCGGTCGCGCTTGAAGCCGACCGTATTGGCGTTGGCCAGGTTGTTGGCGATCGCTTGCAGCTTGGCGTCCTGTGCCTGGATACCGGTCTTGCTGATCCACATTGCGGGATTCATGGTTTACTCCTTACCTATCATAATGGTGCCTGATACCGCAGGTGCCAGGTGCCGCTGACTCCAAGTCACTCCGGCAGGAGTGACGGTCATCCGCCGACCAGGCGGTTGCCGGCCTCGGTCATCTTGTCGCTGGCCTGGAACATTTTCATTTGCACGTCAAACGTGCGGTTCAAACTCATCACGGCGACCATTTCCTCCACGGCCGACACGTTGCTGCCTTCCAGGAACCCGCCGCGCACCTGCACGTTGGGATCGACCGGCAACGGCTGGCCATTGCGCGCCACCAGCAGGCCGGACGCGTTCTTGGTCAGTTCCGACCCTTCCGCGTTGACCAGCTTGAGCTTGTCGACCACCGTCATGTTGGCGCCGCCCGGCGGCTGGATGGAAATCGTGCCGTCGATGCCGAATTCCACCCGCGAATGGGGCGGCAGGCGGATCGGGCCGCCGCCACCCAGCAACTGCATGCCGTTGACCGTCATGCTGCCGTCCGCGTCGAGCGTGATGCTGCCGGCACGGGTGTAGGCTTCGCCGCCGTTCGCGGTCTGCACCGCGAAGTAGCCGCTGCCGCCGATCGCCACGTCGAGGTCGCGCCCCGTGCTTTTCAGGACGCCCGCCTTGGTGTTGATCGAGTCGGCCTGCATTTTCGCGCCATGCCGGTCGTCATAGCCATACCCCGGCATGGCCTGGGTGGTGGCAAGCGCCATGGTGGCGCGGAAACCGGCCGTGTCGATGTTCGCCAGGTTATTGGCGTGCACCTGTTGCCCGCGCAGCGCCAGTTCGGCTCCCGTCAGGGCGGTATAAATCAATGCGTCCATGATTCTGCGGTCAGTTCAGCGTGGATTACATGGCCTGCATCAGCGACTGCAGCACGGTGCTTTCCGTCTGCAGCACCTTGGAGTTGGCCTGGTAGTTGCGCTGCGCCGTCATCAGGCCCACCAGTTCGGTGGTGACGTCGACGTTGGAGTTTTCCAGCGCGGAAGTGGACAGTGTCCCGGCCATGCCCACGCCCGGCGTGGTGTACAGCGGCGTGCCCGACGACAGGTTGGCGGACCAGCTGGTGTCGGAAATCGGCGTCAGCGAGGTTTCCGAAGGGAAGGTCGCCAGCGCGATCTTGCCCACGGTCTGGCGCTGGCCGTTCGAGTACTTGGCGATCAGCGAACCATCCTTGCCGATTTCCGTGCCGGTGAAATTGCCGGCGCTATAGCCGTCGGACTTATTGACGGAGGTCGATGCTTCACCCGCGTACAGCGTGCCGCCACGGTAATCGATATTCAGTGTCAAGTCGGTGGCGCCAGTGGTGGTCGCAGCTGGAATGATGAGCTGCGCGAAGACGTACGGATCGTCGGCCACAGGATTGGGGGCGCCGACGATCGTCCCGTCCGCATTGAATGTCAGTGCGGTCACGGCGCCATCGACGATCTTGCCATCGACGGCGTATTGCACGTTAACCGCGCTCGAACTGCTCTCGCCGGCGGTGCCACTGCGGATGAAGTATTGCGTCACGCTGTGCTGGTTGCCGCGCTCATCGTAGACAACCGATACGCGGGACATATTGTAGGTCTCCGGATTGATGTTCGCGGCCAGCGTGGTGTCGCCAGTGGTAATGTCGGGGAAAGCAGCTGCCGGTACTTTCCAATCCGAGGAATAGTTGCTGGTGTAGGTCAGCTTGGTCGTGGCGACGGCCGGAATCTGGCCGGCCGGAACGGTCAGGTCACCCAGCGGGCCCAGTACGGTGGAACCCACTTCCTGTGCGAAACCCTGCACACGGCGGCCGCTCTGGTCCACCAGGAAGCCGTTGGCGTCCGAATCGAAGATGCCGACGCGGGTGTACTGGGCCGCGCCCAGGCCGTCCTGGACCACGAAGAAACCACGGCCGTTAATCGCGGCATCCATGCCGCGGCCGGTTTGCGTGGTGCTGCCGATGGTGCCGATACTTTGCGAAATGGAGCCGATCTTGGTGCCCGATGCCTGGTCGCCCGCATATTGCGAGGCGAAGTTGGCGCGGCTGGATTTGAAGCCGAATGTGCCGGCGTTGGCGATGTTGTTGGAGATGGTGCCCAGTTGTTCGTTAATAGCCTGGATGCCAGACATTGCAATATCGAAGCCCATGATGGTTTCCTTTCAGTTCAGAACAGAAGTAGCGAGGTGATGTGCCAAGTTGGCTCAGTTAGTGCTGGCAACCGTGGATTTGCCATTAAAGGCGGAAATGGCGCTCGGCGAAACTTCGCCGACTCCGGCGATGTTCAGCACCACCGCGCCGCCGGAACCGAGCCGGACACTGTTGAGGCGTCCGGTCAGTTCCATCGGGGGGCTTTCCTTGGTGCTGGTTTCAACGCGCATCTTGTAATCGCCATAGGGCAGGCCCAGCGCGGCGGGGTCCAGCACGAACGGCACATTGCCCGCGGCTTGCATGCCCAGGCTGACTTTGTGTTCCACGCCATCGACGCCGGTCAGCACCAGGGTGGTGGACGTGCTTGGGGAACCCAGCGTAAAGCTGCCGCGTGCCGGCGTTCCGCTGATCTGGACGGTCTCGGCCGCCACGGTCAGGTCGGAACCCACCTGCGCACCCAGCGACAGCGCCTGCATGCCTTGCAAGACATTGGCATTGGTGCTGGTCAGGGTCGACAGTTTTTGCAGCGCTTCGGTTTGCGACAATTGCGTCAGCTGCGATACGAACGCGGCCGGATCGTTGGGCGACAGCGGATCCTGGTTTTGCACTTGCGCCACCAGCAGCTTGGTAAACATCAGCGACGTTTCGGAGCCGGTCGCCAGCGGATTGGTGCCGACCGAGGTCTGGTTGGCCGCGCTGGCGTTGGAATTGGTGAACAGATTGGTTTGCATGGGATTAGCCCTCGCCCAGTTTCAGCAGCGACTGCTGCATGCCGCGGATGCGGCCCAGCACTTCGACATTGGTTTCAAACGCCCGCGCGGCCGACATCATGTCCGTCATTTCCGCCACCTGGTTGACGTTGGGATAAAACACCATGCCCTCGGCGTTGGCCAACGGATTGCCGGGTTCATACACCTGGCGCAGCGGTTCATTGCTTTCCACCACGTCGACCACTTGCACGCGGCCACCGGCGCCTTCGCCGGCGCCTTCCTGCATCAAGGTGGCGAACACGGGCTTGCGTGCGCGGTAGGTTTCGCCTTCGCTGCCGGCAACGGACTCCGCGTTGGCCAGGTTACTGGCAACGGTATTGAGGCGCACCGTCTGTGCCGCCATGGCCGAACCGGCGATTTGGGAAATGTCTTTGAAGCTCATGATGCGGCCCTCTTTGATGGGGTCTGCGGTTGTCTGGATTATTGACCGTTGATGGCCTTGGCCAGGCCCTTCAGCTTCATGTTGATGAAGGTGAGGCTGGTGCCAAATTCGGTGGAATTCTGTGAAAACGCGGCTTGCTCGACACCGATCTCGACCGTGTTGCCGTCGCGGGTCGGGTGGAAGGGCACGCGGAACATGCGGCCCTGGTCGCCTTCAAACGTGGGTTCGCCTTTTTCGGTGGCTTGATGATTGGCCAGCATGGCGCCGAAATCCATGTCCTGGGCCTTGAAGCCCGGGGTGTTTTCATTCGCGATATTGGTGGCCAGGATGCGCGTGCGGTCGGCACGCAAGTGAAGTGCATCGGCGTGCATGCCGATGGCGTCCTTGAAGTTAATTCCCATAGCGCCTTCCCCCTGTAAACTCGCTGTCGCCCATGTACAATTGCCCTGCGGCTTGCTGCGCAACGCCCCTCATAGTGTAAAGGTATTATTGCTCATGTTCAACAAACCCATTGTACCCCGGTTCGCGCTTTTATTGTCGGTCGGCATGCCAAATCTTTGCATGGCAATATCGAGTTCAGACCAGATTGTGGCGCAGGTGGAACAGGTTGCCAAAGAACATTTATCAAGGAGTGCAGAGTCGGCCGGGTGGCGTGATGCGAAGTTCGAAGTGGCCGCCGTGATGACCCGTACGGTCCCGTCGTGCAAGGGCAAAGTCGCGGTGGAAGCGGCCGATGTCAGGCAGCCAACGCGCATGCGGCTGATCGCGGAATGTCCCGGTGTTGATGGCTGGAAGTACGACTTTATCGTGCGCGCCAAGGTCAGCGCGACGGTCGCGGTGATGGCGGCCGATGTGTCGGCGGGCAAGCCGGTGCAGGGCGCCGATGTGGCGTTCGAGCGGCGCGATATCACCCTGGTCACGGACTCGGTGGGCGATGAGGCGGCCTTGCTGGGCATGTCGGCGCGGCGTTCGCTGCGCAATGGCGAATTGCTGCGGCAAAGCATGCTGGTGGAAGCGCAAGTGATCAGGCGGGGCGATCCGGTGCGCATCGTGGCGCGGCGGGAACAGATCGAAGTCAGCATGGCAGGGGAGGCGCTCGATGCGGGGGCGCGCGGCAGTGTGATCCGCGTGCGCAATCTGAGCGGCGCCGTGATCAAGGCCCGGGTGACGGGCAGCGGAACAGTGGAACCTGCCGAGCTGCCCATGACGCGCTAATCGCCTGTGGGTTGCACCGGCGGGCGCCGCTGCAACTGGGTTGCCAGCTTCATCAGTTTGTCGGCATATGACGGGTCGGTCGCATAGCCGCCGCGCGCCACGCCTTGCGCGAAGGCGCGCGCATCGGAGCCGGTGTTGAGGGCGTCGCGGTAGCGTGGATTATCCGCCAACACGTTGGCATAGTCGCGGAACGCGCTGGCCGCATCGGGATAGCTGCGGAACTTTTCGACTTTTTTCATCGGCAAGCCCATCGCATATTCGGTGGTGGCGGCGGACGTCACCGCCCCTTGCCACTGGCCACCGGCCTTGATGCCGAACAGGTTATTGCTGGCGCCCAGCGGATGCTGGCCCCAGCCCGATTCCAGCGCCGCATGGGCCGCCACCAGTTCCGGCGCCACGCCGAGCTTTTGCGCGGCTTCCGTGGCCCACGGCATGATCGATTGCAGGAATTCTTTTTGCGATTCGGAGTTGGCGTTGTTCAGGGTGGCGGCCAGGATCGCGCCGCTGCCATCCGCGCCGGCGGCGCGGGCGCGCATGGCGATCGAGGCCGAACTTTGCGAGGGTAGCACGCCAGGTTCCGGTGTCACGGCATCCTGGATAAACGCGGCGACCTCGCGCTGGGCCTTGCTGAAGGTGGTCGTGCCGCCGCTGGCGAAGGGGGCGTTGATGGCCGCCATCGATGTGGAAAATGAGGCGGCAAAGGAACCGGACATCCCGCCGGTGGCGGCGGTCGGCCGCACATTGCTGGCCGTCGCCGCCGTGGCCCGGGTGGGTAACGTGGCGGCGGTGAACGCGGTGAAGTCAGGACGGCTCATAGTGCAACGGGATTAAACAGGTTCGTAAATCTGGTGATCGCCATGCAGCACGCGCTGCATGATGGAATATTGTTCAACCATCAAATCGGTATTGCGCTTGCCCAGGCGTTTACACTCTTTCGCCATGGTTTCCAGCGCCAGCCAGTCGGATTCCAGCTTGCTCCGTGCTTCCGGCTTCAGCAGCGCGTACACATCGGCCATGCGGGCGTCGAGGCCCGCCACCGCTTGCGCCAGCGCGACTCTTTCAGCACGGCGTACTTCCATGGTATCGACCAAAGTCGAGATTTCTTCAGCCAATTCATTGAGCCGCGGGGCTTGCCGGCGCAGCGCGGCGGTAAATTGCTGCTCCAATAACGCTTGCAGCGCCTGGTAGGCGTGGTGGTCCGCGGCCACGCCCTGCAGCAATTGTTGCAATGCTTCCTGCCGCGTCGGCGCGACACCACTCACAGCAGTCACTTGTCAGTCCCCAGATGGAAACGCTGCACCAGGCCGGCCAGCCGGTCCGGATCAAACGGCAATTCGCCCTTGGCCAGCGCGTCGCGCAGCATGGCGATCCGCTCATGGTCGATTTCCGGCATGTCCTTCAGCGCGGCCATGGCCGGCTGCAACACGGCCGATTGCAGTTCCGCGGGTTTGCTGGAGGCGGCCGGCGCTTGCGGGCCGTCCGCCGGGGTACTGTCTGCTGTACGGTTGACGGCAAACGCGTCACCGATCCCGGAAGAAATTCTCATACGCTGACCTCTTGTCTTCGAGATGCTCATCTTAACCCGCCTTACGCCGGCGGGCGTGGTTTGGTTCAATTTCCATTGCTGCGGCCCGTCCCGTATTTGCCTTCCGGCCCCAACTTGTTGCGTAGTTGCTGCAAAGCATTCGCATCCGGCACGGCGGTGCTGATCTCGCCCTCCAGTCCGTGGCTGTTGCCCGGCATGCCAAACATGTTCGACACGGCCTTCGATTGTTCCGGCGTCAGGATCAGTAACTCAATGCGGCGGTTCACACCGGCATCGGCCTTTTTCGTATCGATCGGCGCGCGGTCGGCCATGCCCACCACTTGCAGCACGCTGTCCTTGCGCATGCCGCCCGACAGCAGCACGGAACGGGCCGCCATCGCGCGGTTGGACGACAGGGTCCAGTTGGAATAGGCGAAATAGCCGGTGTCGGCATATTGCGTGGAGTCGGTATGGCCGACCACCAGCATCTGGTTTTGCATGCGCTCGAACAACGGACCCATTTGCTTGAGCAAATTATTGAAGCGGTCGGTGGGCACAGCGCTGCCGCGCACGAACATGCCCTGTTTATCGGTGTCATGCAGCATCACGCGCAAGCCATACGGCGTGATCACGGATTCCAGGTTTTGCGCCAGGCCGGCATCGGTGCTCATCTTGGCCAGCGCTTTGGACAGTTTTTGCAGGTCGCCCGGGGTTTCATAGCTGACGCGGGCATCCTGCACCTCGGACGAGTCCGCGCCGCTGGCCAGCGCCGTGCCCGGCGCATCGGTTTTGCCGGTGCGCGGCATCGGGAAGCGTTCGATCAGGCTGCCGCGCGGGCCGCCCACCTGTTCCGGCATCACGCCCTTGCCCTGGTCGGTCTTGTTGCCGTCCGCTTCCGTCAAAATGTGTTGCAGGGATTCCGTATTCCTCGCCGCCATCAGCCACAGCACGAGGAACAAACACATCAGTGCAAGGCAAAAATCGGCGAACGCCACTTTCCAGGCGCCGCCGTGATCGTCATGCGCGTGCTTGCCGCCGCCGCGCTTGACGATGGTCTGTTCATGTTTCTCATGCGGCTTTTGCACGGCCACCTCCACGGCGCGAACCCGAACCGGCGTCCGGTTCGCTGTCGCGGCCTTCCAGCTCGTTGATCCAGCGCTCCAGTTGGGCGAAGCTTGGCTTCACGTTCAGCGCCACCAGGCGGCGGCCCGAGTCGATCGCCAGCAGTGGCGGCTTGCCGGCCACGTGGGTCACCAGCACCACCTTGACGCACTCCTTGTTGGACGCTTCCTGGTTGACCAGTTGCTTCATCACGTTGGCGATCGGGTCCAGCACGCCGTAGCACAGGAAAATACCAATGAAGGTACCGACCATCGCCGCGCCCACGTGTTCGGCGATCTCGCCGGACGTGGCGCCCTCGGACACGGTGCTCATGGTAATCACGATGCCAAGCACGGCGGCCAGGATACCGAAGCCCGGCATGGCTTCGCCAATCTTGCCGATCGACTTGGCCGGCTGGTTCATTTCTTCGTGGATGGCTTCCAGTTCCTGTTCCAGCACGCCTTCCAGTTCGTGCGCATTGATCTTGCCCATTGCCATCAGGCGGAAGTTGTCGACAATAAACGCCAGCAATTTCGCCTCCTCCAGCACCAGCGGATAGCGCTGGAACAGCGGCGAATCCTTGGGTGCTTCGACGTGCGCATCGAGCGCTTTCAGGCCGCCGGCCGCCAGTTGCAGCAGTTCATACATCAGCAACAGCAGCTGGCGCTGGAATTCCGAGTCGTATTTCTTGCGCACCACCACTTTTTTCAGCTGGACGCCCATCTCCGCCAGCACGTGCTTCGGGTTGCCGATGATGATGGCGCCGATGCCGGCGCCCGCAATCACGATGAATTCAATCGGTTGCCAGATCTGGTGGAAGGAGCCGCCCATCATGAAGAAGCCGCCAAACACGCTGCCCAGCACGATCAGGATGCCTAAAAAGGTTTGCATAATAGAACGCCTTTCTGCTTATTAACTTATTTATCCAGCATCCGCCTGCGCAGCGGATCAGGCACTCTGCAGCACCGCTTTCATCTTGTTCAATGCCGCCTTGTTCAGCTGGCACACGCGCGCATCCGTCAAATCCAGCACGGCGGCGATTTCCTTGTAGCTCAGTTCGAACTCGTAATACATTTGCACCACGCGCTGTTCCCGTTCGTCCAGGCTGGTCAGGGCCTGCGCCAGGCTGCGCCGCACAATCAGCAGCTCTTCCGGGCCCGGCGTGCTATCCCCGCTGCCGAGCGTGTCTTGCAGTACTTCATCGAAACTGGCCAGCAACTCCGCGCTCTCATCGAGCTGGTATGCCTGGTATTGCTCTGGCGTGAGTTGCAAGTGCGAAATGATTTCCCGTTCATCGGGCTCATGGCCCAGCTTGCGCGTCAATTCACGCACGGCGTCGCGCAACTTGTGGCTGTGCTGGCGCACCGCGCGCGGGCGCCAGTCCTGGCGGCGCAATTCGTCGAGGATCGCGCCGCGGATGCGCAGGCTGGCATAACTGCCAAAGGCCGCGTCCGGTTCGCCATAACGGCGCAGCGCTTCGAGCAGGCCCATCAGCCCGATCTGTTCCATATCGTCGCGGTCGATCGCGCCGGCAATCTGCGAATTGAGCTGGCGTACGATGCGCTTGACCAGCGGCGCATAGGACAGCAGATGCTTCTGCTCGTCCGCCACGCTGTGCGTGACCGGCGTGCTGCACGCGTCGCCATAGCTTTCGGCATATGCGTCAGGGTATTGCTCTATATAGCCCATGCCTGTCCCACCCATGTTTTGGCTTTATTCCACAATCAGTTTGCCGATCATGACTTCACTGAACGGCTTTTCCCGCTTATCCCTGGCGTAGGTTTCTTCGAATGCCTTGTTCAACTCTTCCGAGAACTGGTCGATCGACATCGTGGAGGCTTTCGACATCGGCAGCGACGACAGCGCCTTGACCGCCACGCTGCGCAATAATGGCAAATGTTCCTTGCATTCCTTTTCCTGCTTGGCGGTGGTGGCGATCACCAGGTCCGCCGACAGGTAATGCGTCACGCTTTCGCCCTCGCTGCGCCGCAACATGACGATCACCTTTTCCACGGTGATGTACTTGGGGGGCTCGGTATTGGCTGGCTTCGCTTCCTCATGCTTGGCCTCGGCCTTACCGTTTTCCGCGGCGGGCGCCTTCTTGCTCAGGTACCACCACGCGCCGCCGGCGACACCTCCGCCCAACAGCAGCACTGCCACCACTGCAATCACCAGTTTTTTATTCATCTATAAATTACTCCCGATTCATGGCAAAAGTAGAGGACGCGCTGTCGCCTTCCGACAGGGCGCGGCCCGGGTTGCGTTGTTGTTCCTGTTCGCGGCCCTGCTGCTGGCGGGCATTGCCGCCGCCATCGGCCAGGTTCTGGCCGGCGCCGCCGCGCGCTGCCGACGCCACCGTCACGGTGACATCGGTGAAGTTGCGCTGCGCCAAGTCCTGGCGCACGCTGTCGCTGATGGTGTTGAGCTGGCGTAATACTTCGGAGTTATTGGCGGTAATGGCCACTTGCAGCGACCCCTGGGTGTGGCGGATGGCGATCTCCACGCGGCCCATGTTGGGCGGATCCAGCGTAATGACGGCCTGTTCGCTGCCGCGCTGCATTTGCAGCTGCAGGCGGTCGCCCAAGGCGGCGCGCAGCGGTTGCTGCCACTGTTCCGGCTCGCCGGACAGTTTCAGCACATTCGATGGCTGGCCTTGCTGCTGGGCCGCGCCGATGGCGCCGCCCAGGTTCAACTGGTGCAGCGACGTGAAGGTCGATGGCGTGGCGTTGCTGTCGCCGCTGGTGGCCAGCACGGCCGTGCCGGCGCCCGGCGCGGCGGCTGCCGCCAGGGCGGCGCCGCTGAAGGTGGTTTCCGCACGCGGCAGGGCCATGCCCCGGCGCGCCAGCATCTGGTCGGCGGCTTGCTGCACCGGTTCCGGTACGCCGGGCGAATCGGCCGGCCAGGCATCGGTCTCCGCCGATGGCGCCGCGGTGGGCGTATCGTCCGCCGGGGCAATACCAAACGCCACGGCCTGTGCGGCGGCGGCAGGCGCGGCTGTCGCTGCGGCAATGCCGGCGGTATTCACGGCGCCCTGCGCCGCGGGAGCGGCGGCGGAACGGGACGATTGAGCGGCAGGGGCCGCCGCGCCACCCATGGTGGTGCGCTGCGGTGCGGCCATGCCTGGCACGAATGCGGGAGCGGCAACCGGTGCGGCAGTGGCGCTGGCGTAGGCGGGCTGCGCGGTGTTCTGCGCCAGGCCTGCCGCGGCGCCTGCCGCGGAGTCGGGCATGCTGTCGGGCGAGGCGGGCGTGGCGCCCGCTGTCGGGGCGGCGCTGCCGGCGGCCGTTGGCGCGGTGGACCTGCCCGCCGACGCGGTTGGCGCCGCCGTGCTGGCCTGCGTGCCTGCCAGGGTGGCAAAGGTGGTGACGGGGGCCGCTGATGGCGCGGTGGTGGTTGCCCCGGCAGTGCGCATGCTGTTTACCGGGGCGGCCGTACCGGTTGTATTCCATGCCATGGCGGTTGGCGCCGCGGTGGCCGGAGCGGCGGCCTGACCGGCAGCGGCCGGCGCCGCCGACGGTGCGGCGGACGCCGCCGCGACCGTTGCCGGGCGGGCCGACGGGGCCGCCGTGGCGGCAGCCGTCACCGGCGCTGATGGCGCGGCCGTGCCGGGCGCGGGGGAAGGCGCCACGGCCACCGGGGCCGATGTGCCGGATGCCGGGGCGCCGGCCGCGCCCCGCGGGGCTGCTGTAGCCGTGGCTGCGCCGGCGGCCGGACCGGCAACACCCGCAGCGGTTGCCAAGGTTGCCGCGGCAGTCGGCGCTGCGGTTGCAGCGGTTGCCAAGGCTGCAGCGGTTGCCGCGGCGGTCGGCGCGGCCGTTGCCGGGGATGCCGAAGTCACTGGGGCGGTTGGGGCGGCCGTTGCCGGGGTTGCCGAAGTCACTGCGGCGGTCGGTGCGGCCGTTGCCGGGGTTGCCGAAGCCACCGCGGCGGTCGGTGCGGCAGTGGCCGGGGTTGCAGAAGTGATTGCGGCGGTTGATACGGCGGTTGGTGCGGTTACAGGGGCCGCCTGCGCCGCTGTCGCCAAGGTGGCTGCGGCGGTCGGTGCGGCGGTTGCCGAGGCCATTGCGGCGGCGGGGGCGGCGGTCGCGGGAGCGGCAGTGCTGCCAGCGGCGGCATGGGCCGCTGGCGCGGCCGTGCCAGGTGCGGCGGTGGCCGGCCCGCCGGCGCGGGCGGCGGTGAATGCCGTCGGCGCGGCCGTGCCGGACTGTGGCGCTGCGGACGGCGCGGCCGAAGCAGCGGCGGTGGGGGCGGGGGCGCCCGCCGCAACGGCTCGCGGCATGCTGGCGGGCGCGGCGGTGCCAGGCGCCACGGTAGCGGGCGCGGCGGACGGCATTGACGATGGCGCCAGGGTTTGGAATGGGGTGGCGGCTTGCGCCGGGGCGCCGGACGGTGCCGTCGAAGCAGGCTGGGCCGCAGCCGCAGCCGCCGGCGCGTTGCCGGACGTTGGTTGGACCGGCCGGGCCGGCTCGGCGGCAGGCGCCGACCAGCCATAGCCGGCTGGCGACGCGCCAGCGGTGTCGACGCCGGTGGTGGCGCCCGCTGCCGCGGAACGGCTGGCGGCGCCGACCGCACCCACCGCGCCGACCGTATCGGCGGCGTGGGGGGCGGCCGTGCCCGGGGCGCCGGCTGGGGTTGCCGGTGCGGGCGCGGCGGTGGCGGGGACGATAAAGGCGGCCAGCCCGGCCGGCAGGACCGTCATGGCGGCCAGTGACGCCAGGGTGGACGCCGCATCGGGCAGCGCATTGCGTCCGGCGTCCGGCGCCGTGTCGCGCAACGAATCGGAGGCCGTATCAGGCGCCGTCTCCGATACCATGTTCAACGCGGCGGACGCGCTGTCCGGTGCGCCGCTGGGCAGCGCGGCCGTGGCAATATCGAGCAATTGTGCAAAGGGCGGCGGCGCGCCGGTGGCGGTGGCATCGGGAACAGCGGCGGCACTGGCCGGCGCCACCACGGCGCCGCCTGGCAACAGGTCCAGCAAGAGCTGGCCGGGCTGGGCGGAGTTTGCCGGGTTGGCGGGCACAGATGTCGAAATCATAGTCATGCGGTGGTTCCGGTTGCAGCGGGTTCGCTGTTGAGGGCATAGGCCAGCCAGCCCTCCTTGTTAGCCTGCATTTCCGCCAGGTGCTTGGCCAGTTCATCACTGGCGTTGCGGGCGCGCAGGATGGCCTGGTTGTGCAAGTCACGCAGCGACGCCAGCGCGGCGCGCTCGGCGGGTGTCCATGGGCCCAGTGCCGCCATCGCGGGCAGCGACGACGTCATTAATGTGTTGATCGCCGCAAGCGCTTTCCAGTCGGATGCGTTGGTTGCGGCGCTCATTTTTTGGCCCAGTTGCAGCAAAGTCGATTGCCTATCCATTCTTCGCCTGCACTCCCAGCCAGCCTTGCTTGATGGTGGTGAGCAGACCGCTTACTTCATCGATAATGGCCGGCTCCATGTCGACACCGGCCCGGTAAAGGCGGGCCGCGCAATAGTCGTACAGGCGGCCCAGGTTTGCCACGATTTCACCGCCTTGCTCGTAATCGAGCGAGCTCGAGAGCCCATTGATGATTTCCGTGCACTTGTTCAGGCTGGTGGCCTTCAGCTCGTAGCGCTTGCCGATGATATGGCCGCGTGCCCGGGCCAGCTCTTCGAGCAGGCCGTCAGTCAGGACCAGCACCAGCTCCACCGGCGACGCGCGGGCGGTCTGCGCGTCGAGGTTGGTGGAGTGGTAACTGCTATAGGCTTCCAGGCTCATGTGAATCTCTCTTCAGGACTAACTAACTAAGCTAACTAACTTCAGCTATCGGATTGGCTGAACATGGCGTCAAACAAGCCGGTGTTCTGGGCCATTTGCGATTGCAGGGCTTGCAATTGCGAAAATTGGGTCAGGTAGCGCTTGTACGCGTTGTTGTACTGGTTGTCCAGCTGCGCCTGGCGGTCGTCCAGCGACGCCTGCTGTTTTTGCACGCTGCTCTTGCGCTGGTTCAGCTGGCCGTCCACCGAGTTGGTCCACTGGGTGGTCAGCGCATCGAGGTCGCCCAGCACGCCGGACTCGTTATTCAAGGTGGCGCTGCCAAACAGCGTATCGAGCGCGTCCGGATTGGCGGCAATCGCCTTGTCCAGACGGGCGCTGTCGAGGGCAATCGTGCCGTCGCGCTGGCCGGTGATGCCGAAGGTCGGCAAGCTCTGGCTGCCGGCCAGCTGGCGCAGGGTGGCCGTCATGCGGCTGCGCAGCGCCATCAGGCCGGAATCCTGGGCAAACACGCCCGGATCCTTGCCGGATGCCGGATCGCCCGGCGCGGTCAGGTTGGCCAGGGTGGTCGACAGCTTGTTGTACGCATCGACAAACGCTTTCACGTTGGCATGGGTGGCCGTCTTGTCCAGACCCACGGTCAGGGTGACCGGCGCCGCGCCGGCGGCCTGCGCCTGGGTGAAGGTCATGCTGACGTCATCGACCAGGGCGAAGGTGTTCGACGCCTGCTGCACCCGGGTGCCGGTATTTTGCGGGCCGACCCACACCACCGCGTCCTGGGCTGCCACCAGGGTTGTCTGCTTGGCCGGATCGTCCAGGATCGCCTTCAAATCGACGTTGGTGATGCCGGAGGTGTCGAGCGACACGGCATTGTCGGCGCCCGTGTTGGCCGCGGTTAAAACCAGCGATGGCTCGCCATTGACGGTCAGGGTGGCGGCGGTCACGCGCGCATTGTTGTCGGCCGCCTGGTTGATGGCGGCTGCGATTTCCTGCGCCGTCAGCACGCCGTCAAGGTTGTTGTCGGAATTGGTCAGGTTGACATTGAAGTTGCTGCCGTCCGCCAGCACCACATTCAGGCTGCCGCTGCCGGCCGCCGCCGTGTCGGTCACGCCGCCATACGAGACTTGCCCGGCGGTGGCCAGTTGTTCGACATAAAAGTTATAGGTGCCGGCGACGGCCGAGGAGCCGGCCGTCGCGGTGCCGACGGTGCTGCTGAACGTGGCGGAATTGGCCACCATGCTTTGCTGCGTGCTGAACGAAGACAGGGCGGACGAAAATTCGCTCATTGCCGAGCTCAGCGTGCTCAGCGCCGTCGATTGCGCCGCCGCGCGGGAGGCCTGGGCCGTGATCATGGCCTGGCGGCCCGCCGTGTAGGCGGTGGCCAGTTTGGTTGCGGTCGATGTCGGGTCGTAGGAGGTGCTGCTGGTGGTGGCCATTTTCGTACTCCGAGGGTATGTGTTGGAAGTGTACCTAAGTAATAGGCGACCGAACCCATCCTCTTATGAAATTGTGACGCGCGGAAACTACGCTTTGTTTAAATAAGTTTTACTTTTGGCCCCGCAGCCACAATTGTGTTGCCAGTTCGTCTTGCTGCTTGCGTTCCTTGGCCTGTTCCTGGTGCGCCAGCGCCTTTTGTTCTTTCTGCAAGACCTGGCCCAGGATTTCCCGTTTGACAAAGGCGGCAGTCAAGGCGCGCTGCGACACCGCCATGTCCGCTTCATGCATGGTCAGGTCCAGTTTATGGCTGTCGACCATTTGCATGACGGCTTGCTTGTAGTCGCCACAATTGCTGGCCAGCGCCAGCGGCAGTTTGCCGCTGGCGCCGCTGTTCTGGTACAGGCCGGTCAGGCGGTCCAGGTTTTTCTGGTAGCGTTCGCGCAAGCTTTCCTTGGCGGCCATCTCGGTCTGCAGGCGTTCGACTTCCGTGGTGCGCAAATTCACCAGGGTCGACAGGCTCCGTATCTTGGTCGGGGGGGTCATGCCATCAGCCTTTCAAGGTGTTCCACGCAGTGGCCAAACGGCGCCGGTTCTTTTGAGCCCTGGCACAGGAAATCTTCGATGTGCGGATGCAGGTTGACGGCCTTGTCGGTGACCGGATCGGCGCCCGGCACGTACGCGCCCAGCGGGATCAGGTCGCGCACCCGCTCGTGGCGCGCCACCGCGGCTTTCAGCGCGCGCGCCGCGTTCATGTGGGTGGGCGAGATCACATGCGCCATGCAGCGCGAGACCGACGCGCCAACATTGATGGCTGGATAATGCCCGCGCTCGGCCAGTTCGCGCGTCAGCACGATGTGGCCGTCGAGAATCGCGCGGGCGGTGTCGACCACCGGGTCTTGCTGGTCATCCCCCTCGGCCAGCACGGTATAGATCGCGCTCATGCTGCCGACCGGATTTTCGCCATTGCCGGCCGATTCCACCAGTTGCGGCAAGTTGGAAAACACGGACGGCGGATAACCCTTGGTGGCGGGCGGTTCGCCCAGCGCCAGCGCCTGTTCGCGCAAGGCCATGGCATAGCGGGTCAGCGAATCGACCAGCAGCAGGACATTTTTCCCCTGGTCGCGGTAATGCGCGGCAATCGAGTGGCACAGTTCGGTCGCCATGATCCGCATCAGCGGCGATTCGTCGGCCGGGGCGATCACCAGCACCGCCTTGCGCATGCCCTCGGTTCCCAGCGACATGTCGACGAATTCGCGCACTTCGCGCGAGCGTTCGCCGATCAGGCCGACCACCACCACGTCGGCCACGGTCTGGCGCGTCATCATGCCCAACAAGACGGATTTGCCGACGCCGGAACCGGCCATCAGGCCGACCCGCTGGCCACGGCCGATGGTCAGCATGGAATTGATGGCGCGGATGCCCACATCGAGCGGATCGGTGACCGGTTTCTTGCGCAGCGGGTGGACCCGTGGCGGCGTGTAATCGAGCGGGAATTCACCACCGAGCTTGCCCAGGCCGTCGATCGGTTCACCCAGGCCGTTGACCATGCGGCCCAGCCACGACGGGCCGATCGCCAGGGTGGCCTTGTCCGGGGAGGGCAGCACGCGGGCGCCGGTCTGCAGGCCGATGGCCTTCTTGAACGGCATCAGGAACGACAGCTTGTCGCGGAAGCCGACCACCTGCGCATCGAGCCATTCGCCGGTCACCGTTTCGATCTGGCAGCGCTGGCCGGTATGCAGGGGACAACCGACGGCTTCCAGCAGCAGGCCTGAGGCCCCCACCAGCCGCCCCGTGGGCGTGGCCATCGGGACCGCGTCGAACTCCAGCTTGCGTAATGCATCGGCAATCATTCTTCGCTTTCAGGCTGGTCGCCGGTATCGGCGGCCGTCAATTGATTATCGACCTGTTCCATGATGGCGGCAAGGCGCTGATGACAGCCGGCATCGACTTCGTTGTCGCCGGCGCGGATGCGGCATTCGCCCACGTCCAGACGCGAATCGGGGATCAGGTTCCAGCGCTTGGTGCGTTTCGGGTCCAGGTCCTGGATGCGTTTCAATTCTTCGGGATTCAGGTAGACGTCGATATCGTCCCGGGTCGGCGGCATCGAGGCCAGCGTTTCATCGACCAGCGCCATGATTTGCACCGGTTGCAGCGCCAGTTCCGCGCGGATCACGGAACGGGCCACTTTCGCCACCAGGTCCACCACTTCCTTGCGCTGCGCAGCGCGGTAGTCGGCGCGCAGTTTTTTCAAGCCTTTCAGCATCGAATCGACCGGGCGGGCGAAATTGTCGAACGCCACCAGGGTTTCATTGCGGCCTTCTTCGCGGCCCTGCTCGAAGCCGGCGTTGCGGCCCGCTTCAAAGCCGTCCTCCTGGCCGCGCTGCAAGCCGATTTCATAGCCGTCGCGCTGGCCCTGCTCGAACCCTTCCTGTACCGACGCCTGCCATTGCACGGAATCCGTGGTCAGGCCGCTGGCCGCCGCGCGCACCGGCGCCGGCGCGAATTGCGACAGGGGAGGGAAGCGGTAAGGGCGGAATTGCTTCATTATTCAACCACTTTCTCGGCAAACAGTTGGACTTCGACCTCGCCGGCGTCGGCCAGCGCTTTGACGGTCGTCATGATTTCCTGGCGTGCGGCCTCGATGCGCGACATCGGCACCGGACCGGCGCGGCGCATCATGTCTTCGAAGGCTTGCGCCTGGCGTTTCGGCATGGTTTTCAGCACCGCGTCGCGGATCGACAGTTCCGCGCCCTTGAGCGCAATCGCCCACTGTTCCAGCGGCACTTCCTCGATCAGGCGCGAAATCGTCGCCTCGGTCTGGGTCGACAGGATCAGGAAGTCGTACATCGACAGTTCGATTTGCTCGACCACTTCCGGGTCGTGCGCGCGCAGCAATTCCACCATCTGGGCGCGATTGCTTGGCAGGCGGTTCAGGATTTCCGCCACCTGGCGCACCCCTTCCACGCTGGTGCTTTGCGTGTCGAAGCTGCTCAGGCAGCGGT
>Ga0307408_100001323_pt1 | contig 18593 bp, 6 predicted proteins | sample 322Cmetagenome_FD_202116 | JGI IMG/M metagenome (GOLD analysis project Ga0307408, IMG submission 202116) | Maize rhizosphere microbial communities from greenhouse at UC Davis, California, United States - 322HYB-C-3 | ecosystem: Host-associated > Plants > Roots > Rhizosphere > Soil | place: USA... | reverse complement strand
GGGCTGGAAACAGGACCTGGCGAGCGTTGGTATCAACAACAGATACCCGAATGGCTTCAGGATGCGTCGGTGTCCGACCAGATTCAATTCGCCCAACACATGAAGAACCTGTCGGCACTGAGCAGCGCCCATGCCGGCAAGACTTACATGGACGATATTCTGCCCATCAAGGAATACGCCTCGCTTGCCCTTAAAGCACAAATGCAATCGGACCATGACGACGCCTCGGCGCTAACTCCGGAAAAGATCGAGATCGAGATCAAAAGTGTTATTGCCTGGGGCACCTTCGTTGTTCCCTTCAAAACAGACGTTACGCGATTCAATCTCGTCGAGCTGGCGTTGCAGAACCTGATCGCGCTGCCAGCGGGTAACAAGACCGTCAGATCACTCGACGAGACCGAGCTTCCTGACTGGATGACCGTGGAATACATCGAAAACCTCATCACTCAGGTGGATATCGGTCGCGTCTATCCCGAGCTGATCAAGCGCAAACTGCTCAATGATCCGAAAGAGTCCGCCCGACGCGAGACGTTGTACACCTCCCAGTTACGCATACAGCTGCCGATGCTGGCGCTGGAGAACAAACTGCGCGGGCTGGGCAATATCGATGACTTGGGGTGTCGTTATGTCTCGGCCTTGATGCAGCCCCTGGCAGAGGATCGCAAAGTCGAGGGGCAGGAAATCGTCCTGCGCAAACTGGCCTTCGTGTCCGAGCCGCAAATCGGGCTTTCCGAAGACATCGTTGCCAACATGTTCGTGATCGGCCCACGCACGCCAAGTGCGGGCCCTTGCTTGCTCTATCGACCTTTGCTGGAGCCGCAGTTGTGTCAGTTCCCTTCGTTCAGCAACATGCTGTATGGAATCCGGCAAACCGATTCGTTGCGCAAATCGGTGCTGGCCTGGCTGCCGGACGGGGTTCGGGAGAACTACAGTCGCTTTGTTTTCCCTGGCGCCCTGCCCTCGCCCTGGGCCGTCGTGGAGTTCGCGACCAACCCACTGACGCTATTTTCCGATATTGGGCCCGTCAACCTCAGCAACGAGACGCTGGGCGCCGACTTCATGCCATTGTTGTTCAAGGCCAACGCCAATGCCCTGGTCACGCTCGCCGACCGCCAATCGGTTTCCAACAGCGAGAACCGTTGGGAATCTTTCAAGCAAACGGGTTGGTTGATACTCAGCCTGGCGCTGCCCTACCTGGGAAACACGGCGAACACGGCAATCTGGCTCTGGCAAATTCTCAGCGACGCCGAACGACTGGCTGGCGACGACGAGGAGCTCAAGGGGCAGGCCAAGTGGGTGACAGTCGTCGACCTGATGCTCAACGTGGCACTGGGTGTCCTCAACATCGTCATCGAACGCACCCGGGCAAGAAGCCGTAGGCGCCCGATAGACGCCCCGGAAACAGTCCCTGCTCCAGGCCTGCCAAAACCAACACCCGAGCTGATCATCGAGAAAGTGGCTCCGTTCATCCAACCAGAGCTTCCGCAAGAGCACTACGATGTCATCCACACCAGTGGCGCCTTGATGGGCAAATCGAAAAAGGACCTCAGCTTTCTCGACAGTTTCAGCACCGAGGCCCCCGACAACCCTGGTCAGCCCGAAAGCGAAGGCGCGTTCAAAGGGCTTTATCAGAGCAACGGGCATTGGTATGCGAAATTGGCAGATAAATGGTTCAAGGTCAGAGCAGAAGGCGAGCAGGTCAGCATCATCGACGGAGCACGCAACGGCCCGCCACTGATGCTCAATGGACAAGGTCAATGGCAGATCGACAGTCGCTTGCGCCTACGTGGCAGCGGTTCAAAGGGCGCTCGGCGCAAGGTCATTGCCGATGCGCTTCGCCGTAACATTCAATTGCTTGATGAACTCAAAAAATTTGAAGAGCAAAAACCGGCAAACGAACGGCTGCTGACAATGGACGCACAGGCCATGAACCAGGCATCGGGCGTGGCCAAGGAAACGCAGCGCAATAAATACTTGGCCACACTGGAAACCCAGCGAGACAACTACGAAAAAGCACTCAACACCCTGATCGAATGGCCTGTCTTCCAGTCCAAGCCCGACTACCCTCGAATAAGCCTCGGGTATCTGAACGCGCAAGTAAATTTCACTTTCGCAGAAATCGACCTGTTGCGAGAGCGCTTTACGCCGGCCATGACCGAAGCGATAAACATGATCTCGTCGACGGTCAAGACGGTGGAACAGCAACACATCGATGCCGCCGAAAACATGGTGTCGGTCGGGGACGCGATGATCGAGCGCCTGGACTACATGGAGACACGTTTCGACAGGCTCAAGCAGCTGGGACGCGAGGGCTTCGAGTTTGTCCGCACACACCGTCAAAAAATGCCAGCGTACAAAAGCGACGACTTACGCCTTATCCAGCTGGATATGTATCGCCACCTCTGTTTGTCACTCGAAAGCGTCGAAACGATGCCGGAAGGCTGGTTGGAAATTAACCGTGTTGTCGACAATGCCACGGTGGCCTTCCAAAGCCTGCGCGATGCCATCGATGAGCGAAGCGTGATCCGGCTGGACGAGCAAATCGAAGCGCTTGGAAGCCTGACCGAACAGTTCACTGCGATAGAAGAACATCTCGATTACATGAAAAGCGAATACCAGGGCAGCACCGTCCCAACGCAACTCATGCGCCTGAGACGGCGAATAGGTGATTCAAAAAGACGCGCGTTGAGTCGGCTGGCCCAAGCCCTCGATGAGAGAGGCAACCAGAGACGAATCGGCAGCCCTCAGGAACAACGTCCACAGCCCAGGAAGAAATTCATCAGGGCGCGCTTCTGGGGTGTCGTCAGCGGGGTGCCTCGCTTATCCAAGTCCCATGAGGAAACGGACTGGATCGATGTGAAGAATCCATTCACGGACGAAATCATCGTCACGTTCCACCGCAAGGAAACCGGGGAATGGGCACCCCACGTGACGTCCAGCCCCGCACCGTTGGCTATACCCGCCCTGGAGACAAGCGTTCAGAAGGGTCAAGCATTGATCGATGGGCTGGCTGCCTTCAAGACAGAAATCGAGAAGAACCTGCAGCAGCCAAACCGCACGCCCGCCGGTATCGCGATGATCCTCAATGCACATGCCAGCAGGATGGAAAAAGTCAGCGTCGCGATCAGAAAGGCGCTAGACCTGGCAGAGAATACCGTGACGAACGAGACAACCGGAGTGTCGCCGGAGAAACAACGCGCGGCCGAAACCTTGCGGCTACAGCTTAAAAAAGAATCGACAGCCCTCTACGCGCAGGAATTCGAAACCGTATTGAGCGTCATCAAGCAGAGCCCGCCCAGCATGAGTGGCGTTATTTGGCTGAAAGACCGTAATCAGATCCTCATCACTAAACGATTCGCTCGACAACGGCTCAAGAAACCGGAGAAGAGCTATCTCGACAGGTATGAGATCAAGGATCGCAAGACCGGTAAAACCCTCTGGTTTGCCGACTTCCTTTACTCCGCGTACTGGGTGCCAGACCGAACCTTTCTCTCGGCACGCCTCAAAACCTTGGAGCAGGCAAGTTCTACTACGGTCGACGTTTCAACCAAAAGTATGAGCCAACGTCAGTTGATTGATCATTACCGCAGCGAAATTGCCGTGGATCAGGCCCGGCAGGTGTTCTTCCCCAGGACCCGGCCCTGAGACGATCGAGTCGGGCCGGCCGTCGCCGCCCGATTACAGACGCTAGATTGTCCAGGCCTTTGCCAAGTCTGCCAGCGCGGTGCGTATCGCCGCTGGCGGAACCGCCGCAAACCCCAACACCAGGCCGGCCTGTGCTTGCGATGGAGTGGCAGGCAGCCAATAGCTACTCAGGCCGTTGATTTCGATGTCCACGCTACTCGCCTGGGCAATCAGTTCAGCTTCACGCTCGATGCTGTCCACAGGCACCGTGACATGCAGCCCGGCCACCACCGTGGGCACGGTGCCAACCCCCGCGACGTCCCTGGGCCAACCTGCAAGCAACGCATCACGCCGGGCCAGTGCGGCCCGGCGCATGCGCCGGATATGCCGCTGAAAATGCCCAGCGGCCATGAACTCGGCCATCACGGCTTGGGTGCTGACTTCCGAGTGGCGTACGTCCACCGCGCGCCGCCGGGCGAAAGCATTGACCAGGCCGGGGGGCAACACCAGGTAGCCCAGGCGCAAGGCCGGAAACGCCACTTTGCCGAACGTACCGACATAAAGCACACGGCCCTGGCGGTCCAGCGCAGCCAAAGGCGCTAGCGGTGCGCCGCTGTAGCGGTACTCGCCATCGTAGTCATCCTCGACGATCCAGCTGTCGTTGCGTTCGGCCCAGGCCAGCAGTTCCAGCCGCCGTGGCAGGCTCATGACCACACCGGTCGGGTACTGATGGGACGGTGTGACGTAGGCCAACCTACAGTGATTCAATTTATCGAGGGCCGTGCAATCCAGCCCGTCCGTATCGACCGGCACACCCTTGATGTCGGCCCCGGCGACCGCAAACGCGTGCCCGGCGGCGCGATAACCGGGGTTTTCCACCGCCACGACGTCCCCCGGGTCGACCAACAACTGTGCACAAAGGCTGATGCCCTGCTGCGCGCCACTGGTGATCACAATTTGCTCAGCCGTGCAATGCAACCCACGTGAGCTGCGCAGGTAAGCGGCGACCAGTTCGCGCAGGCGCGCATCCCCTTGGGGATCGCCGTAGCACAGCCGCTGCAGGTCCGGCTTACGCCAGAAAGCCGCGTTCAGCTTGGCCCAGACGTCGAAAGGGAACAGATCGAAAGCCGGGACGCCGACTCGAAATGCCCGCGGCGGACCACTGGGAGGCTGGGCCAAATGGTTTTTTTCGACGCGGTTCAACGCGTCGCTGTGGATGATTTTACTGGACGAAACCACAGGTAAATCGAGCCAATCTGTGGATAACCCTGGGGATAAGCCTGTTGAAAACCCTGTGGACAGTTCTGTGGATATATTTTTAAGCGGTAATGCCATTGTGGACAGTTTTGCCACATAGGTGCCGTCACCCACACGCCCTTCAATGAAACCTTCGGCATAGAGCTGGTCATACGCCCTGACGACACTGTTGCGCGAGATCGACAAGGCTGCCGCCAAGTCACGACTGGCCGGCAGGCGCGTGCCGCTGGCCAGGCGCCCATCGAGGACTCGGGTACGCAAAGCCTGATAAAGCTGGCGACTGAGTCCCTGGCGACGGTCGAGCTCGATTCCCGCGGGGTTGAAGGACAGTGGCGGCACGGCGTGATTCATGAAAAAACCCTCGGGAATGGGCCTATCGAATGGGCCAGAATCGGCTCTTGCAACGGACCAATAGCCTGCCTCCCATAGACGCAATCGCCAAGGGAAATCATCGATGGGTACGGCGAGGCGTGGCTATCGCGACGGGCTCGCGATAGCCACGGGTCAGTCAGTTTCCTGACTTTTTATACTGCCAGGCCCAATCGGGTATTTGCTTGTAACGGCTCACATGCTCCACGAAACTTAACCAGTTGTGCTGCGCACGATTATTCGTCAGTTCAAACCTGTACAGATTCGCCACCACGTCGGCGGAAATGGCCGGATCAGCAACGATGCTGGCCACGATTTGCTCCGCGCGCCTGACGTCCTCCATCAGTTGGATAACCAACGATGCGGCGAAATCCGCCTCCGAGTTCAGCGCATCCGCTCGCGCGAGCGTGCCTTGAATATTGCTGTCGCTGTAATTCTGGCTGATCAGGTCCGTCCAGACTTTCCCAGCCTGCGTGGGTGTGAAATTCCTGCTCAGGGTGTCGAACAGGTTCGGGGTGCTGAGTAGCATGGCCACTCTGGAATTTGAAGGTGACTCACCCGCGGCACTGAGCAATCTGAGGATCACTGGCATTTCTGCCTTTGGCGACGACGGCGTCACGTACCTGTAGAAGTTCACGATCTCACTTGAACTGTCCAGAATCCTGCCGATGTTGGGTTCATCAAACAGATGTATCCATCGAATGTCGATAGTGCCTGTCGTCAACAACTCACTGAGACGCATATCGGCATACCTGGCCATGGCGCGAACTTTCTCCTGGCTGATCGCCGTTTGGCCTATCCATCTTGCAAACACAGCGATACGCAGTCGCCCACCCAGGTTATGCGAGAGCACTGGCGAGGCCAGGAGTATCTCGGCTCGATGCAATAAAAGTGGGCTGTTGCGAAGCGAGGCGCGCAGCAAACCGATTGTCCGAATGACCGATTGTTCATACCGGTACAAATGCATCAGCCTCTCGGTATCGGTGACATGCACGCCGGTATTGGCTCTCAGCCTGTCCGCCAGTGCAGTTAACTGAGTCGGGTACACAAAATCTGCCCTGCCCATCGAATCCAGCAGCTCACGCGCGCTCAACTGCCCATGTACCGCCGTGTCATACAGCACATAGCCTCTTTGATTTTTTGGATAGAACTTTTGCAGGTCTGCAATGGAGATACCGTATTCGAGCATGACATGCACCAAATCCCGGGTAACCGTAAACGACGGGTCCCTGAATATCGAATTCAGCATTTCCTTGTTCTCAACGCCAACCAGAACCTGGCCAACAAAAATCCGTATGGCGGTCAGTTGTTCAGGCGTATACGGCTCACGCAACGATGCCAATCCATAGCGATGCCGCGCGGGCAACAGGTCGGAAAACCTTTTCAATCGATTCCGCTGTGTTGCAGCCGCAAGGGGTGCCGCATGTGCCGCTGCATCCAGGTATAGGCGAAGTGGCTGAAACAACCCCATCTGCGTAGGCGCTTCGGAAAAGTCCCTTTTGAGTACATGTAACGTCTCCCTGCCGAGCAGGTTCTCGAGCATGGGCTCTAAGCCTAACAGCGGCTGCGGAGTCGCCATGAAGCTGAACATCTGACTGTTCTGGCGAATGTACCTGGCGGATGCTACACGCAGCCCCCTGACAGAGAAGGCATTTCCCCCCTCGAGTGTGTTCAACCCCAGGGCCACGGCCCTGAAGAAACAATCACCATCCCTCGGCATCTCTATGGGGGCTGCATGATTGGCCCGCAGCAGTTCGTAATGGTTACCGCCCCTGCGCCTGACGACCACATCCGCTTGCAGGTCTGGTGCACTGGTCAACTGGTAGGCCGGGTTGGCGCCCGAGACAAACCGCATCATGGAGACGTCCCGCCCCGGACGCTCATCGATAACCACCAGGCCGCGATTTGAAGGCCAACTCGCAAGATTGGGCATGAACTCCGGGACCAGATCCATCACCGGGTTGTCCCACTCGCCGGATCGCTCTACCAAAGCGGCCATATCCTGAACCGACGGAGGAAGCGCATCCGCCTCCGGGGGACTGCCTGGCGCATCGACTGTGGGTCTTGAAGGTCCTGGCTTGGGGGATGGGCTCCTGGGGCGTTTGCGGCCTCCGCCCCCCAACCCGAATCCTACGGCGCGCCATTCACCATCGGGCATCCGTGCCACGGTGCTTCGCATCACGCCGCTGGAGTGAATGCTCAACCCCGTGTCGGGGTCGACAAGGATGGCCTCGGTTGCGTTTACCTTCGTATGATCGTGCACGCGAAGCACCGTCCCATCCGGTTGCCGAACGTATACGGGACGCGCCGTGACAGTACCGGTTGCGACATCCTGGACGGCGGCGCGATAGAAGCCCCCAGCATCCGGGGAAAGCCCACGTATCACCGATCGGTCAGCCACCGCATAGCGGCTATAGATGGCTGGCTCCAAAGCCAGCCCCGCTGGCTGCTTTTGCTGCTTCAGGCGCGCCATCATCCCTTGGAAAAATGACCCACTGCGGGACAGGCCCGTCATACCCGCGCCTGGGTTCCGCGTTACACCAGACGCCAGCAAATCTTTGACGATGCTCAGGTGGATCGGGATGCGCCCAGTCTTGGCGACGAACATGAATACTTTCAAAAAGCCGTAGAAAAACGCCAAGGCCCCCACCACGTCGATAAGCGTTTCGAACGCCGACATCACAGCGATGACGATGGTTTGATGGGTTATTTCCCGGTTGCTATTGGAGCGATGGTTGGCGTGCGCACCCAAAAACTTGATATGAGCGGCATAAAGTGCCTCACCCAGATTCCCCGTTATCAGCGAGCCACGAATCAACGGTCGACCGCCTCGCTGACCTAATAGCTGCTTGATCTCTTCAGGCTTGTTAGTAGCAATGCGCGAGGAAAAGTAGGCCCGCCAAGTCTCGACCTGCAGCAGGTTTGCAATGCCGTCGCCGAGATTGGAGAACTCTTGGAAATCATTGCCGTCCGGGCTGTCCGGAAAATGAACACCCACGGTGCCTTGGATGTCCGGCCCCTCCTGATCTGAAAAGATCAGCACGCCATCGACACTGGTCGCATTGCCCAAGGTGCCCTGCTGGTTCGCGGCGCCTACGCTACCGCCGAGTAACAGCCCGTAGACATTGACCTTTCGTCCCTGGACCGACTTACGCTCCTTTGCCGATGACGACTTGAGAACAGCATCCAGCCAGAGCGGAACCTGTTTTTCATCTCGCGCGGGCGTGGTCCCGTCGAGCACCTTGGCCTTGAATACTTCGTCGCCCTTGAGAATGGCTTCGTATCCACGCAAGTTCATGTTGGCTTTATAGGCGTCCCACCAGGCTTTCTGGTGGTCCTTGGCTTGCAGTTTCTCGCCAACGTAAATCTCATAGCGCCCGCCGATATCAAGGTGGGTTGCCATTTGGGCGAGTTCAGGTCCGCTCAGAACAATGAGGCAACCGGTGACAGGGTGATAAACAGGCCGCCCGTCTTCATCGGCAAGGTAGACAGGCAGTATCTCTCTCATCGCATTGGGGTATTGCGCAGGGCGCAGGTTATCGAGCATGAGTTGCGTCAGGCTGACCGCTCGCGAATCTTTCAGGCTGCACGCGTTGCCCTGGAACAAGGTGATCAGCGTTTTGTCCGGATCAGGATCTATTTCAACGTGAAGACGGCTTCGAAGGTAGGCTTTGATTTTTTCGCGGGTGAACGCCAAGAGTGACTGGACACGCTCACGCGCAGCCTCTTCTTCAGTTTTCGAGGCTTCATGTTCTAACGCTCTATACGTCATTTTTTCAAACGTCGAGGCGGTTTTATACGCGTCGGGACGGGCATTTTTGAGCAAGGTCTCGCCACGAGCGATCAATGGACCTTCGAGCGCCAACGTCGGCAGCTCAAGGGCCGCTTCGGTGGCCGTGGCAAAGGCAAGCAGATCGAACTGCGCCTTTTCGGGATCCTTCAAGACGGTTTCAAGCGCGGTGTGCTGAAGCTGCAGCAGTTCTTTTGCAGCGTTCTCGAAGACATGTTCGAAAAGCTCAAGATCGATGTGTTTGATTTTCCGTTTCTGCCCCTCATAAAAGGGGCTGACCGTCGCTACCATTTCGTGTACGTCATCGAATCGCTGTATTCCGCCTTCCAGGGAATACAAGAACAACACGTCCAGATCGATTTGCTTGATCACGAAGGCCGCAGGCCATGTTTGCTGTGTCTCATCGCCCATATCCAGCATGACCTTGTAGACATGCGCCATTCGCGCCTTGTTCATCAGCCGGTCCCGGCTCGCCTTGGCGGGGTGGGTCATGAGGAGATCCAACAGCCGGTCTTCGTCGTACTGAAGAGTCCGGACGGCTTGGCTTAATTGAACAGTGGGGTTTCGATCAGCTTTGTATAAGTCGAAAAGGTACAAGAAGCGTTGGGAGAGCCTGAAGGCTAGCGCCTGCTCTACCGTGATTCGGATGGATGGATCGTGGGAATCTTCCAGGCTTTCTTTGGCACGAAACGCGGTGAGATCATCAAGGAACTGAAGCCTGACCCGATAGTGGGTAGTTGGGTTGGCAATATGAAAGGCCGACTCCATGGCTTGCAGGGTATGTTCATCGAGTGGCGCGACGAAAACACTGTCCCTATCTTCTACCGAGTCTGGACGGGTGAAGAAGCCCACCCCCCCTATCGTGTTGCCGGGTGGCGCGTTATCGAGCAAACAGTCCCACAGCACATCGCTGAAGCTTTTGGAGGAAACCAGCGAGCGCTTTCCAAACGTGTCCGTGGTGAAGTGGTTTACATAACAACTGTCCGGGTCGAGCGTCTGTCGCAATGGTGCACGAAATTGGCTGGGGTCAAATTTTTCCCTGATCAACGTGACCAATAGATGCTTGAGTACCGTGTCGAATGTTGGCAAGCCGGCAAACATACGAGCCAGGTCGGCTACATGGGTACCTAAACGCTTCAATAGAGTGCCTCGGGTCGCTTCACGGGGATCAAGCGGACTGGGTGAACGCACCACCGCAGTATGGGCAGGTTCCTCTCCTCTATAGTCTGGCGGGACACCCCCTTGTAGTTTCGTCAGGACACTGTGCGACAGAGCAAGGCCATTAACCCGAAGCGTTGAAAAGTCCGGGCTCATGCGATTTCTATAAGGGTAAGTGACCCAACTCTCGCACCGGGCAAAGCTCGCGTGACTGGGAATCGACTTGCTTTGATAAGCGGCCAGAAAGCCCTGGGTAACGGCCATACGCAAGTGAACCCAGGCGCGCTTGTCCTCCACGGGCTTATCGGCAGCTTTGACTTCCTGATACGTCACGCCCACTTTCGCATCGCCTTGGAGCCCCAATTCGAGCAACCATTGATCTGCGAATTCATGGGATTTGAATGGACTGGCGTTGGCCAGCAGTTTGAGGGGACTTAAGTCCGCAAGAACGGCTTGCGACGCCGTGTTTGATTCATCTCTAAAAAACGACGACATAAAAGATCCATCTTTGAATGAAGATCTTTAACCGTACCTTGGCGTCGATCCAGCGACGGCATACATATATATAGGCCTGCACTTGCAACCGATCGCAAGTGTAAGTTGGCATGTTGAGATAGCGGCGTGTCGGGGTGATGCCCCATCCGAATGGACCTATAAAAATGGATGGAACTGGCTCTTACATCGGACCAATGTCCGGCCTAGGATGTTTGCATTCGCCAAGGAAAACCCATCATGTACAACCCCAAAGCCTTTGCCGTCGAAGACTTGCCCCAACTGCACCGCATAATGGGCGACTGCCGCCTGGCCGTATTGGTTACCCACGGTGAACACGGCTTGCAAGCCAGTCATTTGCCGCTATTGCTGGACACGCAACAAGGACCGAACGGAAGCCTTTACGGGCACATGGCCCGGGCCAATCCGCAATGGCGCGACCTGGAGGCCGGCGCCGAAGCCTTGGTGATATTCGCCGGCGCCGAAGCCTACATCAGCCCGAGTTTCTACCCGAGCAAGGCCGAACACGGCAAGGTCGTGCCGACCTGGAACTACGTGACCGTACACGCCTACGGCAGCGCTGAGGTGTTCAGCGACGCTCACCGCCTGCGCAACCTGGTCGGCGCCCTCACCGACCGCCACGAAACCGGCCGCGCCCAGCCGTGGAAGATCGACGATGCACCGGCCGAGTATATCGACAGCATGCTCAAGGCCATCGTCGGCTTCGCCCTGCCCATCCAGCGCCTGGAAGGCAAGCGCAAGCTCAGCCAGAACCGCAGCCCGGAAGATATCGCCGGGGTCCACCACGGGCTCGCGGCCAGCCCTGACCCACAGGATTTGGCCCTCGCCCGGCTGATACCGGAACAATTGTCCAAGGAGTGAACATGAACCCGCTCGAAATCCGCCGCGTCAGCGCCGACGACCACGCCGCCTGGCTGCCGCTGTGGCAAGCCTATCTGCGTTTCTACAAAACTGAACTGCCGGACGTGGTCAACCAAAGTACCTGGCAACGCCTGCTCGATGGCAGCGAACCGACCCATGCCGCCCTCGCCTGGAATGGCGACACGGCGGTGGGCCTGGTGCACTTCATCTATCACCGCTCGAACTGGAGCATCGAGAACTCCTGCTACCTACAGGATTTGCTGGTAACGGAACAGAGCCGTGGCACCGGTGTAGGCCGCCAGCTCATCGAGTTCGTCTATGCCACCGCCAAGGCTGACGGCTGCTGCAAGGTGCACTGGTTGACTCACGAAACCAACGCCACGGCGATCCAACTGTACGAGCGCATCGCCGAGCGCCCAGGCTACATTCAATTTCGCAAAGCCCTTTAAGGAGCGCCGCATGTCATCTTCACTCACTGATTGGAAAGGTGTCCCGGCACCGTCTGCACAACTGCTTGAAGGGCGTTACATCCGCCTGGAAAAACTCGATCCGGCGCGGCATGCCGATGGCCTGTGGCAAGCCCTCGAAGGCCCCGGGGCCGACCCGAAACTCTGGGATTACTTGCCCTATGGGCCGTTCAAGGATCGCGGCGCGTTCGATGCCTGGCTGAACAACCATGCGGCCAACACCGATCCGTATTTCTTCAGCGTGATCGACCGCGCCAGCGGCGAGGTGCAGGGCATCCTCAGTCTGATGTCCATCGTACCGGCCCAAGGCCGCATCGAGATCGGTCATGTGACCTTCGGCGCGCCGATGCAGCGCTCGCCGAAAAGCACCGAGGCGGTTTATCTGCTGGCCAAGGAATCTTTCGCCCTGGGTTATCGCCGTCTGGAGTGGAAATGCAACAACGCCAACGCCCGCTCCAGATACGCCGCCGAGCGGCTGGGGTTCACCTTTGAGGGCGTGTTCCGCCAACACATGGTGGTCAAGGGCCAGAACCGCGACACTGCCTGGTATTCGATGCTGGACTCGGAATGGCCGGCGATCAGGGCCGGATTCGAGCGATGGTTGAGCGCGGACAACCAAGGCCCGGAAGGGCAACTGCTTGGATTGGTGCAGTGTCGATCCTGATGGCCGGGCAGCGCTGACCGGCGCCCCACGCACGCAGGCTCGCCCCCCATCACCCACGGTAGTTTTTACACGACCGTTTCGATTTCGATGTGGGACCAGCCTGTTTGCGATCAGTTTAAAAACAACGGCTATCGGTCGTTACGGTTGTTTCTCCACGAACGGCCTCAACGATTCGGGCGTGACCCCGTCCCGCGCGTATTGCCACGCCCATTGAGGAACTTCCATATGACTTTCCAGATGTGAGGCAAAATCGAGAACGCCGTGGCCCAAGCGACGGGTCGGGAACTCGAAGTTATAGAGATACTGTTGGGCCTCACTTTGACCCACGCCGAAGACTTGTTGGACTATCTGATTGGCGCGGGTCTCCTCGTTTCCTAGAGCGACCCTCAAGGCTGTTTCAAACTGCGATAAGGAACGCAACGCACCTGGCCGTGCCAAGGCCAGTCGAATAGTCAGGTCGGTGTAATGCGGGCCAACCAAGTCATGCCATACCTCCTGGGCTTGCGCCTGCGAGAGCTTCTGAAGATCAGTCCACAAATTGGGCCTGTTCAACAGCAGAGCAACCCTGCTATTGGAGGGCAGTGATCCTTCGACACTGAATAGATTGACGAGCGCCGACTCGTTGGCATTGACGCGCCCACGGTCCAGAAACTCAATAAACGAATTGAGGGTATCGATACGAGAGACAATATGCTGGAGGTTTGTAACATCGAATCTTTGCATCCAACCGATATCAAGGCCTTCGCCTCTCAATATTTCTACCGCGCGAGAATCGGCATAAAGCGCAATCAGTCGCAGATGCTCATCGGACAACGCCGGGGTACGTATCCAACTGGAAATCGCGTTCAACGGAAACTCGTTACCCAAGGTTGACGAGATAACCATTGATCCCAGGACAATATTGGCGCGATCAAGCAAGGTTGGGTAACGCTCAAGGGCAACCGAATACAAATCGGTAATTTCTTCTGCCCTGTCATACGCGATGAATTGTTGAAAAAGGTCCTCTTCATCTTCCAGGACGGTACCAAACTCTCGCTGGTATCTTTGTTTTATGCCCTCCAGATCGTCACGGTCCACCAGAGACGCACCATCGAGCACTTCATCCAATTGGTCGTCGTCCAAATGACCGTGCAATGCTTCGTCGTACTGAACGTAGGCCAAGTTATTTCTGGGGTGATGATCCGTCAGTTGCCTGGCAGTCACGCCGTATTCAAGCATGACGTGCATGACATCCTGGGAGAGCCAAAGATACTCATTGTTCAGCAGCTCAACGATATGTTCCTCCACGATCGGCTTGAGTAGCACGTCCTCGAAGAACGCCCGCATCGCGTGCTCATCCTCATAGAATGGAGTGCTCGTCGGCGTCAATTGCACCGGCGATCGAGACGTCAGGTTGCGCCCGATTTGTTGCATTATTTCCGGGGGGAGGTCGCCCCCCGGTGCATTGTTCAGCAGATCACGGACCGAACTTTCAGCGTGCAGATTCAGGAAATCCAGTGTCGGCAGGAATAACCCATGGGGGTTTGGAGCACCGTAGGCGAGCCGGGTGAGATAGAGCACAGCCGTATCATCCAGAATATGCTCAAGCCAGTTGGCGTTTTCGAAGAGTGCTTGTTGCAGTCCAGTGGGCTGCGGCGCCAAAAAATGGTTCAGCTCCGGGTTTTGCTCGATATACGTGGCCACCGAATTGCGCAGCCCTTGCATCGAGAACGTTTGCGCTGTCCGCCCTTCATTCAGCCCAGCGACAACAGCGTTGAAGAAACAATCACCGTCGCCCGCGAATGGTCGAACGCTACTGCCCAGCAACAGGTCATAGTGGTTCTGGTCCCTGCGCCTCAGGACGATATCGGTACTTGCCCGATTGGGATGAAGTCCCGACGGATAGATGGTTTCGGCTTGCCCAGGAGTAAAGCGCACAGACCAATGATGGTCAGGCGCGATTTCATCGATTATCAACAGACTTCGATTCTGCGGCCAATTGGGAAGACGCGTGACGAGGGGGGGTACCAAGTCCATGATGTCGTTGTTCCAAGTGCCCGGGCGTCTTATCTGCTCGGACAGAACGAAATCCGACACAGCTGGTTTTTTGGGTTGCGAAGGACCGGGCTTCGGCGATGTGCTTCCGGGACGCTTTCCTCCTCCACGACCAAACCCCACAGCGCGCCATTCGCCGTTCGGCATGCGTGCCACGGTATTTCTCATGACACCACTTGAACGGATGTTCGAACCCGTCGCGGGGTCGACGATGATCGCTTCGGTAGCTGCCAACCGCGTGTGGTCATGCACTCGGAAAACCGTGCCATCAGGCTGCCTGATGTAGACAGGACGAGTGACGCCGCCATTGCTGCCGTTGACGATTGTCGCGCGATAGAAGCCTTGGGCGTCCTGCGCCACTCCCCGGATAACTGAAGTGTCGGTGACCGCATAACGGCTATAAACGGATTCTTCCAGGGGCAGGCCTGTCAGCACCTCTTGACTCTGACGAGCCGGAGAAACCAGATAGGTGGATTGCCCCCTGACCGGCACGGTCGCTTGCCGGGCACTGGCCTTCGCACCGATTTTTGTCACTTTGAAGATGGAAACAAGGGTCTTGAAATCCAGGGGCAGGGCACCGGTACGGTGAACAAACAGCCCTGCCCTGACGTACCAAGAGAACAGTCTGAACCCAGGCATCAGCAGCCCGACCAAGTCCATCATGATCTCGGTTGCCACCGTCAGGGCCTTGGCATAGCTTTGATGGCGAATTTCCAGGTTGCTGTTGGAACGGTGGTCCGCATAAGCGCTGTGGAAATTGACATGCGCGCGATGAAGCACATCAAACAGGTCGCCCGTGATCAGCGCGCCACGGATCAACGGTCGGCTGCGTTGCCCTAAAGCCTGGGCGATTTCCTCGGGTTTGATCGTGGCGATACGTGCGCGGAAATAGTCCTGCCACTCTTTTTGCACCAAGAGCTGCGTGATGCCATCGCTCAAATCGGCAAACTCATGGAAATCGTCGCCGTCAGGGCTATCGGGGAAATAAACGCCCACGGTGCCCTTGATATCCGGCCCATCCTGGCTCGAAAAAATCAGCGGTCCCTCGATGCTGATCGCATTGCCCATCGAACCGTGCTGCCCACCAGCCCCCACGCTACCGCCTAGCAACAGCCCATGAACGTGCACTTTTTGTCCGCCCACCAGGGTGCGAGTGACTGTCTCAGGCGATTGCAACACCGCGTCCAGCCAACAGGCGACGAGCTTCTGCACCCTGGGAGGGTCGAAAGACCTATCGGTGACAGTCGCCTTGAATACTGCGTTGCCCTGGAGCTCGGCCTCGTAGCCCTTGAACTTCAGGTTGGCAAGATACGCCGCCCGCCAGGCATCCTTGTAGTCTGGCTTGTTCATCTTCTCCCTGAGCAACGTTTCATAGTTGCCGCCGGCGTCGATCGTCGTGGCCATGCCGGCAAGGTCGCGCCCCGTCAATGTGATCAGGAAACCGCTGACTGGATGAGGGATACGCTGGCCATGTTTATCGGCAAGATAAACCGTCAATACTTCCCTCATTGCGTTGGGGTACTGATGCGGTCGGATATTGTCGAGCATTAATTGGGTCAGGCTGACCATACGGGACTGTCGCGGGTTGGCTTTGCTGCCGAAGGTCAGTGTCACCATGGTTTGGTCCGGATCAGGATCGATACCGGGATGGACGCGTTGCTGGAGGTATTGTTTGATTTTCTGTCGGGTAAATTGAATCAACGTCTCAACGCCGCTACCCAATTTATAAACCGCTTGGAACACTTGCTCTTCCAGCCGGCGATAGTGAGCCTGCTGCGAGCGTGACGCATTTTTATAAAAGTCAGCACGGTTGTTCTCGTTGACCGTTCGCTGGCGCACCGCCAAGGGCCCCGCCAATGACAACATCGGTAAGCCCAACGCATCTTCCACAGTTTTGGCAAAATCCTTTAAAGCGGCTTTTTCGTTTTCGGGTGCGTTCAGTTCCTGCTCTAACGCCGTGTGTTGGACGCCCAGTAAATCTGCCGCCGCGACCTCGAATACATTGCCAGACACTTCTGAAGCAATGTCCCGGATGTTGCATTGCTGTCCCTCATGCAGGGGATGCACGGACGCCACCAAGTCTTCGAAGCGATGGAACCGCTGTAGCCCACCCTCCAAGGAATACAGGAACAACACTCTGCTTTGCGCAGACTTGATCATCATCGCCGCCGGCCACTTTCGCGGCGCTGCATTTTCCCTGTCGAGCATGACGGCATAGACCTGAGGAACGGGTTTGCGTAGCAAACGGTTTCTGTCCGCCATGGAAGGATGAGTGGTGATGATGTCGAGCAGTCGATATTCCTCGCCCTGCTGGATACGGGCCTCTTGAGTTGGCAGTGGAACCGCATCGCGATCGGCTTTGTACAGGTCGAAGAAGTGCTGGAACCTTTGGGAAAGCAGGTGAGCAAAGGTCGCTTCAACCGTCGAGTACGTTGAAGTTGCTAACGGGTCGCTGGCGTTCTTGTCATTGCGAAACCACTTGAGTTCATCAAGAAAATGCTGCTTCAAGCGGGGATCGGTTGTGGGGTTGGCGATATAGAACGTTGATTCCATGATCCGCAGGATCTGCTCGTCTACCGGCTTTGCGAAGAGGCTGTGGGCTTCCTCCACCGAGTCGCTACGCGTGAAAAACCCCACCCCGCCTTGGGTGTAGGACGGCGGTGTATCGGTCAGCAAGCAGTTCCATAAAACATCGGAAAAGCGCTGGGAGGAGGTCAGCGTGCGCGCTCCGGTCACGTCAGCGGTGTAATGATTGACGTAGCAACTGTCCGGCTCGATGGTTTCGAACAACGGCGCACGAAACCTGCTGGCGGCAATTTTCGATTTGATGGTGTTAATCAGGAAGTTTTCGACGACGACATCAAATGTCGGAACGCGGGCAAACAAACGAGACAGCGCCACTTGGTTGCTGTCGAGCAGCGCCAATTGCTTGAGTTGATATTGTTCCTGCGTGCTGAGCTCCCCGCCTTTCTCCAGCTCGACCGTCGAAGGACTCAATGTATTTTCTGAAACAACAGCCATTTGAATATCCAGGTTGTGTGTGAAGAGCACACAACCTAGCGCGGCGGATATTCGGGAATAACATACATATATATAGGACGGTGGAGATCTGATTAAAGATCGTAAGCCTATGCAACAGGCCAGCTCAACGCGCCCTGCCCCCTGTTTGCAGAGGCAGGACGCGAGCAGGCTCAGCCCAGGTTTTGCGCCAGCACCGCGATATGTTCCGGGCCGATGCCGCAACAGCCGCCCAGATGGCTGGCCCCGCGCGTTTGCCAATTCGCCGCCCACTGAAGATAGCCTGGAGGGTCAAGGTCTTCGCGCAGCGGGTCCAGCCCATCATTGGCCGTCGCCTCCTTCGGTTGAGGCGGGAAGGCATTGGCGTAGGCGCCAATATGGATCTTCACCCCCAAGCGCTCGAAGGTGTCCCGCGCCGCATCGATGGCCGCACCGATCACTTCCGGTTGGCTGCAGTTGAACAGCAGCACCTCGACTCCCAGCTCGGCCGCCACCGCCGCGGCATCCGCCACCGGTTCGCCGGAGCGCAGGCGCGGCACTTCATCGATGTCTTCGTCTTTCAAGGTGAACGACAGCCAGAACGGCTTGCCATCCTTCGGTAACCCGGCGTGAATCGCCCGCGCTTCGACCGTGGAGCTCTGGGTCTCGGCCAACCACAAATCGACATGGGGCGCCAAGCCGTTCACCAGTGGCGCCAGCAATTCACCGGCACGGGACGCGTCGAACAGATCCGGCCGATAGGAACCGAACAGCGGTGGCAGCGACCCGGCCACCCGCACCGCTTTGCCTGAAGCCTGTACCGCCCGTTGCGCCAACTCACCCGCCAGCGCGGCCAACG
>Ga0307408_100001322_pt1 | contig 18594 bp, 16 predicted proteins | sample 322Cmetagenome_FD_202116 | JGI IMG/M metagenome (GOLD analysis project Ga0307408, IMG submission 202116) | Maize rhizosphere microbial communities from greenhouse at UC Davis, California, United States - 322HYB-C-3 | ecosystem: Host-associated > Plants > Roots > Rhizosphere > Soil | place... | reverse complement strand
TACACGTGAATCAGCTCAATAAATTTGTTGTTCTATATTTAAAATAAAAGCATCTGCAATCACAACAATTCCGTACATCATTATACATTGCAAAATAAAATACTCGGGCAATATATGCCAGATCCAATATTCCCAAACAGGATAACAGCCATCACATCTCCTCAATTCCAGCAATGGCCGAATTTTATAAAAAAGCTTCACCGTAGCGATACAAAAAACGGAAAGACCGAATATAAGGTACAAGAACCAGAATACTTTTTGAACTTGCCTCAGCATGCGTACCAAATACAGATTAAATAATAAGGCTCCAATTGCAACAAGCGAAAAGAAAGGAAAAAAGATGGTTGGAAAAGCCGGAATTCGTAAAAATTCACCTTCTCTTAATACCCACTCTTTAAAAATAAAAATAGAACCTAATAAGGATAATATCCCGATAAGGATAATTACAACACAATGAAGGCGTCTTAAAATCTTCATTACCCTTCCTCGTCCCTGCTTAAATAAAAAAGAGCTGTCATCATTTACCATCTTCCTGCTCCTTCAAAAACTCATCAGTAAAATGCTCTTTATGCTTAGGTTTTGAAAACTTTTCGGAATTGAACTGTTTAGAACTTCCTTTCGGGATGGAAAGAGAAGTCCAATGATCGGCACAGAGTTTAGCAATATGAACGATCTGACCAATATGATAAGGGTAATGAGCTAACTGCCGGTTTATTGCTTCCATTACAGAATGGCCCTGGTTACGGATGTAAATGGTCTTTTCCAGATCAGCCTCAGTAAGGGAGTGCAGCGTATCCAAAAACACATTCCAGGCTTCATGCCATTTGGAAAGCATCTCCTCTCGGGATGTTATATCGTTTTCGAACTCAGCATCTCGGTCTCGCCATTCCTTTTCCCCATCAGTATATAGAAAGTCCGTCCAGCGACTGAGCATATTTCCAGCAAGGTGCTTAACAATGGTTGCTATGCTGTTGCTATCTTCGTTATACTGCCAAAACAACTTATCATCGGGTATCTGGGCAAAGGCTTTTTCAGCGAGCAGTTTATAATATTCGAACTGCTTAATAACACTTTCCAAATAATTTACATTCATCTCGTTTATGAAATTCCTAACCTTACTCTAATGTATAATTTACAACCGTTAGCCAATGAAACTAAGCCCGGTCTATAGCACTTGAAACATGTGAGGGCTGATTGCAAATTTACCAGACTCTTTTAAAGCTTTAAAGCCTCCTTTAATATCTATCATGTTATGAAAACCTCTCGCCCTCATAATTGAATTAAATATCATGGACCGATAGCCTCCGGCGCAATGTACATAATAGGTTTTATCTCTGTTTATTTTGCTCATTGCTTCATTAAGGCTATCCAAGGCAACATTCTCTGCACCAAGAATGTGCTCTGCATAATACTCCGTTTCTTTCCGTACATCCAAAATCGAAGGATTTTCGCCAGCAGCGATTTTCACAGCCAATTGGCCTGCCGAAACCGATTCAATCCGATCCAGCTCTTTCCCTTCTGCCCACCAGGCTTCAACGCCGCCTTTCAAATAACCGATTGTTTGATCATAGCCAACCCGGGCTAAACGTGTAATTACTTCTTCTTCGCGGCCTTCGTCGGTAATAATTAAAAGTTCTTGTTGAATGTCCGGGATTAATGTGCCTACCCAAGGTGCAAAACTTCCATCGACACCAATGTTTATTGAATTGGGGATGAAACCATTGCCATAGGTTTCCGGGTCACGGGTATCCAGCACTAAAGCGCCGGTCTCGTTTGCTACAGTTTCAAATTCATCGGGACTGAGTGCATGCGTTCCCTTCTTCAACACCGTTTCAAAACTCTCATATCCTTCCTTATTCAGTTTTACATTCAGGGGGAAATACGCTGGCGGAGCCGTTAAACCAAGAGTCACCTCTTTCACAAACTCCTCCCTGGTCATATCGGCCCTTAAAGCATAATTGTTCTTTTTCTGATTTCCGAGCAAATCTGTAGTTTCTTTGCTCATATTTTTGCCACAGGCCGAACCTGCTCCATGAGCCGGATAAACGGTAATGTCATCGGCCAGCGGCATAATCTTGTTTCTTAGGGAGTCAAACAAGGTTTCGGCCAGCTGCTCCTTGGTCATATCTGCAGTTTGTTGGGCAAGATCTGGCCGCCCAACATCACCAATAAATAAGGTATCTCCGGAAAATAACGCGGCTTCTTTTCCCTGCTCATTTATCAATAAATAACAGGCCGATTCCATGGTATGCCCCGGCGTATGAAGCACGCGGATTTTTATATCACCCAGTTTAAACTCTTCGCTATCCCTGGCAATGTGGGCCTGGAAACTTGGATTTGCCTCAGGGCCATAAACAATCTCGGCACCAGTTGACCTTGACAGATCGAGATGCCCGGATACAAAGTCGGCATGGAAATGCGTTTCGAATACATATTTAATATTGGCGTGATTGGCAACGGCTTTTTCAATGTATGGAGCTACTTCACGAAGAGGGTCAATAATGGCGGCTTCATTGGCCGATTGGATGTAATAAGCACCCTGTGCCAAACATCCTGTATAGATCTGTTCGATTTTCATGGTGGATTATTTCTATTTGTTTTTCAAAGGCTTTTAATACCATAGGGCATTAAACTCCACAGCATTTTAGATAGAAGGGCCCGCGACAAAAGAACAAGGCCGCAATTTTCTTTCACAGTAGGTAGTGCAGTAAACTTCTTAAATATAATGAATATCCACGTTAATAATACCAACTAATGCTAATCCTTTTTAGTTTTTGTTGCGGGTATTTTACAGAAAATACTGTAGTGTTTTTTGGGGTTATCGAGCGTCAATGCTTTTATCATAAACTCATTCAATAAAGGAGCAAAATAGCTATCGGGAAAACCAATACCGCTGGTAATTAGTCGATATTAGCATCGTAAACAAGCTATAAATCAGAGAAATAACAAACTTATACAGACAAGAATAATTGGGACATTGCAGCGTATAGAAGCATCATTTCAATAAGATAAATTCGATAATTCTGCATTAGTTAAGCTTTTGTGGAAATAAATGACTTTAGCTAATAAATGACCTAATAATATCTTACCTTTGCAAACTCATTAAAGGGGGATTTATAAAACTATAAACATCTGGCATTGACCAGTTTCTCCTTCTAAAATAAAATCATTGAAAAAGATTATCGATTACAGAAAGCTGTTCGGAGTAACAGAAACGGCTGGATTACAGGAATTAAAAACAATTTATCGCGGACTAATGAAAAGCTGGCATCCGGATAAATTTAATGATAGCGAAGAAAGCAAGTTAGAGGCTGAGGAAAAGAGTAAATCCATCATAGAAGCTTATCATTTCCTGGTAAGCATTGCTCCGGAAACAAAAGAAAAAACATCAGCAGAATATGCATTAACTACAGCCTCTGCTATAATGGATTTCGTTTATAAAGGTCAAATACTAACTATCACCTTTATGGATGGAAATGAGTATGAGTATTATGGAGTTCCAAAAAACGTTTACGTGAAACTAATTAATGCAGATTCGCCGGGACGTTTTTTCCGCAGACATATTTCCGAGTCTTATCTTTATAGAAGTACTTCCAGATTAGCTGCAACAGCTTAGTCAGAACCGCAGTCTGTTCAAAATTTCCTTCTCTTCCATCTATCATGAGATATTGAAGAGAAGGAATTTGCAATCATCACCCCTGGTGATACTTAACTGTATAACGACAACCTTTATCTGTTTATAACAAACTAATTATCAGCAGATAAAGATTTATAATTAGACCCTTTAATTTAACTTATCACTAATCATTCAATCCCTTACCATTAAGAATTTTCTCCATACATTTTTCCACTCTGGACTCTCTTGTGCTGACTTGTTTAGGCGCGCCAAAATGCAGAATATAGGCTCTTTGCCGACCCGGAGTTAAAGCCTCGAAAGCTGTTTTCAGCATCGAAATTTCATTCAGTTTCCTTTGAAATTCTTCAGGTATGGAAAATTCTTCCGTTTTCTTAAATTCAACTTTTAAACCAGCTTTTTCCGCTTTAATGGCTTCCTGAATGCATGCCTTGATGGTGGGTTCGAGCTCAACTATCTGATCAACATTGGTAAAGCGCATTTGGCGTGCGGCTTGTACGTTCTCCGTTTGCTGAATTAACACTTCACTAAAATCTATTAACAAAGCTCCCTTGAAGAACAAAAGCGCACAGTATTCTTTAAAGGCATGAATCAGAACGATGTTACTTTTCTCAAACGTATAACACGGATTTCCCCATTTCAAATCTTCGCTGAGATTACAATCCAGCACAATCCTTCTTAACTGATTTAGTTCTTCCTGCCAGTTTTTGGCCTTGCTAAAAAAGAAATCAACTTTAGGGTTCATCTTAATTTTAATTATTTGTGTATAGATTATTGGTTAGAGTATCGATTTTCCTGTCAGCAGGCCTCGAATACCAGGATACCATTGTAAGAACTATTAATAAGCTTGGTCCAAAAAACTCTTTAGCTCCGTCACCGATAACAATGTGCGAAACCAATGCTCCAGTCATCGCAAAGAAAAAACCTGCGTAGGCCCACTCCTTCAATAAAGGAAACTTAGGAATCAATACCGTTACAACTCCCAACAATTTCCAAACACCCAGCATGGTTAAAAGATATTCCGGATATCCAAGATGAGTAAACATCGTGGCTTCCTCTTTCATTTTCAACAATTGCACCACTCCGGTAGACACCATTCCTAGTGAAAGCCAGATGGTTGAAACCCAATAGATAATTCTATTTCTCTTTGTCATATCTTATGATTTTTTACTTAAAATGCTTTCTAAACGGTTATGCGCCATGTTGATACCTTGTGCAAAAGGCAGCTGTAATATCTGATCTCTGATGGCTGCTGATTTATAAACTACATGCATGGTTAGTTTGCTGGTGCTATCGCTAAGCGCTTCAAAGTCCAGATACTCAAGCTGAACGGCAAAAGGTGTGTTCTCCATTTCAAAGGTTCGAGTGATTTTCCGGTTTAACTCAAATTCATGAATTACGCCATTAAACCCATGTTTGTTTCCCTTAGGATCGCTTGTTTCAAACTGATAAGCGCCATGCTTATTGCTTTCCAGTTTCAGCACTTTGGTTCCCATCCATTGCTCCACCAATTCGGCCTCGGTATATGCCTTGAATAACAAGTCAATCGGCAAATCAAATTGCCGAGTAATCAGCAATTCCTGCCTGCCCTCTTCGGCATGTATTTTCGTTTTTTGCTCCATATTATTCCTTTTGTTTTAATTGGTAATCCTTCATTATGCTTTCCAGCTTATTGAACCTTTCATCCCACATTTGCCGGAATGGCTCAATGAATTCGGCTATTTCCTTCATCTTTCCGGCATTCAGGTGGTAATACATCTCACGGCCATTTTGCTCTTGTTTTAACAAGTCACATTCTGTAAGTATTTGCAAATGCTTGGAAACCGTTGGTCGTGCTGTGTCGAAATTGGATGCTATTGCCCCGGCTGTCATAGCTTGCGACGCCACCAACAAAAGAATGGCTCTTCGTGTGGGATCTGCTATGGCCTGAAACGCATCTCGTCTTAAATTCATCGCGTAGCTATTTGACTACAAATATACGCGTAGCTATTTAACTACATAATATATTTTTTCATTTTTTGTGGGAAGGGAGTAGTAAGTTATAAAAATCGGCTTGCGGAGGCGCCGAGCCGCAGGCTTTTATGAAGCCTTTAAGAACCGCGGTGGACAATCTGGGCAAATTTATGAGGACTTTAGCGTCTCCTTAAGAGACATGCTATTCAACTGCGGCTCTGCGACTCTGCGAGAGATCAAAAGGCACTAAAACGAAAGTTCAGCACATTCTCCTGAATGTATTTCTTGTCTGTTATTTTCCCTGCCGATACAGCGCTTAATGAAACATTCGTCACAGGCAATTCTTTCTGACCCAAAATCCTTGAAATAAATTTGGCTTCAGACACATGAATGTTTTTCAAAAACACATCTTTTATAGGCGTGAGCCTTTTTTCATAAGTAGGAACAAGATTTTTCCACTGGTACAAAACGTCGGTTTCGATGCCTAAAATGCCAAGCTCTATTTTACCAGCCTTTAGGTTCTTCGCATAAATATTTTTAACGTAGCCACCCATCCTTTCGTTAGTTTTGATAAATACGAGATGGTTAAGTTTGGCTCCATCAACCACTGTACAGTTTTCTGCCAGAACGTTTTCAATCCCGCCAGAAAGCTCGCTTCCGATAGCTACCAACTGGTGACCATTTTTTACCAGGCAATTTCTGATGATGATATTTTTTGAAGGTGTTTTCAATCGCCATCCTTCCGGATTTCTTCCTGATTTTATGGCAATTGCATCATCACCCTGATCAAAAACGCAATTTTCAATCAAAACATTCTGACTCATTTCCGGATCAACGCCATCATTATTATGACCATGAGCAAACACCTGAATATTTCTGATCACCACATTGTTGGATAAATAAGGATGTATTGTCCAGAAAGGACTGTTAGTTATGGTGATTCCTTCCAGCAGGATATTTTCGCTGCGATTAAACTGAATGAATTGCGGGCGCAAATGTGCGGTATCGTTCACCATCTGTCGCTCGGTTACAGGTGTATAATTCCAGGCCAAATTATACAAGCGTTTAATGCTTTCCATGTGCGATTTTGGCCTGGCAAACCATTGCTTCCAAACCTCCATTTTAGCTTTAAGCTCTCCTTCCCCCGTGATAGCAATATTTTTGCACTGATAAGCATAAATAAGTGGCGAGTAATTGTAGCATTCCATCCCTTCCCAACTTGAATGAACAGCCGGCAGATAGTCCTCTGGATTTTCTGAAAACAACAGAACGGCACCTTTATCCAGATGTAAATTAACGTTGCTCTTGAAATGGATCTTACCCGTTAACCACTCGCCTTCGGGTATTACCACGGTTGCCCCACCTAACTGACTGGCCTTATCAATAGCTTTGGCAATCGCCTCAGATGTTAGCTGTTTATTGCCCTTTGTTGCGCCAAAACTGGTGATATTTAACTTAACACAATCGCTAAAGTCGGGCACCCTAATTTTCGGCATTGCAAATGGTGCATCTACTTTTTCTTTTTTAAGCTTAACCTTCTCCTTAAATGAGAAACTTAACAGGGCAAATAATAAAATACTGTAATATAGTGTGTGTTTCATGTTAATGGAATGCGCAGCGTACGTTTTAAACGCACAGGAACCTATAGCTCTTAAACCGATTTCCGCTTAACCACTTTAAAAGGAAGCTGCACAGTTTGGTAGTGTTCCTGAAGGATCATGTCTGCAGCCAGGTTCCCCATCATCGTATAATCTGTTGAAAAGGTAGTAACGCCTGTACCAATAAACTTCTTTATCGGACTTTCGTTGTAAGAGATAATTCCCACGTCTTTTCCTGCTTCAAAACCAGCGCTATAAATTTTTCCATTCAACTCAACAAGGTCCTCATCCCTTAAGGTAATGTAAACGGTACCCTGTTCAATCTTTTCATCCTTTATGTTAGATATAATTCCGGCATTTAGGTTGTAGGTTTCACAAAAGGCGTAAAGACCATTAATAATATCTGTTGGAAAGTAGCTATCTGCCGGAAAAGCTAAGCGGATATTCCGGTACTTTCTTAATGAAGCATGAAGTTGAGTGAGGCTCGTATAAAGATCATCATGAAAGTTTTCAAAAACACAACCAAAATTTGAACCAGCTGATTGAAGTTTTCGATCAAGAATAATCACCTTTCCTGTTGATATGTTGGCATTTATCAATTCCTCAGCATTTTCAAACTTGTCGTTAAAATGCGGAACAATGAGGTAATGTGAGAAGCGAGCTTTTACGCTTTCAACAATCCGGCTGAAAGTATTGAAACAATTATTGTAAACAAAAATATCAATCAAAGCGTCTTCACCAAGCTTCGCTCTCAAAGCCTGATGCAATTGCCTTTTTTGATCACTAAGCTTATTCAGGATGAGGCAAACTTTATGAGGAGTTCTAAAGTAATCCTGACTGATATAGTGTCCTTTGCCAATAACCGGAGTTATAATTCCCTTTTTGGTAAGATAGCTGAATGACTTCTCGACGGTAGAACGTGATACACTGTGGGTCTTGCTTATCGCCGATATGGAGGGCAGTGTTGGTCTTTTAGAAAAACGCCCTTCTTTAATTTCGTTTGAAATACTCTCGGCAAGCTGAACATATTTCGGTCCGCTTATTTGATTGCCTTTGGCAAAACTGGAAGAAACTGATGTGTCGTGATAATTCATTGTTTTAAAATCATTATAAAACCAACTATGCTGTTCGAAGCATTATTCTTAAACCTCACCCTACAGAATCAGAAACGTTTGGATAGTTTTTTCACAATTTTCATTGTGGGTTTATACATGGTATCTACTGAATTTCCAGCAATACTTATTAATCGCTCTGAAACTATGAGTAAAGCTAGCGGCTTTAGCCTAAGGACGACCGGCGCATTTATCCTGAATAGCAAGGAAATTTGTCTAAAAAGGCGTTTAAATGATTTTGGACGTGCTGAGAGCTAAAAATTATTAGCTGGCAGGTAAAGGTAATTTTTAAAATCGGAGGTATTTACTCTGGTATTAAGTAGTCGTACTATGTCTGCACTGGTTCAATTATTTACCCTGTTTATAGGCCGCGATGCGTTTTTAATTTTGACTTTTAAATTTTTACTTATCATTACTCATTCTGCTTTCGCGAACTCAGATGGCGTTTGTCCAAATTCAGCTTTAAAGCATTTCCTGAAGTAGTCGGTATCGGAAAAGCCAACCATATAGGCCACTTCATTCACATTAAACCTCTTCTCCTTTAACAGGTATTTGGCTCGTTTCAGCCGGGCTTCCTTAATTATTTCGGCAATACCCAAACCGGTAACAGCTTTTATCTTTGAGTACAAGTGCGATCGGCTCATACCTACATTTTCGCAAATAGCCTCAATATTCAACTGCGGATTTGATAAATGCTCTTCTACATAATCAAGAAAATTCTTCAATAGTTTTTCATCCGGAGAAAGCGGGACATTGGCTGGAACAATAGCAGAAACGTCTTTCCTGTAGCGATCTTTTAATTGCTGCCTTGAAATCAGTAGATTCTTAATACGGGCCGTTAAAAAATCAAGATTAAATGGTTTGGTGATATAGTCGTCGGCTCCGGTATCCATACCTTCTATCCTGTCTTCAACCGGATCTTTAGCTGTCAGCAAAATAACCGGAATATGTGCAGTTTTAATCTCAGCCTTAATATGGCGGCAAAACTCAAGTCCGTCCATCTCATCCATCATCACATCAGAAAGTATAAGATCAGGCAATTCCCGCAATGCCATCTCAAGCCCTGCTTTTCCGTTTACGGCTTCAAAAGTTTGATACGAGCTCTCGAAATATTCCTTCAGATACCTTCTTAGTTCTACATTATCCTCTACAATCAGAATCGATGGCACTTTGCCATTTATCCGGATTTGTTCTTCTCTTACCGGCTTAGAAAATGAATTATCAGACAGAGTAATAAACTGATTTACAACAACACTTTCCGTTTCCTGACCCGACACTTCTTCATCAACCGCTTTAACCGGTAATTCTACTACAAAAGATGTTTCATGTAAACTATTACTTAAAGGCTCACTTTTAACATTTATTGAACCTCCGTGCAACTCAACCAGCGACCTGCTGAACGCAAGGCCCAAGCCAGTACCGCCTTTACCACTTCCCGAACCTTGTTTAAAAGGCCGAAATATTGTTTCCAGCTCATTTTCAGGAATCCCTTTACCAGTATTTGACACCGTAATAAGTACCCTGGGTTCTTGCTCAAAGGCCCTAACTTCAAAACTTACTCTAATAATTCCCTCTTCGGGAGTAAACTTCAATGCGTTAAATAAAAGATTGGCAAATACCTTTTCCAGCTGATCTTCATCATATTTAAACACAAAACTTTCAATAGCACACTCCAATTCCAACCGAATACGTCTGTTTTCGGCAAGCGATTCAAAGGAAGACAGAGTGTTCTTTATGAATAGGATCATGTCATGACTGCCGATCTTTAACATCGTGTTACCAGTTTCAAGCTTACGGAAATCAAGCAGCTGATTAAGCAGTTTTAATAGCCTGTCGCCACTGCTCTTCATGGTATTCAGCTGCGTTTTAACAGATTTATTTTCAGGAAACATCTGCAATAACATTTCCAGCGGAGCGAGAATAAGCGTGAGCGGCGTTTTTATTTCATGAGAAATATTGGTAAAAAACTGAAGCTTATTTTGATGCAACTCGGTTTCCTTCTCCCTGATAAGCAACTCGTAAGACAACTTTGCTTTTAATCTGCTGATACGAAGCGAATAAATATGATATACATATAACAACGCACACAAAACAGCCAGATAAAGCAAATAAGCCCATGCACTTGCCCAAAAAGGTGGCTTAACACTGATTTTTAATAGAGCAGGTTTTTTATTCCAAATCCCATCAGAATTAGATGAGATCACTTTAAAAGTATAATCGCCAGGTTCAAGATTAGAATATGTCGCTGTTCTTCTTGCCGCATCTGTATATATCCAATCCTTATCAAAACCGTCCAGCTTATAGGCATACTTGTTTCCTTTTGGATTAGAATAATGCAAGCCGGCAAATTCTATTGATACACTCTTGTCTCCGTAAGTAAGATCAATTTTGTTTGTCAGATACAAGGGTTTTGTAAGTACCACCCTCCCATTTATCTCCTCATTAATCCCAACTTGCCTGCTTAGTATTTGCAAATTGATTAAAACGGTATTGGGCACCGTTTTTTCCGGTAAAATGCTATCTGGATTAAACGAATTAAAGCCGTTATTTCCACCAAAGTACAGCTTGTTAGTAAAAGGACTTTTATAACCAGCCGCATCAGAAAACTCGTTGCTTTGTAAGCCATCCTGCTGGGTAAAATTCCTAACCTCGAATGTTTTGCTATGCAACTGGGATATTCCCTTTTTATGGCTAATCCACAGATAACCTTTGTTGTCTTCCAGTATGGCCATTACAGGCGACTCCGGAAAGCCGTTTTTAGCAGAGAAGTGAGTAAAGCGATTCTTTTTCGGATCGTAACAATCTAAGCCGTTTCCGTTACCTATCCAGATTATACCTTGTTTATCTTCATACAAATAATTTATCCGGTTATCTGTAAGCGAGTTTCTGTGCGATTGATGTACAAAGCGCTTTATCACTTTTACCTTTCCTGAGCCGGTAAGGGACTTTAAAACAATCAACCCTCCGCCCTCTGTTCCTACCCAGATCTGGCCTTTTTTATCACAAAAAACAGCCTTGGTGTACACCTCGAAAGGTAATTGCATTTTATAATCCAAATGAAGCAGGCGATTTTCTGAACTAACATATTTATATACGCCATTCCAGGTAGCAAACAAAACATTCTGCTTATTATCTTCGGCAATGCCAAAAATATTGACCCCGTTAATCCCTTCTTTATCAAAATTTCTGAAAGTGTCGTTTGCCGGATTATAGCTATTTAAACCAGCCTTTGTTCCAATCCATATTATTCCACGGGAATCGCAATAAACGCTTCTGATCTGATTATCGTTGATCGAACTGCCATTGCTGCTAATGTGGCGATAATTACCTTTCCCTTTACCAATAACAGTTATTCCCTGATCTCTTGTTCCAATCCAGAGATTACCACCCTTGTCCTCACAAATACCCCGAACATTATTGTCGATAATAGACGCAGAATTAAAAGGTATATGGTAAAAATGTTCAAAAGGCTTGGCATTCAGATTAGCTTTATTAATACCATTGCTAAAAGTACCTACCCAAAAAACGTTGTGGTTGTCCTTGTAAATGTCGGTTGCGTAAATATCGTTCAGCGACCATGGATTAGATGGACTTACTTTGTAAATGCTTTTCCTATTGCTTTTCAGATCTGTTTCAAGCAAAGAATTACGAGGTACATCCAGGCTCCAGCGGTATTGCTTGTAGGTAAAATTTACTGTTTCGATATGATGCCTTCTGTTTAACAGTTCCATGAAGCGGGCATTAAGCGCCGCTTTTTTAATCCTGTCGAAGTTGTCTTTTTCATAATTGTACCGGCAAACCTCATCATCTTCAAAAGTTCTTATCCAGATATTTTGATCCTTATCTTTAATAATGTTATGAATCCGGTTATTGCTGATGCTGTTCTTATTGTCGGGATCGAAAGTGTAGGTTTTGAACGTGTAACCATCATAACGGCACAGCCCGCCCCATGTGCCAAACCACATAAAGCCGTATTTGTCTTTTACAATGCCATGGATAGTATTTTGAGGTAGGCCGTCTTGGGAAGTAATGTGTTCAAACTTCATATCAGCCATTTGGGCAGACGCAACAGATATACATCCTACCAAAAACAGTATAAAAAGATACACGCCTGTCCTTGATCCAAAACAAACAAAACGCGATAGTAAAGCTCTACTCACTTTATCTGAAAGATAAAACATTACGCTAAAACTGATACTTAAATATCTTACTCACATACAAATCACTACTCTGCCTTTGAGCGTCACTTGATACGCTGCCATTGCGGGAAAGCAGTATTAAATTGAAAAGCTGTGTATTCTGTGATTAACCGAAGCAAGGTAGCTATTAAACTTCGTCCAACCTCCGTCAAGCAAATTTATTACAAAAGCTGAAAACTCAACGTCTAAGCAAAATAAATCCTTCTTATTATAAAGGCTTTAGCAGAAATATGCAGGAGCCAGGAAAAGAATCAACAGAATGGATAAAGCCGAACTCATATAAATTTCGTGTTATCCAACGCAAATTCTCTATTATTTTGTTATCAATCAATACGGGTGTTTAAAAGATATGGGGAAACGTACCAGCCCGGCTTCACAAAACTCCAAAGCAATATGATTAAAGGATTTTTTAATGTTCCGCAACCCCTAAACGAGCCGGTGTTGCAATATGCTCCAGGAAGTAAAGAAAGAGCTGAGTTAAAGAAAGCCATTGCCAAAGCCTACGATCAGCTAGTGGATATTCCAATGTATATCAATGGAAATGAATTATATACGAAAGATAAAGTCGCAATAAGACCGCCTCACAACCTTAAACACATTTTAGCTTACTATTCTCAAGGCGATACAGAAAATATAAACCAGGCAATTGCATCGGCATTGGCAGCCAAATCTAAATGGGAAGCCTTGGCATGGGAACAAAGAGCTGCTATATTTTTGAAAGCTGCCGATCTAATTTCCGGGCCCTACCGCTTTGAGCTAAATGCCGCCACAATGCTGGGCCAATCAAAAAATGCCTACCAGGCTGAAATTGACTCTGCTTGCGAAATGGCCGATTTCCTGCGTTTTAACGTGAAATACATGGCCGAGATCTATGCCCAGCAACCTCCTGTATCTCCGTCAGGATCGTGGAACCGGGTTGAACAAAGGCCCCTTGAGGGTTTTGTATTTGCCTTAACTCCCTTCAATTTTACGGCTATTGCCGGAAACCTGCCTACCTCTGCAGCTATGATGGGGAATGTGGTAGTTTGGAAGCCCTCCAACTCACAAATCTATTCGGCCAATGTGCTGATGAAAATCTTCAGAGAAGCTGGTGTGCCGGATGGGGTAATCAACCTGATTTACGTTGCAGGCTCACTAGCTGGAGAAGTCATTTTTTCTCATCCTGATTTTGCCGGAATTCATTTCACAGGCTCTACCGCTGTTTTTCAGGAAATTTGGAAAACCATTGGCAACAATATTCATAAGTATAAAAGCTATCCAAGAATTGTAGGCGAAACCGGTGGGAAAGATTTTATACTGGTACATGGTTCGGCAGATATAGAGGCTGCTGCTACCGCCATTGTTCGGGGCGCATTTGAATACCAGGGACAAAAATGTTCTGCGGCATCAAGAGTTTACATTGCCGACTCTGTTTGGCCTCAGATAGAATCCAGAATTAAGGAGGACCTTGCCAGTATGAAAATGGGGCCGGTAGAAGATTTTGGCAATTTCATTAATGCGGTAATTGATGAAAAAGCGTTCGACAAACTTGCTCATGCTATTGATCAGGCAAAACTAAGCGCTGATGCTACGATTATTACTGGCGGGAAATATGATAAAACCGAAGGATATTTCATTGAACCAACGGTTATTAAAACTACCAACCCAGCGTATAAAACGATGGTGGAAGAACTTTTTGGCCCAGTCCTCACCGTCTTTGTTTATAAGGACGAGGAATTTGAGCAGACTTTAAAACTGATTGATCAGACTTCCATTTACGCTTTAACTGGCGCCATTCTAGCCCGTGATCGCTACGCAATTGAACAAGCTACTTATACGTTGCGAAATGCTGCCGGCAATTTTTACATTAATGATAAATGTACAGGCGCCGTTGTTGGTCAGCAGCCCTTCGGAGGCGCCCGGGGCTCTGGAACTAACGATAAAGCCGGATCGTTAATTAACCTCTTAAGATGGGTTTCCCCGAGAGCAATAAAGGAAGCATTTAATCCTCCGGTTGATTACCGATATCCGTTTTTAGGCGAGGAATAAGATTGGTTCTCCTAAAATCCCGGTGCTCTTTAAACAGGCGTTACTTAACCCTCTGTGTGTCTCCGTGATGCCTCAGTGTCCTCTGTGGTTAAATATAAAACTCATTAGGCTCCAAACTCTTCTTAATTCGAAACAGCTTTCAATCCAATAACAGATCCTATTAAAGTTGAAATAAAGAATAACCTCCAGAAATTAGCCGGGTCTTTAAATACCAGAATACCAACCACTACTGTACCTACAGCTCCTATTCCAGTCCATACAGCATAGGCTGTGCCAATGGGCAGGGTTTGTATAGCCTTAATAAGCAAGGCCATGCTAATTGACAGTGATAACACAAAGCCAGCCAGCCACCAATACATTTCGCTACCGCTGGTTTCTTTGGCTTTTGCTAAACACGAAGCGAATGCAACTTCAAAAAGCCCTGCTATAATCAAAACAATCCAATTCATAATGTGCGTGTATGTTTCCGCAAAGCTCGAACTTTTGAACGATATAAAACTATAATTGATAAAAAACGAAGCGTTCTTTAAGCTAAAAACAACTCGTTGATTTCCAGAAATCAAACCACCACTACCTACTATATTTATTGACTTAATAACAACTTCAAATCAGCCTGGCTTTCCTTATAATCTCTTGAAAGCTTATGAGATGCAAAAAAGTCAACCAATGCAACCTGCCTTTTCTTTAAGTCAAAATTCAGGTTCCAGTTCATTTTGGAAAGGCATTCTGAACATAATCTATTAGGCTTCGAATCAGATTCATCAAGATTATTACATCCATTCATAAGGCAAACCGCGTAAGTACAATGATGCATAGAAAACATGTGGCCAATTTCATGAGTGGACGTTTTTATCAATCTTTGAAGACTCAAAGGATAGTTTAAAGGATCTATTATTGTATCTGAATACCTGTATATTGAAGTAACAGCAACTTTATTTTTGATCGAAGCTAATCCAAAAACAAAATTCCATGAGGGTTTTGGATAAAGATCCTTTTCTGTAATTGCCATTAATACCACGGCATCAGGAGGCATCTTTTTTCTTAATAACTCTAAAATGTAAGGTGCCAGAAGCTGGATTGAACCATTTTTTCTCTTCCTCTTCGCCTCAACCGAGATCGTATCATCAGGAACAACGGGTAATATTTTAGAATTGATCTCAAAAAAACGAGATAGGTAATCGCGGCAATCTTCGATCAACTTTTTTTGATCTTTCGAAAAATCACCAATTGGTAACAGGTAAATGATTTTACGAATGCTATCTGGCCGAACAGGTTGTTGAGTTTTATATTTCTGAAAAGTCTGACCTGGTTCAGAATGCTGAAACAGCCACTCTCCTTCTTTCGGTTTTCCCAACTGTTTATTATTCTTTTTAAGACTCTCAATCAACGTAGAATCGTCTGATTTCGGTCGCCAGCTACACGAAATGAGTAATGTAGAACATAAAACAAGTAAAATTTTCAGTTCCATTGGTTATTTAATTATAAAGCCCCTCATCATCTTCCTGAATGTAAAAACCAATACCGCTTTGTCAACTATCGGTTTTAAGTCAAAAGCACCCAAATCAAACCCTTAGCGCCCCTCGAAAGCCCCTTGCTGCATAATAGGAATCGGCTCCATTATGATAGATGAACACATTTCCATAGCGATAATCACCAAAGATAGCACCACCAAGTTCCCTGATATCCAAAGGAGTTTTTAACCAGCTGGAAGTTTTCGCATCAAACTTTCCGACCTTTTGCAACTCGCGATATTGAACTTCGTTTAGTAACTCGATGCCCATTTCGGCTGCCACGTCCATAACACTGTTCTCTGGTTTATACTCTTTTCTTGAGTCTAAAGCCTTGCGATCATAGCAATAACTTCGGCGGCCTTTTGGGCTTTCGGCAGAACAATCCATAAAAATATACTCGCTTTTACCCTTATCATACCCTACAACATCTGGCTCTCCACCAGTTGTTTCCATTTCATTAAGCGACCACAGTTTGGCACTGTTACTTTCCAGTTTCGCCTGTACATCGACCCACTCAATACCTTTATGGCGGCTCGCGTTTTTTTCGAAACGGCTTTTCAATATATCGAGCAGTTTTTCCCGCTGGTCGGGTAATAGGTCCTTTTTCTTATCAGTCATGGTGGATATAAGTTTATAGTTGTTTTTTATTTATGAAATTGGAATAACATTTAAAATCTGAATCTATGAAGAACAACTAAGTTCTGTCTGCATTTTTTAATTTGACTTTTTAATTCCCTGTTACCGTCAGCAAGAGCTCAGGCTCGTTGGTGGTTATGTAATCTATTCCCTGCTCTAGTAGCCATCGCATGGTTACTTCATCGTCCACCGTCCAGGCGTTGGTATTCAGGTTCAAGACCGAAGCTTCATTAATCCAGTTTTCGTTCTTTCGTAATACCTCAAAATTATAGTCGAAGCCGGGAATATTGTCTTTACTCAGTTCCATAGGACCTTTGTCGCCATCCAAATAAGCCACCTTTACGTACGGATCTGCTTTTCTAATTGCAAGACAAACATCATAATCAAAGCTGATATAATCTACCCATGCCTGGGCTTTTAATTCTTTTACCAGCTGCAACACGCAAGATGTTGTATATAAACTCCTCTCTTTACTAACCAATGAGGGCTTTATCTCAATAATTAAACGGGTTTGATTTTGAGCTATACCATTTTGCAGAAAGGCTTCAAGCGAGGGCAAACGTTCGCCGTTTTCCAACAGAAGGGACGATAGCACGTCTGACGAAGTAGTTTCCAGAACATAACCTTGAAACTCCGCGTCGTGATAAACAAAAAGTACCGAATCTGACGAAAGATGCACGTCAAACTCAGAACCTTCACAGCCCAGTTTAATCGCATGATCCAGAGAAGCGAGTGAGTTCTCAGGTGCGTGGGAGTTCTTCCAGGCACCGCGGTGAGCAATCACTTTATTCCGTTTAAATTCATCCCGGATGATACGAAAATCCCCTTCAACTTTCTCACCTTCACATTCTGCTTCGATAGCGATTTCGTAAACAGCCCCTGCTTTATTAAACTCTTCCTTTAGATACAGAATCTGCTCATCTTCTATCGAAAAGAGCTCAGCGTCAGCGCCACTTAACCTCATCTGCTTCAAGCCTATCTTTGTATTCATAACAATCTCCCCTACTTTATTCCCATCCTTACTAAAGGTATAACTACTTAAAAGCAACGTTTTTTTTTGCATTGACGAAATCATAGTAAAGCTGCGACTAAAACTCTTTATATAGCTGAAAATATTTTTTATTTCACCCTGGTAACAGGAGGTCCTTAACCATTTATGATGAAAACAAATTGACAAATACCCCTCCTTCTCTAGTATCTACCACCTCTTTGCTCTGCACTAGCGTGGTTAACGAATTACTCAACGCAAGTGAGACGGTACCATAAGATAAACGCTTGGCACATCTTCAATTCTGGCCTCCAACATCGTCTATAGCTTGTGCTTTACTAACAATCTCTTTTACGGACTCGTCCAAATCTAATGCCGACTGGTAAAGCATAGGCAAAAGCTCCTGCAATTCCTCGATATCAGGTTCCACAGTCAAAATATTTATGAGCCCCATAATCCTTGATAGAGGCGCACGTACCACGTGCGACTGAATCCAGGCTATCTCCCGTAGCTTTTTGTTCTGCTCCTCTATCTCGTGAATATAGTTTTGAATGTTGGAAACATCCCTGCAAATGGCTATATAATTCTTCACTTCATTACTGGCATCAGCAACGGGAGCAATAGCCAAAGATCCCCAGTAGGTTTCGCCATTCTTTTTATAAAACTGCGTTTGTATACTACAACTTTTACAGTTCGTCATTGCAGCGTTCAACTTCTCAATTTCCTGGTGATCAGTTTCCGGACCATTGAGCACCATGGTACTTTTACCAATAATCTCTTCAGCAGAAAAACCCGTTAATTCCATAAAAGCATTATTGATATAAACAATCTTTACCCCATCTTCGTCTTCGGGCCGGGCTGTTGTAATCATTACAGCATCGGTAGTATTAGTCACCACCGATTCCATCAACCGCAACCGGTGCTCTTCCTCCTTA
>Ga0307408_100001320_pt1 | contig 18598 bp, 11 predicted proteins | sample 322Cmetagenome_FD_202116 | JGI IMG/M metagenome (GOLD analysis project Ga0307408, IMG submission 202116) | Maize rhizosphere microbial communities from greenhouse at UC Davis, California, United States - 322HYB-C-3 | ecosystem: Host-associated > Plants > Roots > Rhizosphere > Soil | place... | reverse complement strand
CGATTTTTTATTTATAGGGCCATTTACCCAGCTAATAAGCCTGGCAGGATTGCCTCTCAATGGCCCGCTTCCAGGTAGCCTGCTGAAACCCTTATCTCAGGCCGGGATCTTATTAAAAGGAAACCTGATACACAAAATCGGCCGGTATGATGATTTGAAGAAGTCAGCCATTGAATTAAACGCCCTTTTTACTGTTATCGAGGAAGATTTTATTTGTTTGCCTGGTTTCGTCGACGCACATACCCACATCTGTTTTGCGGGTTCCCGTTCGGTTGATTACGCCCTGCGAAACGAAGGTAAAAGCTACCTGGAAATTGCAGCTGCAGGCGGAGGTATATGGGATACGGTAAGTCACACCCGCGAGGCCAAACAGGAGCAGCTAACTGACTTGGTTGCACAACGGGCAAACAGGCACTTACAAGAGGGGGTTACCTCCATTGAAGTTAAAAGTGGCTATGGGCTTTCTGTAAATGAAGAGCTAAAGTTGCTGCGTGCTATTCAGAATGCCAAAGCGCATACAAAGGCCAGTTTGATAAGCACCTGCCTGGCAGCCCATACCATGCCAAAAGATTTTCCGGGAAGCTCAAGCGAGTATCTTCTTGACATTTTGCAAAACCTGCTCCCACAGGTACGGGAAGAAAAGCTTAGCAATCGGGTAGATATTTTTGTGGAAAAAGGGGCCTTTTCATTGCTCGAAGCAGAATCTTATTTAATACAGGCAAAGCAAAAAGGCTTTGCTATCACCATACATGCCGACCAGTTCAGCACAGGCGGAAGTGCCCTTGCTGTACAGCTTGGCGCCTTAAGTGCCGATCACCTGGAGGCGAGTGCCAATAAGGAAATTGCCCTGTTGTCGGATAGTCCAACAGCTGCAGTTGTTTTACCCGGGGCCTCCGTAGGATTGGGGTGCCGCTTTGCCCCGGCCAGGCGTTTATTGGATAGGGGAGCAAGCCTTGCTATTGCCAGCGACTGGAATCCTGGCACTGCGCCAATGGGCGATCTGCTCACGTTGGCAGCCCTGTTGGGTGTGTTTGAAAAACTGTCGGATGTTGAGGTTTTTGCCGGAATTACTTTCAGAGCCGCTGCTGCCCTGGGGCTTATGAACAGGGGTAGGCTTGCACCTGATTGCCTCGCAGATTTTGTGTTGTTCCAGGGAAGTGATTATAGGGAAATCCTTTATCAGCAAGGAAAGCTGAAGCCAGCACAGGTTTGGAAGTTAGGCAAAAGAGTTTTTTAATATAGTGAATTAACTAATAATGTGCCTTTGGTAGAGTGCGGTGGCTTTTGTGTGTATGCAAGTTTTTGCATTTAGGCGATTTGCAGGAGGGCATTTGAAATAGGCAGAACCCATGATTCGGAGGCGGTGCCTTGCGAAGTGCCTGGGTAAAAATTCACTTATTAGCGGACCTGTGTATGAGGAAGGTGCATTGTCGGGTTTTCTGAAGCGGTGGGATGTGCGGAAAGGGAAAGGCCGGCGCAGCATCGTGCGGCTGATAAGTGAATTTGTGCAGAGGAATGTGCGAAAAGAGGCACCTCGCAAGGCACAAGATTTTTGTTTCTTTTCATCGAATGGAAAAGAAAAAGAAAGAATTGACACCTCGAATGTGTCAGACGTTCAACGGCAGCTCATTTAGTTTATTAAAAACAAATAATTTCTAAATACCTGCCGAAAACAGAAAAGGTGTTGATTTAATGTATCCAAAGGATGGACTTCAAACTCGAAATTCAGCAAGGTATTCCGCAGATACTGCCTCCTACAAAACCCTATGATCCAAACATCAGCCATGCGCCAAAGCGAAAAGATATTCTTAGCCAAAGCGAAAAAAAGCTGAGCGTTTCTAACGCCTTAAGATATTTCCCGAAGGACTGGCATGCGATTCTGGCAACAGAATTTTTGGAGGAGCTGGAAACCTACGGCAGAATTTACATGTACCGTTTTCGCCCTGACTACCCCATGTATGCCCGGCCGGTAAACGAGTACCCGGCCAGATGCCTGCACGCAGCCTGTATGATGCTGATGATCCAAAATAACCTGGATCCTGCAGTAGCCCAGCATCCGCACGAACTGATTACTTACGGAGGAAATGGCAGCGTTTTTCAGAATTGGGCGCAGTACCTTCTGGTAATGAAATATTTGTCGGAACTTACAGAAGAGCAAACCTTACATATCTACAGCGGGCACCCGCTCGGCTTATTTCCCTCCGGGCCGCAGGCTCCCCGGGTTGTGATCAGTAACGGGATAATGGTTCCAAATTACTCCAAGCCCGACGACCTGGAACACTTCAACGCCCTCGGGGTAACTCAATACGGACAAATGACTGCCGGTTCCTGGATGTATATAGGGCCGCAGGGAATTGTCCACGGCACTACCATAACCCTAATGAATGCCTTCCGGAAACGCTTAGGAACGGCCAGTTCGCCAGCAGGAAAAATATTCCTAAGCTCCGGCCTGGGTGGAATGAGTGGAGCCCAACCCAAAGCCGGAAATATTGCAGGCTGCATTACGGTTTGCGCGGAAATTAATCCAAAAGCCGCCCGAAAAAGATTCGAGCAAGGCTGGGTGGACGAAATTATTGAAAACATGGGAGAGCTGGTAACGCGTACCAAAGTCGCAAAAGAGAAGCAGCAAAGTGTTTCTTTGGCCTTTGTTGGCAATGTCGTTGATGTTTGGGAGCGCTTTGCCGAGGAAAAAATAGCTGTCGAGATAGGTTCAGACCAAACGTCTTTGCATAATCCCTGGTCGGGAGGCTACTACCCGGTAGGCTTGTCGTTTGAAGAATCAAACCAGCTAATGGCCCAAAGTCCCGTCTTGTTCAAAAAGAAAGTTCAGGAATCACTTAGAAGGCAAGTGGCAGCAATAAATAAACATACCAGCCGGGGCACGTATTTCTTCGACTATGGAAATGCCTTTTTACTCGAAGCTGCCCGGGCAGGAGCAGATGTAATGGCAGCAAATAACATCGATTTTAAATACCCGTCATACGTGCAGGATATTTTAGGCCCGATGTGTTTTGACTACGGTTTTGGCCCTTTCAGATGGGTTTGCACTTCCGGGAATTCGAAGGACCTGGCATTAACCGATAAGATTGCGCTCGATGTGCTTAAGCAAATTCAGTCTGAATCTCCGGCAGAAATTAGGCAGCAGCTCAGCGATAATATTAAGTGGATTGAAGAAGCCCAGCGGAATAATCTGGTTGTGGGCTCGCAGGCAAGAATCTTGTACGCCGATGCAGAAGGCAGGGTAAAAATCGCGGAGCAGTTTAATAAGGCAATCCGTTCAGGCAAGCTGTCTGCTCCGGTAGTACTTGGCCGCGACCACCACGACGTAAGTGGCACCGACTCACCCTATCGGGAAACAAGTAACATCTATGATGGCAGCAAATATACCGCCGACATGTCCGTCCATAATGTTATTGGCGACAGCTTTCGGGGCTCTACCTGGGTGTCTTTGCACAATGGCGGTGGAGTAGGTTGGGGAGAGGTAATGAATGGTGGTTTTGGATTAGTGCTGGATGGCTCGGAAGAAACGGAGAAAAAATTAAAAGATATGCTGTTTTTTGATGTCAACAATGGAATTGCAAGGCGAAGTTGGGCACGAAATAAAGAAGCGTTATTTGCCATTAAGCGAGAGATGGGGAGGTCGCCTTTACTGCAGGTAACCTTGCCCAATCTGGTAGATGATGATTTAATTAACGGTTTGTTTTAGTGTTATGGATGTCTTTAAACTCAGAGAACCAATAGAAGTAACTTCACCCATTATTCTTAGCATTCCGCATTGCGGAACTGAAATTCCGGCTGAAATTTTGGCGGAGCTGAAGCCAGAGATGCTGCCGCCTGATGATACCGACTGGTTTGTGGATGCACTGTATTCCTTTGCCAAGGAACTGGGAGTTATAGTAATCGCTTCGGTAATAAGCCGTTGGGTAATTGACCTTAACCGAAATCCCGATAGCACTCCCTTGTATAATGATGGGAGGGTAATAACTGATCTATGTCCCTGCACAGATTTCTTAGGCCGTAAAATTTATAGAGATGAAAGAAGCCAGATTACCACAAGGGAACTGGAAAGAAGAAAGGCGCTATACTTCAATCCCTATCATTTAAAACTCAGGGAAACCGCAGAAGCTGCTAAAAGGAAATTCGGCAAAGCACTTATCTGGGATTGCCATTCTATACGAAGGATGGTTCCATCCATCAGCGAAAACCCGTTCCCCAGCCTTATTTTAGGAAGCGCAGATGGAACCTCGGCACCTGTAGATGTTATCGACACTGCATTTAACGGCTTATCTGCCAGTAACTTTGAACTCAGTCAGAATTACCCATTTAAGGGAGGATATATCACCCGCGAATACGGCCGCCCCGTACAAAACATCTACGCATTGCAGCTTGAAATGGCTAAGGATATTTACATGGACAATAATGAAACTGCCTATAGCCCTCAAAAGGCTGCGGTAATTCAGGAAAGCCTGATTAAAACCCTATCAGATTTAAATGAGCTTTTGAATGCAGGTTAAGGAGGAAAATATCAGCTATTATAAGTTTAGCTGCCTTTTACTAAAAGAAGGCTGGCTTTCGCCTGCGTATGTTGGCCTGGATCAGAATGGCTTGATTCAATATTTATCTTCAAAAAAGCCTTTAAGTGATTTGCCTATCGACGCCATTGATGGGGCAGCTCTGCCGGGTTTTTACAATGCCCATTCACACGCCTTCCAATACGGAATGGTTGGCAAAGCAGAAAAGCATCCGGCGGGAACAAGAGATGATTTTTGGTCATGGCGGGAACAGATGTACGAATGTGCCCTATCTTATAATCCCCCAGAAATGAAATCCATAGCATTAAAGCTCTATCAGCAAATGCTGAAAAACGGTTACACCCATGTTGCCGAATTTCATTATCTCCATCATCAGAAAAACGGAAAACCCTATGCGAACCTCGCCGAAATGGGAGAAAGCCTGGTTGAAGCTGCTGCTGAAGCCGGTATAAAAATTACCCTGATCCCCATATTTTATCAGAAAAGCAATTTCGGGCAAGAACCACTGGCACGGCAATCCAGGTTTATTTCAAAAAATGTTGACGAGTACTTTAGCCTATTAGAGAGTAGCAAAGCTGCGGTTTCGAAATATACACATGCAAGCTTGGGCTTTGGTGTACATTCTCTGCGGGCGGTAAATGCTGAAGATATTATTACTACTTATACAAATGCTCCATCAGAATTGCCCTTCCATTTACATGCCGCCGAGCAATTGAAGGAAGTTGAGGATTGTATCAATTTCACGGGACAGCGTCCAGTCGAGTGGCTATTAAACAACATGAACGTAGGGCAGGGGTTCAACATTGTTCATTGCACCCACATGAATGAAAGGGAAATTAAGGGGCTGGCCGAATCTGGTGCAAATGTTATCCTGTGCCCCGGCACCGAAGCCAATCTGGGTGACGGCATTTTTCCGCTAAGTGATTATACCAGCTTTAAGGGGGCCTGGGCCATAGGTACCGATAGCCATATCAGCCTTAACCCTTTGGAAGATTTAAGGTGGCTTGATTATACTCAAAGATTAATCAGCCACAAAAGAAACACCTTTAACGATGGTGCATCGCACATGATCGAAAGAGCTTTTAACTCCGGAAGAACGGCTATGGGGGAACCTTTTAGCAATTATTTCGAAGCGGGAAAAGCCTTTGATGCCGCAATTTTTGATCTTCAGCATCCGGTTTTAGCCCAGGCTGATTTAGAGTTTTTACTTTCCGCAATTGTATATTCCGGAGGCACTTCAGCGTTTTTAGGCACTATTATTAATGGGAAATTTACAGGCTGATATGAGAAATTTCAACCTGTTAGTATTTTATCGAAAAGTAAGTTTTTGATTACCAGTGTTTAATGATTTTTTGCCGAAAGTTTTACGAAAAAAGTGCTCAGAATTTGCTGTAAGGGGATTTTTCCTATATTTGCACCGCTGCAAAGGAGATAAATAGATGGCCGAAAGCCATCAGAGTTTTTAAGGGAAATTGCTTCTAAGTCTGGCTAAAAATCAGCTGAAAAAAACTTTAAAAATTATCTTTTAATAACGAAATAAAAACCGTTACTTTGCGCTCCCTCAGGGGAACAAAAGATACCGATCGGGGTGTAGCGTAGCCCGGTATCGCGCCACATTTGGGATGTGGAGGTCGTAGGTTCGAATCCTGCCACCCCGACTTAAAACTTCGGTACTACCCGAGTTTACCGTTAAAAAGTCTCTGTGATTTCATAGAGACTTTTTTGTTTTTATAAGTAAAGTAACTTTTTGGAACAGTTTAAGTTGTTCAGTTTTTTCTCTTTAAAAATCTCACGTTACTTTCCTGAAATGCGATAGTATCATTTGCGCGAAGATTCCTCAATACCTCCGGGTTAAACTTATTGATCAATTGTTGGCGTGAAAGGATGTTATACTCTTTAGACGACCAAAGTGGCTGTTCTCTGGATCGAGTAGCTATTGCCAATGAAATCAATGGTTTATAAATATAACCATCAACAATTGGCAGCATTGTATATTTTTTATATGGGTCATCCAACATAGATAGGCTATCTATTAATAAACCGTAAGAGGACATTTTACCAATCTCCACTGGGCTTCTACACATTTCGGGATATAGATATTCTGAACGAGTTTTTGCAAGACTCACAGAATTATTCGGGTAAGGAAATGATACATTTAAATCCTGGTATTTTCCAAATGAGACGGCAGAAATATTTACTATCTGCGAAACATTTCCATTGTCAGCAGTTAAACCTGTACCATTAGCGTTTATTGTTAATGTCGTATATTCATGGGTAATTGAGTGATCAGAATCAGAAAAGTAACTATTAAAGCGATTTTTAAATTTATTAATCACTACAGGATCTGTAATCTCTCCGTTTGAGGTATACATTTTAAATTTGTTATGTAAAACGATGGAATCTGTTACGTAAGTTCCGATGTACTTTTTCAAAAGATCCTCGTGATCCAGTTGAATTTCCGGATTTTCATCTGTCGTTTTACAGCCAAGATAGAGTGCTGTAAAAAGCATAAGTATTACACTATATTTCTTTGTCATGATTTCAAATCTATTTTATAGAAAGAGGATAATATATACTGCGATTTATAATACATCAGGCACTAACACTTTTCTTTTTGCATTCAAGATTAATGTCTTTTGTCACTAACATATCTAAGGCCCTCCATTCCAAAATATTGGGAGTTATCACTTTCACATCTTCCTTATAAAATCGCATACGATATATTAAACTACTAGACGCGTAACAAAGAGTTATAATACTCATTTTCTTGAGGAAGCACCTGCCAATTTCTTCAAATCATACAAAAAGCTTGGAAATTTGTACAGGCAGGAGGACTTAATATTTCTGTACTACCCAGGTTTACCTGCAAAAAAGCTGTGTGATTTCATAGAAACTATATATCAGTATTGAAGAATCTCCTTAATTTCTGTAACTCATGGTCCTCGGATTGGATATTTAACAATCTTAATGCTACTAAGTGCATGAAGTTTGGATCAAGCTTTAAAGTCGAAGGGTATAGGAATGATCCTAGAAATAGAGCATTTTGCAATCTCGCGTTGGTGTTTTTTGCAATCAGTGAAAGGTTTGATAACATTTTAACAGGAGCACTGCGCTCATAATTAAGCACTGTTATCCCGTGCTGGTAGTCTAAAAGTATGGAGCATCCGTTTGTTTGCCAAAGGAGATTGTCCGATAAATAGGCTGTCTATTGTTTTATGGACATTCCAAATGTGGCATTAGAAGAAAAGAGTCTTATGGTACGTCTGGAGAGCCAGCCTGTATGTAAATTTCTTAATTTCACCAGCGAATTTAAAGTCCGGGAGTTCGAGCCCATCTATCACTTTTATGAAGAGAGGCTTTTATAGGGTCAGGTAGGTTAACTTCCTCAAATCATACAGAAAAAGGTTGGAAATTTGTACAGCGAGGGCGACTTAAAGAGATTCAAATCTCGTCAAAAAGCCCTTAAGTCTATGATTTAAGGGCTTTTTTCGTTTTATTTCAGCCAATCTATTCATCTAAAAACCAAACTGTATGAGACCTATCCGGTGACCTAATTTTATGTTTTAAATTTAGGTCTACAAATGTTATTTAAGTGGCTGATAGTCAATTTAATGGGTAGTTGTTTTGGTCGATTTTGATGCCATTTGATATCGAATATTTGCTGTCAAAATCTCCAACGAAAGTTTTTGTAGAAATTAATTTAAGGTTAAGAATACAAGTTCAAACTCATTCGGAATAGCTTTTTTATGAAACGTGGAAAAGAAAAAGACGGGCGGAAAATATTTTGTGAGTCGCTAAGTTGCTATGCTGAATCGCATAAAAAATCGCTCGTTTGCCCGCTTACCAACTTGGTTTTTTCTCAGCCAACTATAACTATCCAATACTTTACTAACAATTATTAAATTCAAGCTGTCAGTTCTCTTCATTACCAATGATATACTGTTTGCTCTCCAGTTTTTAAAGCCATCTTTTTCAATGATTTAACTGTATTCTTCGCGAATCGCTTGATCCGATTCATAGACCTGGATTAGTATTGAATTATGGGGGCAAATTTTTCTTGTTTTCTACTTAAAGCTACGGCATATGGGTCACGAAGGAGGTGAATGATTAAGTGATTTTCAAATCTCCATCTAGCGCCTGAAATTTTTTTAGTCGATTGCACATTAGTATAACAATATTAAGCTTGGCGTCTATGTTAGTTTCAACTCCTTTTTACCTCTTTAAGCCTTAAAGGAAGAATAGTAGGCGGAAAATTGGTGATAGATTATCAAACGAAAGGCGAATACAAAGATGCTGAACTCGCAATTGCCATTGTTCAAAACAAGCTGTGTGAGAGATTAAGAATGGTGAGAAATGCAGGCCGCACATTGTCTCATGTTCAAATTGTAGAACGGGCTTCTTTCTTTCGACATTAGTTCCGGAAAAAGCCTGACTATCAAATTGGAAATCATTAAATATAAGCGGCAAGGCTATAATGAAATAAGGTGAACGCAATATTTCGCAAAGGCGAGGTGTATTTATCAAAACGCCTTTGCGATCACTTTGCATCTTATAACGCGCAGATACCAACACGCCTGCTTGTCAAATCTATTTTAATTAGGGCATTTTCATTTTACTGTTTCTCGGATCATCACTCGCCTTTATGTAAGTTATCGCAAATGGCCCCATCCCGTGTATCTGAACGGTTACAGGAGTTTTTGAGAATGCGTAGTGGACACTTCTGGCAGGCATCCTGGCAAAATCGCCTTCATTCAACCTGGTAGCCTTTTCTTTATTAAAGGTTTCCTGCATACCCATATATAAAGTGCCTTTAACAACGGTTATATTTTCGTCTGTAGGATGCCAGTGAGGCTTAACCGTATAATTAGCCGGGAGCATTAGGCGAATGGTGAAAGTTCCTTCTTTTGAAGGGTCTCCTGAAAGAACTGCCACTTTAGCGCCCGGGGGTAAGCCTGGGGGAGCATTCATCCACTTCAGATTTGCTGCACGCATCATTACATGGCTCATACTGTCTGCATGCATTGGCATTGTTTTCGGCTTTGCCTGCGCTAATAACAAGCTACTATGTCCTGCCATAAACAGGAATAATATTATTTTAATCAACACTTTCATTTAGCCTCCTTTTTAAATATTCGCGGATCAAAATCTATCTAAGTAACTTCGGATATTAGTCATTGTTTTGCTCAAGCTTTCTCAATTAATCAATTGGTAATCAGTGAGTAAGTATTTGTGAAAATTGCGAAAATACTGGTTTGAAAATAAGTAACACCGCAGGCTTTTTGCGGCGTGACAAGTGCTGATTTTATTAATCTGCACCATTCCGTCAATTAATAACCTGAGTTCGATTAAAATATGCGGTTTGCAGGGGGGAGCTTTTCTCGCCGCTGGGAAGATGCCGAAGGCAGAGAGGGTATAAGACTATGTCGGTTATCACCTCACCCTATCCCTCCCGAATAACTCGGGACAGGTCTCCTCTCCTCCAAAGGAGTCCCTTCGGACGAAGGAGTCCTTTGGACAAGGAGAGGGGAATGCAAGTTTCTTATTTTAAGCGATTTAATAGGGAAATAATAATCGAACTCAGGTTAATAGCATTTATTAAAACAAATACCGGAATCAGGGAGATTACATGGAATAATTATTTTTAAGATGCTTACAGGACTGGTGTCAATGGTGTAGCTAAACGATGTATCTATACTAAAAATCTGTGTCTTTTTCTAAGAAAGGTTAACATTTACTCCCTATAAATTAAGATCAGTACCCTACCTAAAGGAGATCCTCTGGTAATTTTGGCCTAAGGAAAGGATGAAAATTCGGATCGACACACACACACTTAAGATGCCTGACGAGTTTCCATTTTGTTTTTAAATCTAAGGATTTAAGAAAATCTAACCATTGTAAAAAAATGAGAATATTGAAAAGCATTGTCCTTTTGCTTGCTGTGATTGTATGCGCTGCCATGGAATCTCATGGCTATGGGGAATTACTGGATAAACTTTGTGAAATATGGAAATCCTAATGGTAAGCAGCTTCCCCTGTGGGCATGCGTTTACCGCTTATTACAGCGACTTTGATGCCATACGAGTAGGCCATGATTATTATGCCATATCTTCTACTATGCAATTTTCGCAAAATGATTTCCCAGCTTACGATATATTTGGAATGACGTACCTTATGCAAACCGAATTAAAAATAAACCTATAAAGAATTTAAATAATAATAATGCGAAATAACTACTCGAGGCTCATTTTAATTGTAGCACTGCTTATTGCTGCTATATCAACTACCACCCAGGCACAAGATCCGATCATCCAGACAAAATTTACAGCCGACCCGGCGCCCATAGTACATAAGGGCACCGTTTATCTATACGCCGGCCATGATGAAGATAATGCGTCTGGTTTCCTTATGAAAGACTGGTTGCTTTACACCAGCACGGATATGGTAAACTGGACAGACCACGGCCCGGTTGCTGATTTATCTTACTTTAAATGGGCAGAAGCGGGAAAAGATGGTATTAGAAACGGAGCCTGGGCGGCCCAGTGTATAGAACGCAACGGAAAGTTTTATCTCTACTGCACGGTACAAGGCAGAGGGATTGGCGTACTAGTTTCTGATTCTCCTTATGGGCCTTTTATAGACCCCATCGGGAAGCCATTGATCACACCTGGCCATGATGATATTGATCCGAGTGTTTTTATCGACGATGATGGGCAGGCTTATCTGTACTGGGGCAATCCGAATCTCTGGTATGTCAAACTGAATAAAGACATGATCTCATATTCAGGGGAGATGGTAAAAGATAAGTCAATCATGAAAGTAAAAGGGCAACCTGATCCTTTCCACTACCAGGAAGGTCCCTGGGTATACAAAAAGAACGGCCATTACTACAATGCTTATGCCAGTACGTGCTGCCCTGAGGGCATGGCTTATGCCATGAGCAATAGCCCGACAGGCCCTTGGGAATTTAAAGGATATATCATGAAACCAGACAAACGGTCAAGCGGGAATCATCCAGGAATCATTGACTATAAAGGCAAGTCTTACGTTTTTGGCTTCGACTACAAACTGAATTTTGCCTTGGTAAATAAGCATAGAGAGCGGCGGTCGGTATGTGTTGCAGAGCTTAAATACAATCCTGATGGTACTATACAGGAATTACCTTGGTGGTATGAGGGGGCGGCTCTTAAACCCGCTGGTGTCCTGAATCCCTATAAACGAACCGAAGCAGAAACAATTGCATGGAGCGAAGGACTTAAAACTGTTAAGAGTGATCAAGTCGGAATGTACGTCACCTCGGTTCATAACAATGATTATATCCAGGTTAAAGCAGTTGATTTTAAGAAGGGAGCAAAATCATTTGAGGTGATTGCTGCTTCATTAAAAGGCGGAAAAGTTGAGCTGCGTTTAGACGATCGGAACGGTACGCTGATTGGCGTCTGTGAAGTTGGTAATAGCGATGGTTCAGACAGGTGGAAAACTTTTCGCACAGAAGTGAAAAAGATAAAGGGAGTTCACAATTTGTTCCTTGTGTTCAAGGGTGAGGAAGGCGAACTGTTCAATTTTGATTGCTGGAAATTCAAAAGATAGAAATACTCGGATCTAATTCCTATGCAGATCCCTCTTTTATCCGAATGGCCCAATCACGTAAATCATTGATTGGGGAGATACAATGATGCCAACATCAATTATGTTCCGGCGGATAGACTATATCACCTGCTGATACATAAGTATTGCAATAAAGGCCTGGATGATGTACTTAAATTGTGCTTCTTCAGGCCTTGTTTTTTATCCACAAAAAACCTTCATGAGCAGAAACTCACAAATGGAGGATGAAAGTTTGTTTCCGATAGCAAAGTTTAAGAATAGTTACAATAGATATTTTGTTTTGTGAAGAAATCCTTTATAAATACTGGATCTATATTAAAATCTGTCTTTTTCTAAGAAAGGTTAACATTTACTCCCTATATATTAAGATCAGTACCCTACCCAAAGGAGATCCTCAGGTAATTTTGAGCTAAGGATGAAATTCGGATCGTGACACTACTTCAGATGTGTGATGAATTTTCATTTTTTTAAATCCGGCTTAGGATTTAAGAAAATCTAACCATTGTAAAAAAATGAGAATATTGAAAAGCATTGCCCTTTTAGCTGCTGTGATTGTATTCGCTGCCATAGAATGTCATGCGCAGTTACCTGCTCAGGTTAAAGTTGAGGAGGGGTGGATACAGGGAACTGCTGAAAATGGCTTAACTATATTTCGTGGAATCCCTTTTGCGGCTCCGCCCGTTGGTCCTTTAAGGTGGAAAGCTCCGCAGCCAGTTAAAAAATGGGACGGGGTAAAGCATGCTTCGCATTTTGCAGCCTCACCGATGCAAGGAGGTAATCCACCCTCCGGAAAAAGCGAGGACTGCTTATACTTAAATGTATGGACGCCCGCAAAATCAAAGAGTGAGCATTTACCTGTCATGGTTTGGATTTATGGAGGAGGCTTCAGTACCGGATCAACCGCCGAACCCTGGTTTGACGGAATGAAACTGGCACAAAAGGGCGTTGTCTTTGTCAGCATTACATATCGTGTAGGTCCGCTTGGATTTTTGGCTCATCCCGAGTTGAGTGAGGAGGGGCCTAATCATGCATCCGGTAACTATGGTTTGCTCGACCAGATTGCAGGCCTTAAATGGCTGCAGAAAAACATTGCTGCGTTCGGTGGCGACCCTAAAAAAGTAACCATTTTCGGCGAATCGGCAGGAGGGATCTCTGTTAGTATGTTATGTGCTTCACCCCTTGCTAAAGGACTTTTCCGGGGAGCAATTTCGCAAAGTGGCGGATCTTTTGGCCCTGTAAGCGCCACAACCTACCCCGGCGAAAATATGAAAACGCTAAAGCAAGCTGAAAGCGAAGGGCTTAATTATGCAGCAAAAGCCGGGGCAAATTCATTAGACGAACTTAGAAAAATGGAGGTCAGCAAGCTGCCCATCGGTTGGGGCGTTGGCAGTTCATGGCCTGTAGTGGATGGATACGTGATTCCGGATGTTCAATATAAATTATACCAGGAGGGCAAATACAATGATGTGCCGGTACTTATTGGTTACAATTCCGATGAAGGACTGTTCTTCTCTTCGGGAAAGACCCCTCAGGAACGTACTGATGCGGTAAAAGCACGTTATGGAAAATTTGCAGACGATTTGATTAAGGCATATCCCATTGGTGAGAGTTCGGCCTCACGATCAGCGCGAAACCTGATGCGGGATGCTGCGTTTGGATGGCACAACTGGACATGGGCAAGGCTTCAGTCAAAAACAGGCAAATCAAAGGTATTTTACTATTTCTTTGACCAACACCCGGATTACCCTGAAGGCTCTTCCGAGTATGGACAAGGGTCGTCTCACGCAGAGGATGTTTCCTATGTTTTTCAGCATATAGACCCATCGAACCCAAAAACTTCTAAATCAGACCTGGAAATCTCCACAGCTATGGGGAATTATTGGATAAACTTTGCGAAATACGGAAATCCTAACGGTAAGGAGCTTCCCCTGTGGCCTGCGTTTAACGCTCATCAACCAGCTGTAATGTATTTCGCTAAAACACCCCATGTCGGGCCGGTTCCTGATGAGAAGTCACTAGAGGTATTGGATCAATATTTTAAATGGCGACTTGGCTTGGATGGGAAAGCGGTATTGACCAAATAAAAGGGAAAATGCTGGAGGGTTTTGGGGGCCTTCGACCATAATCGAACAACAATTTTTATAAATCACACACACACATATTTAGACGAATGATGAAAGTTAGAGAGCCTATATTATCCCTGCTAAGGAATAATATGAGTCAAATTAATTCCCTTAACCGCCGCGGTTATTTTTTCTCCGTGGTTGGTGTCCCCACCAACCACTTAACTTAATAGCATTGATCCCTCTCCCCAAGGAGAATGCAGGGTACACAGTTTTAATTTAGGTAAGGATGAATTTGCATACGAATTAATCGAACAACAATTTTTATAAACCACACACATATTTAGACGAATGATGAAAGTTAGAGAGCCCATATTATCCCTGCTAAGGAATAATATGAGTCAAGTCAATTCCCTTAGCCGCCGTGGCTATTTTTATCCCAAAGTATTAACAGTAGTACTCTTGCTTTTAACACATTGCATTTTAGTCCATGCTCAAAATCTGGGTAGTACAGAGCGAAAACAACTATTTGATTTTAATTGGAAATTTCTGCAGGAAGATAAAGCAGCGGCCCAATCAAAGGATTTTGACGACACCGCCTGGCGTAGTCTTGATTTGCCACATGATTGGAGTATTGAAGGAAAAATACATCCCAAAAATCCAACAGGAGGTGCTGGTGGCTACTTTCCTGCCGGTATTGGTTGGTACAGGAAAACCTTCAAAGTCCCCAGTGAATGGAAAGGTAAAAACGTTTCTGTTTATTTTGAAGGAGTATATATGAACTCCGAAGTATTTATTAATGGCAAATCTCTTGGAATTCGGCCTTATGGTTATTCTTCCTTTAGTTATAACCTTACGCCTTATTTGGATTTAAACACGGAAAATGTCATAGCTGTACGTGTAGACAATTCTCAACAAATAAACTCCAGGTGGTACAGTGGCTCCGGTATTTACCGCCATGTTTGGATGAAGGTTTCCGGCCCGGTGCATGTAGCCGATTGGGGTGTAGCAATTACAACGCCCAATGTGTCTTCAAAAAAGGCACGTGTTCAGGTAAAAACTTTAATAAAGAATGAAACTGCTTTTTCTCAAGCTATTGTTGTTAAAACTCATTTACGTTCTGCTAAAGCGAAAAATGCAGGGGTCAATGGAATAACGATTGAATTAGCACCTAATAGTGAAAAGGAAATCACACAAACTATAGAAGTAGCTAATCCTTTACTTTGGAGTCCGGAAACTCCCAATCTATACCAGGCAAAGATTCAGGTAGTAAAAGAGAATACTATACTAGACGAAACTGAAACAAATTTTGGTATTCGTTCCATAAAGTTTACTGTTGAAAAAGGTTTCCAGCTTAATGGAAAAACAGTGAAGATAAGCGGTGGGTGTGTTCATCACGACAATGGCAGCTTGGGGGCTGCTGCTTTCGACCGGGCCGAGGAACGTAAGATTGAGCTGCTGAAAGCCGCCGGGTTTAACGCCGTAAGAACCTCTCATAATCCCCCTTCCGAGGCTTTTTTAGACGCTTGTGACAAGCTGGGATTGTTGGTGATGGATGAAGCTTTTGATGGATGGAGAGGCAGTAAAAACAAGAACGATTATTCTGTTTATTTCGACCAATGGTGGAAACGTGATTTGGAAACGATGGTGTTGCGTGACAGAAATCATCCCTCAATCTTTATGTGGAGTATTGGCAATGAAGTATCTGAGAGAAAAACACCCGAAGCTGTCGAAACTGCTAAAAAGCTTTCTGCGGCTGTTAAAAGTATAGATTCTACCAGGCCTGTTACATCAGCTGTGGTAACCTGGGGCGAATGGCCATCTTTTGATCCGCTTATGGCAGCTCATGATGTTGCTGGCTATAACTATCAATTGCATAGCGCACCGGATGACCATAAAAGAGTCCCTTCCCGCATTATCGTTCAAACGGAATCGTATCCCCGGGATGCTTTTGCTAATTGGAAGCTGGTGCAAAATAACAGCTATATCATTGGTGATTTTGTATGGACCGGGATTGATTACCTGGGAGAATCCGGACTGGGCCGTTCGTATTATTCGGGCCAGGTTCCGGGAGAAAACTGGGATAACGATATGTTCCCTTGGCATGCGGCTTATTGCGGAGATATAGACCTGATTGGATGGAGAAAACCTATATCGCATTACAGAAGCATGCTGTATAATAACACAGAGAAGCTTTATATGGCTGTCCGTGAACCTAATCCGGAGCCTTTGCAAATTAAAGAAACCAAATGGTCTGTGTGGCCAACCTGGGAAAGCTGGACCTGGCCTGGCTATGAAGGGAAAAATATCGATGTTGAAGTATATTCAAAATATCCAAAAGTTAGGCTTTACCTTAACGATAAGCTTATAGCTGAAAAGCCAACAACTGAGGGCGAAGAATTCAAAGCTACTTTTTCAGTACCTTATACACCTGGCCTGCTCAAAGCAGTGGGTGTTGAAAATGATAAGGAGAAAGAAACATCCATTCTGCAAACTTCCGGCAATGCTGCTAAGATCAAACTTACTGCCGACCGTAAAGAAATATTGGCTAACGGGCAGGACTTATCCTATGTAACTATTGAAATAACTGATAAAAACGGAACAATTCAGCCAAACGCGGAAAATCGTTTGCATTTCGAAATTGATGGCCCCGGCACAATTGCCGGTGTAGATAATGCTGATATTAAAGACCTTGACCCATATACGGGCAACTCACGTAAGGCATGGAAGGGAAGGGCGCAGCTTGTTATTAAAAGCACCCATAATGCAGGCGATGTGAGACTTAAAGTTACTTCGCCGGATTTATCAGAAGAAACTTTAAACATCAAAACGGTTGGCCCATTAGAGCTTGTGAAGCGTTAATCATATCAAATTTTATTATTGATTTAAATGGATACCGGCAGAAAAGGCTCTGCAGAGCGAAAAGGAGAAAGAAAAAGAAGGTATGGTGCGTGATGCAGAGGTATTATCTGAATAGCGAATAATTAGCATCATGAAGAATTTCAGAAAAGTAATTTATATACTGTTAATCTTGCTTTCTTACAATTTAGAGAAGGCTTTCTCAGCGGGGATTGGCGTGGGCGATACCATAAAAAATCTACCCAAAAAACCACTAAGAATCTACCATACATCTCGGTTATCAACAGAAAAGCCTGTAATAGACGGCAAACTGGGCGATGCCTGCTGGCAAATAGGTGAATGGTCGGGCGATTATACCCAATGGATACCGAAGGAAGGCGCAAAGCCATCTCAACCAACACAGCTAAAAATATTTTATGATGACAGGAATATTTATGTGGCCATGCGTGCTTTCGACAGCCTTCCCGAAAAAATCATTCGGAGAGGAGGACGGCGGGACGAGTTTACCGGAGATGCGGCCGGTATCTGCTTTGATAGTTATCACGACCGCCGGACCGGATTTGAGTTTGACGTTACTGCGGCCGGGCAGAGGGTGGATTTATTGATAACCAATCCCACTAATATCGATTTTAGCTGGAATGCCGTTTGGAACGCGAAAACCTCGAAAGAAGATTCTGCCTGGACAGCCGAGCTACAAATTCCCTTGAGCCAGCTTCGTTACAGCAAAGATTCTGTACAGGTTTGGGGGCTTCATGCGTGGCGTTGGATTGACCGTTTGCAGCAGGAAAGCGACTGGGAACTGCAATCTTCTACCGGGCCCGGAATGTTATACCTGTTTGGGGAATTACATGGCATTAATGGCTTGCCAAAATCCCGAAGGATTGAAGTTTTGCCTTATATGCGGGGAAAGCTCAAAACATTTAAGGCGGAGCAATTCAACCCCTTCGCAAACACAGGCCGGAATTGGGTCGGAAACGCAGGCCTGGACGCAAAAATCGGGATTACAAGTAATTTTACGGCAGATGTGACGGTAAACCCCGATTTTGGGCAGGTAGAATCGGACCCTTCTGTGATGAACCTTACTGCGTTCGAGCCTTTTTATGAAGAGAAACGTCCTTTTTTTCTCGAAGGAAAGAATATTTTTAGTTATGAGTTTGATAATTCGAGTCTGTTTTATAGCCGGAGGATCGGGCGCTCTCCTTCATTTTATCCGGGATTGGGCAATAACGAATTTATGCATTACCCCGACAATACCCCCATTCTTGGCGCAGTTAAATTGAGTGGAAAAACAGCTAAGGGCTTTTCGCTGGGGATATTGCAAAGCCTCACTGCATCCGGCGAGGCACGCATTGATTCATTAGGGAAAAGAAGAACTTTGAATGTAGAGCCACTCACAAATTATGCTGTTGTTAGGGCTCTGCAAGACTTTAAACAGGGAAATACGGTGCTCGGAGGAATATTTACTTCAACCAACCGGTTTTTAAACGCACCTCAACTGAATTTCATGAACAGGAATGCCTATACAGGTGGGCTCGACCT
>Ga0307408_100001319_pt1 | contig 18603 bp, 23 predicted proteins | sample 322Cmetagenome_FD_202116 | JGI IMG/M metagenome (GOLD analysis project Ga0307408, IMG submission 202116) | Maize rhizosphere microbial communities from greenhouse at UC Davis, California, United States - 322HYB-C-3 | ecosystem: Host-associated > Plants > Roots > Rhizosphere > Soil | place... | reverse complement strand
CCAGCTTTCACTCCCATGCCATCTCCAAGGAAGTCCCAGAACCGACACGTTTGGCAATTTTCGTCTGGCATCACTCTTCGTTCTTACTAAACTTCACGAAGTCCCGGCCCACCGCCGCCACTGCGAGATTCGCTATGACCTTTGGGTCCATCATGCTGGCTATCGATTGGAAGTTCTGCTCTAGAAATTTCTCCGCTATTTTCTGCGCCGCCAGCTGCTGCACTCTCTCGCGGATTTCGTAGTCGTGCTTGCCAAAGAAATTATCCACGCGCTCTTTATTGCGGCTAAGGTACTCATCCGTGAGCGCTTCGATTATGTCGCTCACGAACTGAGCGGGCGAGAGCAGGTTCTCAAAAGTTGAAATTGTTGCGGTCACTTCAAATTCTCCTGTTGCTAGTTGTCTGGATACCACCTTCATTTTTATTTCTCCTTCTCGGCGAGCAAACGCCACACAACCTGTGAGTAATCCTCTAGGCTCCATTTGTCGACGAGCTCGTCCATCGCCTTAATCACTTTCTCGTACTCGCCTGCGGCAAAGTACAGCACCACTTGCTTCACGGTGGCGTTCTTGTAGGCGTCAAAGGTCACCGCCTTCTTCTCGCCCTCCTCTGCCACCTCCGGCGCCCCAAAGTACTCCATCTTATATTCGGGCATGTCGATTTCCGGGAGAGTGAACTCCTCCATCTGCTCGATCGTTAGCCCCAGGCCAGACTGAAACTCGTAGAGCCCCTCCTTCACCATGGAGTGGTACGCGCTGGAGGCCGCGAGCACCTGCTCCTTCGCCTCCTTGAAGCTTTTCGCCTGAATGGCTACGCAGGGCAAGGGACCGCAACTCATCCCCTCCTCCTCCACAAGGAACTTAATGACGGCGTGCCTGCCATGGCCATCGATAATCCACCACTTCACCACCCGCCTGCCCTTGCTCTTCTTGCGCTCAAGCCAGACGTGGAGCGGGAAATTCACCCCCTTGGCGAGAATTTGCCGGCGCAGCTTCGCGAAGTTCTCCTTCGTCATCACCTTCAGCGCGCCCTGAATGCCGTGGAGTTCGCCGTAGGGAATGAGGAGTTTAGTGTCGCAGGTTATGCGAATCGTCTTCGTCGTCGGAGAGGTCGGGTGCAGGCGCATTGGCCATTTCCTTTCCTAGGGAGTAGAGCAGCTCGCTCAGCTCAGCCACGCCCCAGTCGTAAAATTTCTTATTAGGCGCATCGCCCGGACACTGGTTGAAGAGTGTGATCAGGTCGGCCAGCTTCACGTAGAGCTGGTCATTCACCGTGGCCACACCAATGCCCACGGCCGCTTTGCTCTCAGTCGCCGACATGGAACTGCGCCTCCCGCTGCGCGCTCATAAACCCCTGTACCCGCACCGCGAGCAGGACCAGCGCCCCCAGAAGAAACACCACGCAGAACACTTTGACAAAGTCCCCCACCACTACTTCCCACCCGCCGCAAGGCACCGCTTGCAGGTCACTTTCGCCCAGCGGTAGACGACGTTCTCGGCGTTGTCGCAGCGAACCCCGTCACACTTCCTAAACTGCGCTAGCGTCTTCAGGTGGCGGTAGAACTTGTGAATTGCTTTCTTGGCCATGGGAACCCCCGTTGTTCAATTTCCAGAAAAGTTTCTTTGTGAGCTCTTCGCTTCGGCGAATTAAAAACTCTAGGCACTTAGGACAGGTAACGAAGTGAGGGCTCGTGGTCATCGTGCCCCTCGCCCCCGCCCGATAGGACCGCACCGGCTCATACTTCTGCGCCTCCACCAACTCCGACGGATTGCAGGCCGTTTTAAACTTCTCTCCGCGAAAGCGCCGGTACGTGTAGAAGTGGATCATGCGAAGGCCCTCATAAACACCAACCCACAGAAGAGCCCCACCAAAAGCGCCTGCTGCACATAGAACCACCGCGGAAAGCTTTGCGCATGCATGTGCTTCGCATGCTGCATAGTGGCCAAGATAAATTGCCGGTCGAGCAAGGAGGGCTCTGCCTCCACCACAATCTGGTGGCCATTCGTCATGTTGACGACGGTATGGCCCAGCTCCTCCACGAAACTTATCGACTGAATTTGCATCGGCGAGAGCCAGAGCTCAGCCTCCTCCCACTTGTAAATTTCACACTTCTCGTTACGGATCGGGGTGAGCTTCAGAACCTTGATGAGTGTCATTTGATTGCAAAAGTACAGGGAAAAAGCCATAAATGAAACTGGAAATGCCACAATTAAATGCAGGCTCTGAACCTCCTTTGAAACTTTGAGGGAAAAGGAAATGGCAAAAGGAAAGAAAACCGGCGGCCGCAACTTCCCAAAGGGTTGGGCAGGCGGACCAGGCAGACCAAAGATGCCCGAGGACCAGAAGATTGCGTGGCAGGAAGTGCAGCGCATGCGCTCCAAGCACCGCCACGACTGGATGAGCTGCTTTGAGAAGTTCGTGGACATGCCGATGGAGCAAATTACCGCCTTCATTGGCACGAAAGACGCTCCGAACACGACGGCGCCCGTGATAGAATTGCTAGTAGCTCGTAGCATTCTTCGCGTGATGTCTTCTGGCAAAGCTAACGACTTCGACACACTTCGCGAAATGATGTGCGGGCCAGAACCAAAGCAACTGCAAATTTCTGGTCCCGATGGGGAGGCCCTCAGCAGCCCCTTGGCGAAATACAACGCCGAGGAACTCGCCAAGGCCTACCTCGAGCTGGACCGGCTCATCAAGGAGGAAGAGTGCAAGTCGACGCAGACACAGCCGCCATCATCGGGGTCGCCAGCTCGCTGCTCACCTCGATCGTCGGGTACGGAGTGATGAAGGAAAAAATACGCAGACTTGAGCGCGACATGGACGACCTCAGCGAGGAGCGCGAGAACTACGTTACTTTTAAACACTTCGATGCTGTAATTCAGCCGCTCGTGAACACACTTGAAATTGTCCAGAAAGACGTGAGGGAAATTCTCCGTGCTGTTTCTTCGCAGACTTCAAAGAAGAGCTAAGGGTCACCTAAATACCCTGCTTAACGCGTTGCTCGCAGTCCCCAGTCGCATCAAATTCCACTACCGGCTCCATCGCCTAGGCTTCACCGAACGCTACGTGTTTGAGGCCTTCTCTGCGCTTGCCGGCCTGGACATGACCGACCCCCTACGCACACCCAAAGGTGTCGAGGTCTACGGCTGCGGCATGTACCTCGAAATCAATGACCCCACCCACGAGCTCCGCTTCACCTTTCAGCAGACTGGCCGCCGCACCCTCGTCATCCACCAGTGGCTCAAAGAAGAGCGCGCCGTACGCATGGAGTACAACTCCACCCACATGACCCACTGGCACGAGGTCTACCGCACCAACCGCTTTTGCACCAACCCCACTTTCATCACCTACTTAAAGGAGCTCTATGGAACCGGGAGACACCCAACCCACAGCCCTCTACCCAGCGGAGATCAGAGCGCAGGCGGAGCTTGTTGAGGCCCTGCTCAACGAACTCTCCGAGCTCGTCACTAGACTTGGCCCGCTTTGCCTCACCCGAGGCTCGAGCGACCTTGAGGCCTACACGGCCATCGTAGCGTGCATTAAACATTTGGAGGGCAAGCACCATGTTTGAAACCGATGACGGAGTTCGAGTAAATGGCTTCCACTTGCGCGACGTTGTCGGCCGCAACATCACCTGCGAGGACGGCGTCACCCGCAAAGTGGAGCAAATCTCCTACTCCCACAGATATGCGGAGAAGGTGCTCATTAACGAAATAAACGAAGATGAAACGCCCGGGGGCGCGTGGGTCCATGCACTTAGCCTAGCTTGTCAGATGCACGGCGACCCACTGCCCACCGAGGAACAAAAGCGCCACTTCAATAAAATTTGGAAGGCCATGCGCTTTGTCCCCGACGAAGGGCAAACCATGCCGGGCTCCATCGTCACCCCCGGCGGCATCATCCTCGGGCGCTAAGTGGCTGAGCTCCATAACCGCAAATACATTCGCGACGAAGCCCGAGCCAAGCTCTGGCTCGCCGGCGATGTCCACACCTGGTACCTGAAGCCCAAGCAGGCCACCGTTGTAGACTTTGTCAGGCTCACGAATGACCCCTTCTTCGAGGCCTCCCGCCGCTTTGGCAAAACCACGAGCATCCTTGGCTACTGTCTGGAGGAGGGTAATAAACGCAAAATTACCATTCGCTGGTGCGAGCCGCAGAAGAACCAGTGCCGCGAAATCGTGATGACCGAGATGGATCTCATTCAGGCCAAGGTCCCCGAAGCCCTGCGCTGGAAATGGCACCAGGTGGATTCCTACTACGAGAACCCGTGGAATGGCTCTCGCATGTATCTCAGAGGCGTGAATGAGGACAAGGGCGAGAGCGCCCGCGGCACCGCCTCAGACATCATCGTCTGCGATGAGCTCGGTTCCTGGCGCTACCCCGAGTACATCATCAATGAAATCCTGGGCCCCCAGCTGCTCACCACAAATGGCACCTTCGTCTTCCTAGGCACCCCTCCCCGCAACCTCACCCACACCTTCTACGCGATGAAGGAACTGGCGAAGCTGGAGGGTAGGTTCGTGCAGCGCCTCATTCATGACCAAGAAATAGCCGGCCCCGAGCAGGTGGAGAAGGCCATTCAGCGTGCCGGTGGGTGGGAGAGCCCCGCTGTCAAGCGCGAGTACCTTTGCCAAAAGATTACCGACCCCAACTTTGCAATCGTGCCAGAGTGGGACGAGAAGTACGTGGAGGACCTAGCCCCTGACGAATTCTTCCCCTTCTACCTGAAATACGATTCCATGGACGTGGGCGTGCGCGACCTCTCCGTAGTGCTGCTTGCCTACTACGACTTTCGCCGCGCAAAGCTCGTCATTTTGGACGAGATAGTGATGAATGGCCCTGAGATGACCACCGAGAAATTAGCCGAAGCCACTCGCGCCAAGGAAGCGCAGTACTTTGGCGTGAAGTGGGAGCAGTACGAAACGGAAGGCCGCAAACGTTGGCGCATCATTGCTCCCCCAAACTTTCGCATTAAGCGCGTGTCGGACGTGGATCTCAGGCTCGTGCAGGACATGAGCCTACTCCACGGCCTCTACTTCGAAGCCACCGACAAAGGCTACCTTGAGCAAATGGTGAATGACCTGCGCATTTGGGTGGGCTCCGCCCGGCTCGCCATTAACCCGAGGTGCGCAAATCTGCTGGACTGCTTGCGGTTTGGCCTGTGGGATGAGGACCGAAAGGCGTGGGAGCGGAGCGACCGTCTCGGACACTTTGACGCCCTCGCAGCTCTCATGTACCTTGTGCGAAACGTGGACATGCGCACTAACCCGATACCCAGCGACTACGGCAAACCCGCAGCCGACTGGTTCGTCACTAAGCAGCAGCAGCGCGAGACCACAAGGGCGAAGTTCAAAAAAGCGTTTAACCTGAAGTGACGTGGTAGAATTAAAATTTAGGGGGAGCAGAGAAATGGGGCAATTAAAGCCAAAGGCCGCATCAAAGCCAACGAAGCTCGAGCGCTTCATCCGCATCGTGGAGATGCCGCTCAAACCTGGCGACATGTACCAGAGCTACCAGCCCGAAATCGTCATCATCGATGGCGACCGGGTGGTGCAGCGGCGGCTAGTGGATAAGCCAAATCTTTTCGAGTACGCCTTCACGCAGGCCGGCGAGCTAATCGACCCACGCAACGAAGTTGAGATCAGTGCCAGTTAGAAACTATATCCTTGCGGCGCTGGGCATTGTGATTGCGAAGAGCATGTTTCTGCCCGGCTGGGAGAGCACGATGGAGACAGTGGCACTTTCGGCGCTCTTCGGCTTCATCTTCTACTACGACCCCGACCGAGCCGCTCGGCGGGATGAAATGGCTAAGCTCCGCGACCACATTGAGAGGGTGGAAACAGAGCTGAAGGGGCTGAAGGTCACAATAGGGTACAGGCCGCGCTCCTAAACCACTTAACCGAAGGGTGCCTCAAAAATGGAATACTTCGCCTCTCTACCAGCGGAAGCGCTTGCACAAGAACTCACTCAACGCATTGAAAGCTACTACTCCTGGGTTCTAACCACCGGTCGCCTGCAACGCTGGCGCACAGCCTACGACACCTACTACGGCCGCAGAGGCCAGCACCAATCGACCTACATCACCCCCGGCGGAGACGCAGGTGAGCTGAGCTTGCTCATGTGCAACGAGTTTGGCTCTTTAGTGAACCACCTGCTCGTCATGGCCTTTGAGCAACGTCCCTCGCTGGAAACAGTGAGCACCAACACGGATTCAAAGGCGAAGGCCTCGGCCTATGTGGCCAAAGGGCTAGTCGAGTACTACCGCCGCGACGGCAAAATGGACGCGAACGCCCGTGTCGCCACAGAAATCAGTTTGCTCTTCGACACCGGCTGGGTCATTAACCTCTGGGACCTGATGCTGGGTCAGGACATTGCCGCTGACATGCAAGGCAAGCTCATTCGCCAAGGCGACATCAACTCGCGCGCGAGAACGCCCCTGGAAGTCGTCGTGGATGTGACGAAGCCCCAGGGCAATGACCGCGACTGGATTCTCTTCAAAGACCCCGTTAATAAGTTCGACCTCGCAGCTCAGTGGTCAGAGAAGGCAGAAATGATTTCTGGCCTCAGCCGCGACCGCACAAAGGACGCCCTTTATCGATTCGGAGATGTTTATGACTTCGACGACTTCAACCAGTCCTCTCCCGACATTGACGTCTGGACCTTTGTCCACCGGCGAAGTCCTGCGCTCCCTCAGGGTAGGCTTTTCCAATTCTCCTCTCCGCGGGCCACATTCTTTGACGGCCCTACACCGTACCGCAAGCTTCCGGGCAATCGTATCTGCCCACGTGAGCAGATTCTTTCACCACTGGGTTATTCGAATTGCAATGACCTTATTTCCCTCCAAGACGTCATCGACGCGCTCGTCTCCGCCGCGGTCACCAACATGACGACCTGTGGAGTGAACACGATTTGGACGAAGCCCTCCCCGAATTTCGATTTCCAGGAGCTCGCCAAGGGCATGACCCTCATCGAGGCGGATGAGAAACCTGAGGCGCTGGTGCTGAATAAGCTTCCGCCCGAGTGGTTCAACCTCGCCAACTGGATTATCAGCCGCATGGAGGCCATCAGCGGACTAAACTCCGTCGCACGTGGAAATACGCAGGGCAAAGAATTCTCAGGCGCGGCCATGGCGCTGCTTCAGTCGATGGCGATTCAGTTTAACTCCGGCCTCACTCAAGCCGTAAATGGGCTCTACGAAGCCAATGGCAACGACGTCATCATGCTCACCCAGGACTTCGCCAAGGAAGAGCGGCTGGGAATGATCATCGGCCGCAAGAACCGCTACATGATGAAAAAGTACTCCGGCGCCGACATCAAGTCCGTGCAACGTGTGTACGCACGCCAAAGCAACGCGATGAAGGATACGACCGCTGGCAAAATGCAGCTGCTCACGGAGTACAAGGAAATTGGCGCCATCAAGTATCCCGCGCAAATTACGGAAGTGCTGGAAACGGGCCAGCTGGAGAGCGTCTCCGAGGGGCCACGCAACCTGGCGCTGGCTATTGATGAGGAGAACGAAGCAATCATCAACGGCGACGTACCGCCCGTCATCTTCACGGACAACCATCCCGAGCACATGCTGAAGCACGCTGAACTTTTCTGCTCCCCCACAGACCGGCAAGACCCGGAACTCTTAAAGCGCGCGCGCCTGCACTTTGATCTGCACAATATGGAGTGGCAGAAAACGAATCCAGCAATTTTAATGGCCTTGGGTATCCCGCCATACCCAGCGCCAATGATGGGGGGGCTTCCCCCTGGCCCCATGTCGCCGGAGGGGACGCCTAATCCTACCCCAGCGCCAGAAGGCCCGGAGAGCCCTCAACCTCAACCAGGCCATGAGCCGGTCGTAGAGGGAGGGCCCACCATGCCCGAGAACCCTCTCACTGGTCAGCCCTTCGACACAGCAACCGGCGGGTTAGGAGCCTAAATGCCAGAGGGAACTCAAGTCACAGCCCAGTCCACTGCACCCAATCCAGCTTCCGCTGCCCTTGAAGGGAAAATTGCCGAGTGGACGGTGAATGAGCCGGAAACTGACGGCACAGAAATTACCGAACACGACGGCAAAAAATCAGCAGCTGGAACGAAGGGTGGGGAGAGTGAAAAATTCGCCTCGATGGACGACATCATTGCGAAAGCAACTAAGGACGCAGCTAAGGGCAGTAAGGAAGCAAACGCCCGAGGAACGGATGAGCGTGGCAACGTGCCAAATGTGGCAGGGGAAGGAAAGCCAGGCATCACCAAAGCTGAAGACAGTCCTGAGGGCGATCCAGAAAGCAGCGGGAAAAAGAAATTTAAGGTCAAGTTCGGCGAAGAAGTCCAGGAGTACGAGCTTACGGCCGAGCAACAAGAGCGCTTCACGCAAAAAGGCATCTACTACGAGAAAAAGAACGCCGAACTTGCCAAAAGAGATCGTGAAATCTCTGCAAAAGCTTCGGCGGCAGAGGCTCGCGAGAATGAGGCTCTTGACCTCATCGAAGGCCTAAAGACCAAAGGGCTCGAGGCTTTGGTTCGCCTGCATGGCGAGGACAAAGCGCGCGAGATGATGGAAGCGTGGCTCACGCCCAAAGTGAAAATGGAGATGCTGAAGGAGGAGGACCCCGAGACCTACGAAAAGCTCACCCTCAAGCAACGCGCCGAGGCCGCAGAGGCCAAGCTCGCCGAGAACGCCAAGACCGAGCAAGAGAAAAAGCTTGAGAGAGATTCCAAGGTGGCCGAGCAGCGCTTTCAAAAGCTCATTATCGAAGCGCTCAACGAGGAAGGTATCCCCAAGACAAACTACACGGCCGCAGATATGGCTCGCCTCATTGAGGTGGGACTAAAGAAGAAGATTGAGTATACGCCGCAGCAACTTGCGAAAATTGTCAGAGAGGATAACATAAAGAGAGTAAACTCTTTGAACGGGCGGCTCGTTAGCCAAATTCTCGAGGCTAAAAAGACCGGTGACCAAGCAACTATTTTGAAAGTAGGCGCAGAACTTAAAAAGCTCCATGGCGCGGAAGTCATGTATGCATTCGCCGCACTTCACCTAGCGGAAATTAAGTCTGGGCAGCCGAGCTTGCCCACAGCGCCCCTCGACACGGCAAAGGTGAAGCCGCAAGCCGCGCCTGCGAAGCGCATGACCGAGGACGATGTGAAGGCGAAGCGCCAGAGAATCGTCAGAGCCCTTGAGGCTGGCCAGCAAGTTCCCGAGAACGTCTGGGAAATTGACTGGTAAAAAAGAATTTTGTTTTACCTGGCCCTAGTTGTTCCTGAGCTGAAGCCGCGACGGTCCTCCTACCAGTTAGGCGGAGCGTGACCCACCAAAGCTTCCCTAGCTCGCAACTTTTGGCCTCCCTGATGCGCTGACGCGTGGGATGGGCGCTCCTAAGCCACCCTGCACCGCCGGTATGCAAGTCAGACTAATGACCCAAAAACCTAAACCTTTACTCTGACAGGAGGCCTCAAATGGCTGCAGTCAATAGTCTCGACACGATTTTCAAGCGTGTCCACGGAGACGGAGCAATCAAAGCATTGCCCGGTTTCGCCATCATCCAAGAAGAAGTCGGTTTCCAGAAACGTGAACGCCTAGGCGACATGTACGTCGTGCCGGTTGTGCTTCAGTTCGAGCACGGCTTCACTTACGGCGCCCACGCTGACGGTGCCTTCACTCTAAACGCCGCAATCGCTGGCAAGATTCTGCAAGCGCAGATTCGTGGCTCGATGATTGTGCTTCGCTCGCAGCTCAGCTACGAGGACGTGTTCAAGGCCGCGGAAGCTGGTCCTGCTGCTTTCGAAAGCGCCACGTCCATGGTGGTTGAGAATATGCAGCGATCCTTCGCCAAACGTCAGGAGCTCGCGTTCCTGTACGGACAGATGTCCTTGGCAAAGGTCAGCGCCAACAGCTCCGGCACCCTCACCATCACCGATGCCTCCTGGGCACCGGGAATGTGGACGGGCATGAAGGACTGTATCTTGGAGGCTTTCGATTCTCTCTCCGCGACAGCCACTCAGGACAACGGCGACCTCACCATCACGTCGGTAGTGTTGGCCTCCAAACAGGTCATCATCACTGGCACCAACACCAACGTAGATTCGAATAGCTACTTGTGGTTCAAAGGCGCGCGCACAGCGACGGCCTTCAAGGAGTGCGCTGGCATCGACAAGATGCTCGCGAACACCGGAACTCTCCACAACATAGCTGGCGATTCCTACGAGCTCTGGCTCTCGAACACGTACGCCGTAGACGGAGCGATTTCGATGCTGGCCATTCTCAATGGGCTGGGACTTTCCCAGAACAACGGGTTGGATGATGATGCTGTTGTGTACCTAGCAACAAAGCGATGGAATGGGCTGAACGCAGACCAAGCCGCGCTTCGCCGCTACGGCGCCTACTCCTCGAAAGCGGAGACTGGCTCCGAAGGCATCGTCTACCACTCAGTGAACGGAAAGACCGAAATTAAGGCACATCCGTTCCTGAAGGAAGGCGAGGGAATGCAGCTCGTAAATCCGAAGAAACGCTTCATGCGTGTGGGTGCTACGGACATCACGTTCACTCGCCCTGGCGCAAGTGGCAAAATCTTCCGAGAGCTGGAGAACTCAGCGGGGCTTGAGCTTCGCGCGTTCTCTGACCAAGCCATTCTCGGCACGTTGCCAGCTCAGTGCACAAAGTACACTGGCATTACGGACTAAATTAGAATTGGCAGGGCTTCGGGCTTTCGAGCTTGAGGCTCTGCCTTTCTACACTCGGAGGTTCCCATGTCGTCTCTACACTTTAAAACCCGACTGGATAAATGGGTGCACAGGCTCTACGGCGTCGTTGGTGATGCTGAGCTTCGCGACCATCTCGTTCGGTCGTTTTGCAACTATAAGGACTTCGTCCTTACGGCTGCGCAGATGGACACTCTCAATGCTACGCCCGTGGAAATTTTGGCGGCTCCCGGCTCCGGCATTATAAACATCCCGGTAGGCTTGTTGCTGAAAGTAAACTCCACCGGCTACACAGCCTTCGAGCTTGGCTCGGGTGTGTTGGAGTTTCGGTACACGGATGCGAGTGGCGCGAAAATCGTCACGGACGTCGTGAACGGAACGGTGGAGAGTGCCACTGACCTCCTTTCATACCACCCGCCCATTGTGGCGCTTCCGGTGGCGAACGCGGCGATCGTCGCGCATAGCTCTACGGACGTCACCGCGGGCACTGGCAACATTCAGGGACGGCTCTTCTATCGTCCTGTGAAAATCAGCGAAATCGTCTAACCGAGGGGTATAAGAGATGGCTACGATCGTAAGCTGGAATGGCTCGTCCTTCACAGTTCCCGCCACTGGCGAGGAAAACTGGGGAGGCGCCACAAAGGTAGATGGTCTGCTCATCTCCCTCGCGCAGAACTCACTTCAAAAGACCGGCGGTACCTTCACGTTGTCGGCTGACGTCGACTTCGGTGGCACCGCCGGACTTAAAGCGGGGTACTACAAATCGCGTGCGGCCACAGTAGCCGACGCCGGCATCATTCGGCTTGCAAAGACTGAGACGATCGCCTGGCGCAACAACGCAGCTGGCGGCAACAACACTCTCTCCACCGACACCTCCGACAACCTCACTTACAATGGCGCTATCATCGCCTCAGTGGCGGGGCTTGTTCCCGTAGCCGCTGGTGGCACTGGCATCGCAAGCTACACGGCTGGCGACACGCTCTACGCCTCGGGCGCTACCACGCTCTCGAAACTCGCCATTGGCACCGCGAACAAAGCCTACGTGTCCACTGGCACCGCTCCTAGCTGGGCGCTGCTTGTAAATGCGAACATCGATGCTGCTGCGGCGATTAGTTACTCCAAGCTGAATTTAGCAGTCTCCGTCGTCAACGCCGACATCGCAGTCGCCGCAGCCATTGCGAGGAGTAAGATTGCTGCCGGCACTGCCTCCCACGTTTTGATTAACGATGGCTCTGGAAATCTTTCCTCTGAGGCCGCTCTCGCAGTCACTCGAGGCGGCACTGGGCTTGCCACTCTGACTGCCAACAATGTGATGCTCGGTAACGGCACCTCAACTCCTGGCTTCGTCGCTCCTGGCACCTCTGGAAATGTTCTCACTTCCGACGGCTCAACGTGGGCTAGCTCTACGCCAGCCACTTCTCCAGACGAAAGCTATCAGCTAGCGAACCTCACACTTACTGCCACAGTTGCCGCGAGCGCGCTAACCATTGCCTTGAAAGACAAGGCTGGAAGCGATCCGTCAGGCGGCTCGCCCGTTAAAATTGGATTTCGTTCTGCCACTGCAGCCACTGGCACGTATGTGCAGAGGTCGGTGACTGCGGCTCTCTCGGTGGTTGTAAGTTCGGGTAGCACCCTCGGACACACAAGCGCCGTACAGGGGTACGTTTACGTTTACGCCATAGACAACGCCGGTACCGTAGAGCTTGCCGTTTCAAGCAAGCTTTTCGACGAGGGAAGCCGAGTGAGCACAACGGCTGAGGGGGGCGCCGGCGCTTCCGATGCAGCTGCGACCATGTACTCTACGACAGCCCGAACAGATGTGGCGTGCCGCTTGATTGGAAGACTCGCATCTACTCAAGCAACGGCGGGAACGTGGGCCACGGCGATTTCAGAAATTTCACTACAGCCTTTTGAACAAAAACTTATTTACGCGAGATACACATCCAACGCGGGACAAAGCATTCCCACTGGCGTGCAAATCATTAACTTTGAGGACGTCGTCACCGATACCCACAAGTGCGTGGCGATAGGAGCGAGCTGGGCCTTCACGGCCCCCAAAACTGGGCTCTACGATGTAAAAGCGTCTGTCCGCATGAATGGTGGCACCTTCAACTCTGGCGAGTATATCGAACTCACGATTTACAAAAACGGCTCGGCCTTTGCGAACATCGACAAGTTCGTGGCGGGCGCGAGCGATATCGCAAACAACGGGCAGCTTTTAGCTGGCTCTGATGACGTGCCCCTCGCGGAGGGCGACACGCTGGATGTCAGAATCAACAACGGCATAGGCACTACGGAAACTTTGGATACCTCGGCCACTGAAAACCACATCAGTATTACGTTTAAAGGAAGTTACTAGAAAACTTTTAAAAGGGAGGACGAAAAAGTGTACGACCCAAGAGAAAAAGCAATTCACGGAATCAAAGGCATGCTCGAGGACAGAATGGCCAGCGAAATCTCGCCGCCTAAGCCCCCTGCTCCTGAGAAGGAACCTGCCGTAGAGGGCAGCATGCCGGAAATGGGCGAAGGTCCTGGCGATGGGCAGTCTCTCGAGGAGAAGGTGCCGGAAGGTGCCGACCTCAGCGCGCTGAGCCCCGAGGAGCACGAAGAGCTCGAAAAACTCTACGCAAAAATGGGGTGCTAAGTGGCGCAAACGTGGACAGAGCTGCTCGACGACCTAAAAACGCTAGGCGCTGTGCCGACCTCGCAGAACCTCATGACAGAGGCGCGAATGTTGTCGTTGGCAAATGCGATGATGCGCACGAAGATTGTGCCGCTCATGAGCGAAATCCGCGAGGGCTACTACTCCTACGACATCGACACCGCCATGAATGCCACTGGCATCTACAACATTTCCCGCCGAGCCGCTGGTGGCAAGATTCTCGACGCCAAACTCATTAATGGCGACGACGTTGGCGACCTCACTCGCTACTGGGAGGAGGACGTGGAGAACATGGACACAGCTCCAGGTGCCACTGAGGGTTTCTACGTTAAGCGCAATCAAATTATTCTGCTTCCTAAGGCGCCCGGGGGCTGGACGTACCTTCGTCAGGTCATCATGCTGCGCCCACTCGAAATCGTAGCGCAGGATTCTGCCGCGCAGGTCACCGCCATCGACACCGTTACGGGCGTGGTCACCTGCGAAACAGTGCCCTCAACCTGGACCACCTCCAACACTTTCGACATAGTTCAGGCCGAGAGCCACTTCGATACGATCGCCATCGACCTCACCATTTCGGCTGTCACCACGGGCTCCGCCGGCACTCTTACTTTCACTCCCTCCGCCCTCCCCTCGCGCCTCTCCGTTGGCGATTGGATTGGGTTAGCAGGACAGTCGCCCGTGGTTCAGTGTGAAATGGAGGTGCAACCGTACTTAGCTCTCCTCTGCGCCCACGTTTGCCTGCGCTCGCTGGGCGCCATGGAGAAGGCGAAAGAGCTCAAGGAAGACGCCAAGGAAATGCGCGAGGAAGTGCTCAGCATTCTCACGCCACGAGTGGAGAATGAGGGGAAAAAGCTTGTGAATAGAACGGGGATTTTACGAAGGGGCGTGTCGTAATGTCGAGTGGTGCTGCGAAGAAGGGGCGAAAAATGATTGTGCGGTGTCGGAAATGCTGGGTGGATGTGGCTGTGCAGTTTGAGAGTGAGCCCTTGAAGAAGTGCCCGCGGTGTTTCAAAAAGGAGACCTATTTTCACGCGTACTACGTGCACCACCGCAAGCCGAAAAATACCGAACGACTAGAAATTAGCGAGGAGTAACACACTTTGGCCCAGCTGCTTCAGGTTCGCCACAAGGGGCTCTACACCAGCCCCAACGAATTCTCCTCCGTCCCAGACGGCGCTCTCCTGCGCGCAAACCACTGCATTTTGACGGTCGACAATATCCTGGAACCTCGGCGAGGCTTTGACCGCATTGCCACGCTTCCCGCCGCGGACGATCGCTTTTCACGCTTCGCCTACTACCAAGACCAGCAAATTGCCACGTACTCCAACGGCAAAATTGCCTATAAAAACGGCACGAGCTACACCGCCCTCACTGGTACTTTCTCAGACCCAGATTCGCTGCTTGCTCGCCGGAGATTTCTCCTCTCCAACTCCTGCCTCTACGTCACTACCTCCGCGGGCGTCTACAAGATGGACGCCTACACGGCAACGCCCACGCTCGCGGGTGTTGTTAAAGGGCTGGACCTACAGCTTTCGCTCTCAGGAAGCTCTGGTTTTTTGGCAGCAGACCAGCAAACCGCGTATCGCATGCTCTGGGGCATTCGAGATGCGCAGAACAATTTGATTCTCGGTGCGCCTTCGGGCAGGGCAGTAATCGTAAATCCCACAGGCGGCACACCCCGGGATGTGGCCATTACGTTCACCATTCCCTCTGGCATCACCACCTCACATTTCTTTCAGGTCTACCGCTCCTTTGCTTCGGGTGGCGACGACATTGAGCCCGACGACAATCTCCAGCTCGTTTACGAGAACAATCCCTCCGCTGGAGAAATCGTCACTGGCACCGTCACCTTCACAGACCGCACCACCGACGACCTGCGCGGCACTTCTCTTTATACGAACCCCAACCAAGAAGGCATCATCGCCGCCAATGAGCGGCCGCCTCAGGCCGACGACATTGAGGAGTTCGAGGGCTGCATCTTCTACGCCAACACAAAGAGCAAGCACCGCAAGGAGTTTACTATTCTGGCCTGCGGTGGAAGTGGCGGCATTCAGATGAATGACACTCTCGTCATCGGCGGCGTCACCTACACCGCCAAGGGCACTGAGACCATTGCCAGCGGCTTTTATAGCTTGAACGCTGAGACCACGACCACAGCCGACACCACAAACGCCAACCCCACGCTCACCAACGTGGTGACCACAGCGGGCGTGAAAGTGGGCTGGAAAATTTCTGGCACCAACATTCCCGCGGCCACCTACATCGGCTCCTTCACCGCCACTACCATTGGCCTCGTGGATTCAGCAGGGGCCGCTGTGAACTGCACAGGCAGCACAGCGGGCGTAACAATCACCATAACCCCGAATATCTCGGCTCGTAGCGCTACCTCCAGCACGCCCGCGCAGAGAATATTCGACACTGCGGAGAGCCTCACCCGTGTCATCAATCGATATACATCCAACACAACGGTTTACGCTTACTACCACTCCGCACCCGGAGACCTGCCCGGAAAGCTCCTCATTGAGGAACGAGCGATTGGCGGGGCCAGCTTCGCGCTCACGGCCTCCGCTAACGGCACAGCTTTCAATCCTGTCCTGCCGACTAGCGGGACTACAGTGTCATCTGCTAACGACGACTTCGCCAATGGCCTCATGTACTCCAAGAGCGGCAAAGGTGAAGCCGTCCCGCTCTTCAACATTAAAAGAGTTGGCTCGGCGAATAACCGCATTCTGCGGATTAAAAAACTCCGCAACTCTCTCTTCATCTGCAAGGACCGCGAAGGCATCTACCGAGTTACCGGCACCTCCCCCGAGAACTTCCAGGTAGAGCTCTTCGATTCCTCAGCCAAGCTCCTCGCCCCTGAAAGCATCGACGTCGTCAATAACCAGATGTGGGGGCTCTTCGATCAGGGCGTAACGGTCGTGTCTGAAACGGGCGTGTCCGTGGTCAGCCGCCCCATTGAGGACCTGGTGCTCGAGCTTTTCGGCGGCGCACTCGATGCCGTTCGCTACTACAGCTGGGGCGTGGGTTACGAAACGGAGAGGCAGTACCACCTCTACGTCCCCAACACTTCCTCCGACACCGTGGCTCAGCAGGCCTTCGTCTTCAATATTTTCACACAAAGCTACACCCGGTGGCCATGGAGCAAGGCCGCCGGGATTGTCTCTCCTGTCGACGATAAAATGTACCTCGGCGATGGCAGCAGCAATAACCTCGACCAAGAAAGAAAGACCCGAACCTACACAGACTTTGTGGACTACGGGCTCTCGCTCTCCATCACGGCCTCCTCGGGCACCACCATCACCCTCTCCTCCACCACGGAAGTGGAAGTGGGCGATGTGCTCTATCAGTCCGCAACAGTGCAGTCGCTGATTTCTGAAGTGAACCCCGGCAACGTCACCGTGCGCGACACCATCACCTGGTCGAATGGCGCCTGCACCGTCTATAAGGGCATCAATTGCGAAGTGGAATACTCCGCCATTACTGGCGCAAATCCAGGTGTGCTGAAGCAGTTCCCCGAGGTCGCCATGCTCTTTAAGGCCGCACGCTTTTACTCCGCCACCCTGGGCTTTGCCACAGACGCCTCTGGCTACTTTGAGGACGCCCCCATTTACGGCAACCGCACAGGTCTCTGGGGGCTTTTCCCGTGGGGCACGGCCGCCTGGGGCGGCACAGCCACCACGCTTCCCATTCGCACCTACGTGCCGCTCGAAAAGCAGCTCGGCTCTCTCCTGCGGCTGCGCTTCACCTGCCGCCAGGGCTACGGCTACTTCAAGCTCCTGGGCTTCAGTTTGCCGATCGTCGACACAGAGAGTTTCTGGGTGTCGAAGTGAGAGTGAAAACCACGCAGCGCCTCAGAGTGGAGGACTTCCCCGACCAGAAGGACTGGATTGGAAAGCTCGTCTCTCCGCTGAATGACTTTCTCACGCAAGCCATTAAGATTTTGAACGACGGCCTCCAATTCACCGACAACTTCATTGGCAAGGAGCACGTGTTTGATTTCGAGTACCAGTCTGATGTGCTCTCCTTTCCCACAGGCTTCCTCTGGACCATTGCCGCAAACCCGAAGGCGCTCTCCGTGGTGGCGGCAACGGAGGATGACGATCCGGTGAATGTGGCAGTGTCGTGGCAATTTACAGACCTAAGACAGGTGGAGCTTGTGCACGTGGTCCGGTTCACCACCGCGCCCGCAGTAGCCGCCCTGGCTGTGGGGAGTAGGTACAAAATTCGCGTGCGGGTCACGCCCTAACGAGGAGACGACTAATGGCTTTCGACTACTTTGCTGGCGAAGAAGAAGACAAAAACCAGCAGCAGACCCAACCTCAAATGCAACTCTCAGGCGAGAGCTCGGTCATCACCGGCAACAACCCCGAGCAAGCGCAAACCACAGACGGCGAAAAGAAGTCCGCCTCGGGTTCCTTCACGAACCTCAACTCCTACCTCGACGCTAATAAAAGCCTGGGCTTTGGTGGGCAGGTGGCCGGGCAGGTGGGCAGCGAAATTGAGAGCGCCAAACAAGCGCAGCAAACCGCCGACCAGGGCTTTCGCTCCCAAGTGGACCAGAACACGGTCAAAACGAATGAAGAGCTTTTGAATTCCGTTCGTGAAAAACCAGTGGAGGTCGCAGCCGATGAGGCGCGCGTGGGTGAGTTTGCGAAAATGCGAGACGCTCAGTACAAAGGCCCCAGCACTCTCAGCGACAGCGAATACTACGCTCCCGCGCAGCAGAAAACGGCGCGCGCACAGGAGGTGGGTCAGGCTACGCAAAATGAAGGTGGCCGCAAAGCCTACCTCGCCGAGCAGTACGGTGCAAAGGCTGGCCGCTACAACTACACCCCCGGCCAGCAAAAGCTCGATAACCTGCTCATCCAACTCGACCCCGATTCCAAGGCCGCCTTTGAGCAGCAGTGGAAGAACGCGCAGGGCGTGGGCAATCAATTTAAAGACCTCTCCTCCACTCTCGACACCTACGCGGGCGAGGGGAAAGCGCAAACCGCGCAGGCCCGCGCGGCCTCCCGAGGAGCCGTGGGCATCGACGACGCAAGCAACGTGCTCGACAGCAGCGCCATTAAGCAAACCGCGCAGCAAGCGCAGGCCCGCGCCGAGGCTTTGCGCCAGCAAAAGGGGCAGCAATATAATCGTGTCCGTCAGTACCTCTCCGAGCTTGCTCTCGACAACGAGGGCTTCCAGGAATCAGGGCTAGGCGAAGGCATGCAGACCTGGGGAGTGAACCCTGGTGGCTACTACAACTCA
>Ga0307408_100001318_pt1 | contig 18604 bp, 17 predicted proteins | sample 322Cmetagenome_FD_202116 | JGI IMG/M metagenome (GOLD analysis project Ga0307408, IMG submission 202116) | Maize rhizosphere microbial communities from greenhouse at UC Davis, California, United States - 322HYB-C-3 | ecosystem: Host-associated > Plants > Roots > Rhizosphere > Soil | place... | reverse complement strand
GCGCCTTCACCGAGCATCTTCTGGACGAGCTTGATCGCCACGGACTCGCGGACGTCGTCGGTGTTCTGCTTGAAGGCGAGGCCCCAGAGGGCGATCTTCTTCTCGCGGAAGACCCAGAGCTTCTCGCGGATCTTGTTCAGGAAGCGGTCGAGCTGGTCGTAGTTGATCTTCTCGACCTCCTTGAGCAGGCCGAAGGGCTGGCCGAGGGACTCAGAAATGTGGATGAAGGCCTTGATGTCCTTCGGGAAGCAGGAGCCACCGTAGCCGAGGCCGGCATTGAGGAAGGAGCGGCCGATGCGCTTGTCCATGCCGATGCCTTCGGCAACCTTTTCCACGTCGGCACCGGAGGCCTCGCAGATATTCGCCACGGCATTGATGTAGGAAATCTTCAGCGCCAGGAAGGAGTTGGCGGCGTGTTTGATCAGCTCGGCAGAGTTGATGTCGGTGACGAGCACCGGAGCCACGAAGGGCTCATAGATCTTCTGCATGAAGGCCAGCGCGCGGTCGTCATTGGAGCCGATCACGACGCGGTCCGGATGAAGCAGGTCATCGACGGCGCAGCCTTCGCGGAGGAACTCGGGATTGGAAACGACGCCGAATTCGACACCGGCGGGGGCGTAGCGGCGGACGGTCTGCTCGACCTTGTCACCGGTTTTCACCGGCACCGTCGACTTGTCGACGATCACGCGGTAGCCGAGTTCCGGGGTCAGGCACTGGGCGATCTCGCGGGCGACCTTTTCGATGAAGGAGAGGTCCACGGAACCGTCCGGCTGGGGCGGGGTGGGGACGGCGATGAAAATCACCTCGCCGTTTTTGACGCCTTCCTCGGTGGAGGTGGTGAATTTCAGGCGGCCGGCGGCCACGTTTTGCTTCACCAGTTCTTCCAGGCCGGGCTCATAGATCGGCACTTGGCCGGCGAGCAGGGTGGCGACTTTTTCCGGGTTGTTATCGACGCAGGTAACCTCGTGACCGACTTCGGCAAAGCAAGTGCCGGAAGTAAGACCGACATAGCCGGTCCCGATAATCGTGATCTTCATGTAATTTAGGGGGGGTGGGATGAACGCGGGCGTGTCTAGCAGCCTTGTCGCCCTCGCGCAAGCCCCGCGAACGCGGAATTCATGCCATTTGTTTCCAGAAAAGCTGGGCGGCGATGCCCAATCCGATGACCGCGACGATGACCCGGACGGCGGTGGCGGGGATTTTCTGGGCGAAATGGGCCCCGAGGAAATAACCGGGGATCGACCCCGCGATCAGCCACCCGGCCAGCCGCCAATCGACCGAGCCGCGGGTGATGAACCAGACCACCGAGGCCACATTGCAGAGCAGGGCGAGTACGGCCTTCAGGGCATTGATGCGGGTCAGATTCTGCAAACCGAGCAGGCTGAGTCCGGCCAGCATCATGATCCCGATCCCGGCCCCGAAGTAGCCGCCGTAGACGGCCACGAGCGTCTGGAAGGCGATTCCCCAGGGTTTCGGCTTCGTTGGCTCCTGCTCGCCCTCCGCGGCGGCGGCCCCCCGTTTCGCCCGCAGCCAGCGCTGTAGCGGGGCATTCAGCAGGAAAAGCGCGGTCGCCATCAGCAACAGCCACGGGACCACCCGCTTGAAAACGTCCGGCGGCAGTGCCAGCAGCAGCATGCCGCCGCCGAGCCCGCCTAACAGGCTGACGATCCCGAGCGGGACGAGCCATGCCTTCACTTCACCCAGGTGCTTGCGGAAGGCCCAGACGCTGCCGGGCATGCCGATGAAAAGCGCCACCGTGGAGGTGGTATTTGCCATGACCGGCGACAGCCCCGCCGCCATGAGGGCGGGGAAGGTGAGCATGGTCCCGCCGCCAGCCACGGCATTCATCACCGCCGCCAGAAATCCAGCGGCGAGGACGATCCATTCCTGATGACCGGGCACGGCGGAACCAAGGCGCAAAGCCCCACGGCGGGCAATACGGGAATCCATCGGGAAGCAGACGAAGAGAACCGCGAATGGACGCCGTTGGATGCGAATACGTGACGACGCTGCCGAGCCAGTTGATCTGCCGGGAAGGGCGTGGCCTCCCGGCGGATCCCGGTTTTGTCATGTCACTTCACTTCAGCGCGCTGAGGTCGGCTCCGTGGTTGATATGATAGACGGAGCCGCCGAGGACGATGGCGGGCACGCTGCGGACGCCGGCTTGCTCCGCCTCGCTGACTCGGCCGGGGGATTCGCCGAGATGGACGATTTCCACGTCGAAGCGGGCCGGGTCGAGGGAGGCGGCGAGGGATTGCTCGGCATCGACACAGACCGGGCAGCCGGCGTGGTAGAAGGTGGCGTGTTGTTTCATAGGATTCGGAGTTGGATGGTTTTGCGTTTGATGCGGCGGGTTGCCGTGACCTAGGAAAGCACCTGCGATGAATCGGGAAATCGGGCAGGAATCGGGAGGGTCCCCACCGGAAAGTGCCCGGGTGACAACCACGCCCGCGGCGCAGGAAGATGCGGCGGTGAAGCCTGCCTATCTCTCGCTGGAGGACCGGAACCGCTACCGCAGCCTGGAGGACGTCGTGGGGTGCAAGTGGAGCGTCGCCGTCGTCGCGGCGATCGCGCGCGGGGTGAAGCGTCCCGGCGCGCTGGAGCGATTCATTCCCGGGATCTCTGCGAAGGTCTTGGCGGAGCGACTGAAGAAGCTGCTCGATTACGGACTTGCCGAGCGCACCGAATTCCCCGGCCTGCCGCCGCGCGTGGAATACGATCTCTCGCCGAGGGGTCGGAAGCTCGCCGGGATCATCGAGCAATTGCGCGAACTCGATGGACGTTACGGCAGCGTGGAAGAGGAGGAGGCTCCATGAATATCGTAGCCCTACATTTCGGTCCGGCGACCGACGTCGTGAGCAGCGGCAGCGGCGAGTGGTGGGACAAGGACTGGCGGACCGGCTTCTACAAGGTGCCGCACGAAGGCCCGCAGTGGCTCGGCTATCAGGGCTTCCGCGGTGATGAGCAGGCCGACCCGCGCTATCACGGCGGCGTGGACAAGGCGGTGTGCGTCTATCCCTCCGAGCACTATGATTTCTGGAATGGCGTCGATGGCTTGGACGGGCTGCCGACCGGAGCCTTTGGCGAAAATCTAACAACCCGCGGCTTGATCGAGGATGAGGTTTGCGTAGGGGATATTTATACGGTGGGCGATGCCATCGTGCAGGTCTCGCAGCCGCGCCAGCCGTGTTGGAAGCTCGCACGCCGCTGGCACGTGAAAGACCTCGCCGCACAAGTCGAGCGGAACGGGCGCACCGGCTTCTACTTCCGCGTGCTCTGGCATGGTGAAGTCTCGGCGGGTGATGCCTTCCAACTGCGCGAGCGGCCTTTCACCGAGTGGACGCTCGCCCGCTGCAATCGCATCATGCACCAGCGCGAAGGCGGCGCCGAGGCAGACCGCGCACTGGCGCAGTGTCCGGCGCTCTCGGGCAGTTGGAAGGATGGACTATGGAGTCGTGGGCGTGCGAAAGAGCGGGATACTTCCGCTCGCCGGGATCAGCCCTCCTGAGGAGATTGGCGATTCGGACAAGATATCCTATCCGCTCCAAAACCGGGGAGGGTTTCAGCAGGTATTTTAGCGGTTATTTTCCAAGGGATATCGCTCGCGCACGTCTTGCTTCGAGCCGGTCCATTGACCCGTCCGAGTTCGGGTTGGGGCCGCGCTGTTCCGTCTAACAAGCGTTCGCCTGATGAAAAGACTGCTGATTCTCCTCCTGATGCTGGCGATGCCGGTGTGCGGATTCGCGGCGCAAGCCTTCGAGGCCCAATCCTATTACTTCGATGGCCAGAGGAGGTTCACCGTGGAGGTGGATGTGCCGGAAGGAACACGCCACGCGGTGCTGGAGGGCTTCGTGCCGGGGGCGCCCGGGACGTGGAGGAATCTGGTGTCGGGATCTGTCGATGGACGTGTGGCGCGGGTGATTTTCAGGCTGCCAGCGGCCTTCAGCACGCGGGAACTGGTGCGCGCGAGGATCGGGCCGGAGACCACGGTGCCAGCCGCGGAATTGAATGATCCCTCGCTCTACACGGTGATCTACGGCGGGCTGGATGAGCAGCTGAAGCTGGACTTCCTGAAGAATGCCTCCGCCAAAATGCGGGAGTGGGCGGGGCTGCCGCGGGCCGAGTATCAGTCGAAGCTCATCGCATGGGCGAAGCAGAGTCCGCTGGTGACGAGGGCGGTGGTTACTTTGCCAGGGGAAGATGTTTCAATCCGCTTCACGGATGGGGACGTGTGCGTGCTGCTGAACAAACAGCGGGACTCGCAGGGGCTAACAGCGGAGGACGTGCCGGCGAATGCGTTTTGGAAGACCGCCCCGGCTGCAGTGAGGCCTGCTGAAGTGGTCGAGTCCAAGAAGAACGATCCATCGTCGACGGCGTCATTTGACGAGCTCCGCGCATTGCCTTTCAGCAAGCGCGTGGTAGTGGCGAATTCGCTGGAGTCCTTCTTTCCTGATTCCTCGCCGACCATTGGGAACTGGCTGACGGTCTCCGGTTACGACGTGAAGCGATTCAGCGGCACCACCGTGGCGGACGTGAAAGGGTGGTTCTCCACGGGCTCGCTGGGCGTGCTCTTCTGGCACATTCACGGCTGTGTCTTCGAAAGAGAAGATGGCACGCAGAGCGTGGGGCTTGTCACGCGGCAGTTCGCCACCGTGGATCTGAGCAAGGGTGCCTACAAGGAGATGCGGGACAGCGGCGAGGTGGGACTGGCGATCGATCGCGGGCAGACGGTGCCCTACTATACGATCAACAGCGGCTTCGTCCGGAAGTACATGAGCTTCGCACCGAATTCATTGGTGATCTTGGATGCCTGCGACGGCGCGAATGCGGATCTCGCGCAGGCTTTCATCGATGCGGGTGCAGGTTCTTATGCGAGCTGGGATTGGCTATCGGGAAAACAGAGCGGAGATTCTTGCCGAAAGGTCTTCGACCGGATGCTGGGCATGAACCAGGAGGCTCCGGTCTCTTCGGTGAAGGAGCGCTCCTTCTCGCAGCCGATTGTGGAGACGTGGATGTGGCAGCAGGGCTATGAATTCGATCCCAGTCCGAAGGTTCCGGGTCAGACGCGGGATAATGCGCGGCTCGTCTGGAAGCATCATCCGCAGGCCCCGTGCTACATTCTCAAGCCGACGATCATTCGCATCCTGAACCAGATTTCGAGTCCGACCGAGCGCTTCAGCGCGCTGATGATCGAGGGCAGTTTCGGCGAGGATCCCGGACCCGGGCAGCGGAACGTCGTGTGGGGTGGACAAGTAATGCCGATCCTGCGCTGGGAAAGCTCGGAGCGAATCTACATCCGGGTGCCGAATTCCCCGCCGGTCGGCAACGTGCAGGTCATCGTGACCCCGGGCTTCGCCTACACCGCGATGAGCAATGAGGTGCCGATCACCGAGTGGACCGTGCCCTTCACGTGGAGCTACCATGAAGCGGGCACCCTGACCGAGAAGATGGTGATGAACGTGAAGTTCCGTGCGGATCTCCGCGGGGAGCGGGTTTATCCCGAGGCTCCGGTAGTTTATAACCCCACTAGCTTCTATTGCATGCCGGATTGCACGGGCACGATGACTGCCTCCGGACTCTATAGCCCGATGGCGGGTGTGACCCTTACCTACAACGGCGGCTCGACGATGCAATCGTATGACATCTTGAGCAATCAACTGCCGCCAGCCTACAGGCTGACGAACTCCGGAACCATGAAGGGCGACGGCACCTTCTCCGCCTTCTCCCTGAAGGCCAATGGAGGCTACGATCAGACTTACACCTATACCTTGCCAGACGGCAGCAGCATGTCGCAGCCAGCGCCCGGGGTAAGTAACTTCGATGGCTCGGCTTTCTTCTCACCGATGCCAAGCTTCCATCCCGGCACCTTCGTGCTGCAAGCGGGTAACAAGCCTCTGCCCCATGGTTCAGGGACCGCCACGCTCTCGTGGCCGGCCACCGCGGCTGTGGCTGCACCGACCGGGGACACGCCGCGGTGAGTTTTTTTCTAACAACCGATGTGAGTGAATCCCGGCGGCACGGACTCAGGGAGCGATATCGGCTTTGCCGAAGAGACCGACTGAGGCCCAGACGGGACGACTTTCTCCTCCGAGGTGATCGTATTGTTCCTGAGCATCCCAGAGGGTCACCATTTGGGACGGGAAGCGAGGGTCGTAGTCATTGTAAGGCAGGGGCGATGGCTCCTTCTCGTTGATAAGGTCGAAGAGCTCCCGGGCGGTCATGTCGAAGACATTCCGGCCTTCCCACGTGACGTTCAGGCGAGCGTCATAGGCAGCTCCGATGAATGTCGCACAGCCGGTATCATCGTATTCGAATTGCAGGGCAGAGGCGCAGCAGTAGTCCATCTTCGGCTTTTCCGACTCCAAGGGCAGTCCGGTTTCCGCCATGATCTCCCGCAGACGGGCTCGCGGAGCGCCGAGCAGGAAGGGGCCGAGACCCAGGTGTGGTAAGATCGGAAGAGGGACGGGGATACGGCCGTTTAGATCTTTGGGATGGAGGACTGGCTTGGTTTGCACGAGGTCCGGGGTGCGGAGGGGGGCGTAGGCGGCCTCCTTCTCCCGCTCCTTTCGGTAGTAGTCCTTCGACTTCTCGATGTCCTTCCTGATGCCGTTTTTACACGCCATGCAAACGCCGCCGGTGGCTTGGGCGGTGGCGGGAAGGATCTCAGCACCACACCTCTTGCAGGGAACTCGCTGGGTCATGTGTCGTGGACTAAGGAGTGATCTTATCCTCGGACACCGGCGTCCATTTTCCAGCGATCAATGCCTCGATCTTCAGGCTGAGTCCTTCGGCAGGGATCTTGCCGGAGGGGAAGATATGCAGGCGGATCGAGCTTTCGCCGTCCTTGAGGGAGATATCCGGCTGGCCATCGCCATCGGCATCTTGAAGCAAGCTGTCACCACTTTCCGCCAGATCGCCATTGCCATTGTCATCCACGAAGACGGGCCGGTCGGCGTCGTCATACATTTCGATGCGCGCTGTGGATGAGGCGATCAGGCGCAGGCCGGCGTGTGGCTGGTCCTTGGTGGCATGCTGGTAGTGGTGATGAATCGGGATGCTGTAGAAGGCATTCGGCCGGAACTCGCCGGCGTCGATCACGGCACCTGCCACGCCGTCTTCGGCTGCTTCGAAGTTCCAGACCGAGTTCTGATCCTGCTGGCTGCGAGAGGCCCATGTGACGGTGAGTTCACCGGTGAGCGAGACGTTTCCTGAAACGAGGTCCACCAGGATGTAGCTCCCCGGATCGATGCGGACCTTATTGAGCTGGGTCTCACCTTTCTTTCCCAGACGCACGGTGGCGGTCACGCCATCCCACGAGGCATCGGCGGGGATGCCATCGAAGGTGAGAATGCCTTCGACTGCTTGCTGGCCGGGATTGCTCAGGGTGAGTCGACCGCGCGCGGGCAGGCCTGCGACCGGAATGACCAGCGAGCGCTTTGGCTGGAGCTCGATCGGCGGGACCTTGGCCGATGCGGGTTTCGCGGTGGGCGCAGTGGCAGGAGCGGCGGCAAGGATTGCTTTCACGCCATCGGCGACTCGTGCGGCAATGCGGTCCTTCTTGGCAGAGAGCGCGCTTGATTCTGCTGCGGCGGCCTTGGCTCCCGCGACATCACCAACGCGGGCGAGCGTGACAGAAAGCTTCGCCAACTCCCGAGGAAGCGCCACGAAGAGATCGAAGCTGCGCTCCAATCGAATCGCTTCCCGCCGCATCGCGATCGCCTCCTGAAAGCGGCCGGTCTTTTCTAACAGATCGGCGTAGAGCGAGTAGACGTCGGCCTCGGTGATCTTCAGGCCCCACTCGCGATAGTTCGCGAGCACGGTGAGAAGTTCGCCTTCGAGGCCATCGAAGCGGTTCGTCGCGATGCGCAGGCGGATGCGTTCGAGGCGGGCGCCGCGGTTGCCGTCGTCTGTTAGCTTTGTCAGCAAGGCTTCCGCTTCATCGATCTTGCCGAGTTCGGCGAGGCATCTCGCCTTGGTGATGTCAGCAGCTTCCCAAGAGTCACGTTGGACAAAGGCATTGTTCTCCAGCTTGGTGTGCAGGTCATCCAGTTCGGCAAGCATCGCGGCATCGGCGCGGCCTAGTGAAATCTCCAAGTCGATCTGCTCTCGTCGGGCGAGCGGGCGCGAGCGGTTCGCGTAAATGTCCGGCCAGTCCTTTGCGAGGATGGCGGCGTTCTCTGCGTGGGCTGCTTCGTAGAGGCCGATGCGTTCCAGCGTGTCTGCCATGCCGGAACGGGCGGAATACCAGCCGTTCTCGATTTCGAATTCATCACTCCCGCGGCGGGCTTCCGCCCAATCGCAAACCCATTGATAGCGCTCCAAGGCGGTCGCCCATTGGCCGCCGAGTGCCTCAAGATTCGCAAGCGGAACCATCTTCGAATGAAAGTTGCGAGGCAGGCCCGTGATGGCGTGGACGCTGCCGTCGAAGGCGATTTCGGCAATGCGTGTGGGCGATCCGAGCGGGATCTTGCGCTTGCGGATCTCCTGCAGCGAATCAATCGCCGGACCTTGGTCCGGATAGGCTTGGGGGATCAGGGAGATCTCACGCTTTTCCATGCTTCTCACAAAGGGAACGACTGCTTGCCGGGCTGCGCCGTAGGCATTGATGCCGATCATGGCGCTGGAAAGGTTTCCGGTCAGTTGTTCGGTCAGGTAAAAGGCTCCGAGGTCATTGCATTTTCTCTGGAGCCAACCATAGACCGCAGCATTCCACTCGCGGTCCACACGCCCCGCCCCTACCTGGCCCTCTTTCCAGACGGCCGAGTAAAACAGGTAGAATCTGGTGCCTGCGGCGATGTAGGCGGCGCAATCCTTGTCGAGGAGCGCGAAGGCTTCGTTCTTCTTCCCGGCGCGGAAAAGCCCGGCGGCTTCCTTGGCGGTTTTCTTTGGATCATTCGGCGTGGCCTGAGATGCCGTGTCGGGGCCCCAGTGGGGATTGCCGGTGGGGAGCATGCCGAACTCCCGGGCGCCGCGCCGCGAACCTACGATCAAGGAGACACGGATTTCAGGTCGTTCCTTTTGAGTGAATGAATAGAAGATGATGTAGGTTTTACCCGGCTTGAGCTCTTCCTTTTTGACGTACTGCTGGTTGATGATCTGGAAGCCGGGGCAGAATTTTCGGAAGTGCGGGAACCGTTCGTCAGCACCCCACCGCGATCGCATCGGGGTGATTTTTGTTTCATCAGCCGGATCCACCGGAACGATGAACCACCTCAGACTCTTGGTGACATCGTTCTCGTCGCCTTTGAGGGTGTGAAACCAAGCCAGTGGGCCATCCAGCCACGCGGGGAGGGCGACGCGGAATGCCGAGTAATACCGCTTCTCGAACTCGAGCGATTTTTCCGGCCCCTCCATGGTGTAAATCTTCGCAAACGGGGGATTCGATCGCTCCATGGTCACCAGCGGAAAGCTGTCGGCATGTGAGCGGAGGAACTCCGGGAGGTTTTGGGAGGATGCCGGGTGGACGAATGTCAGGAGGACCACGCAGACGGCGAAAAGTTTCCGCATCATCATGCTATCTCGCCGGAGCATCTTTCCGGCGGCAAGGGAAAAGCCCGGGCGAAGGTGTTACCGCCGGTTGGAAGCCTGCACGCGCGGGTCGCGTATGGCGGGCGTGGATTTACGGTCGTCGGTCAGCAAAAAACGGCGAAAACGGACCGAATCGGGCATTGAAAAAGCCCGCGCCCCGGCCAATCTCCCCGCCCCATGTCCGAACGGAAGACTCTCGAAGAACGCGCCCAAATGACGGATCTGGAGCGCCTGCGCCACTCCTGCGCCCACGTGATGGCGACTGCCATCCTGCGCATTTGGCCGGACGCGCAGTTCGCCTACGGCCCGCCGATCGAGAGCGGCTTCTACTACGACTTCGAGATGAAGCACCGGATCACGCCGGATGATTTCGAGAAGATCGAGGCGGAGATGAAGAAGATCTCGAAGGAGAACCAGAAGTTTGAGCGCCGCGTGCTGACGCGCGACGAAGCGAAGGCGATGGCGGAAAGCGGTCGCCTCGGTGGCCTCTCCGAGCGCCCGGGCAACGCGAGCCGCTTCAAGCTGGACCTGATCGACAAGATCCCGGAAGGCGAGGAGATCTCCTGTTATCAAAACGGCGAGTTCATCGACCTCTGTGCCGGCCCGCACGTCGGCTACTCCGGCAAGTGCAAGAACGTGAAGCTGATGTCGGTTTCCTCGTCCTTCTACCTGGGCGATGAGTCGAAGGGTCAGCTGCAGCGCCTCTACGGCACGGCCTTCGAATCGAAGGAGCTGCTGGAAGAGCATCTCGTCCGTCTGGAAGAAGCGAAGAAGCGTGATCACCGCCGCCTCGGCCGTGAGCTGCACCTTTTCCACATCGATGAAGCGGTCGGCCAGGGCCTGATCCTTTGGAAGCCTAAGGGCGCGCTGGTTCGCCGTGCGCTGCAGGACTTCATCACCGCGGAGCTCGACAAGCAGGGCTACTCGCAGGTCTTCACGCCGCACATCGGCAAGCTCGACCTCTACCGCACGTCCGGTCACTTCCCGTACTACCAGGAGAGCCAGTACCCGGCGATCCCCGAGCGCGATGTGCTGGAGAAGCTGGCCGATGAGGACACGACCTGCGCGCAACTCATCAATGGTCTCAGCGATGGCACCTACGAGGGCTACATGCTGAAGCCGATGAACTGCCCGCACCACATCAAGATCTTCGCTAGCGAGCACCGCTCGTATCGCGATCTGCCGGTGCGCCTCGCCGAGTTCGGCACGGTGTATCGCTGGGAGCAATCCGGCGAGCTCGGCGGCATGACGCGCGTCCGCGGTTTCACGCAGGACGATGCCCACCTTTTCTGCACGCCTGATCAAATCGCGAAGGAGCTGATCGGCTGCCTGAGCCTCGTGAAGACGGTGCTGACCACGCTCGGCATGACGGATTACCGCGTGCGCGTCGGTTTGCGCGATCCGGACGACAGCAAGTTCACCGGTGACCCTGAGAAGTGGGATCTGGCCGAGGCCGCTTGCCGCGAGGCTGCGGCCACGCTCGATGTGCCCTACACTGAGGAAGCGGGTGAGGCGGCGTTCTATGGCCCGAAGATCGACTTCGTGGTGAAGGACGTCATCGGCCGCGATTGGCAGCTTGGCACGGTGCAGGTGGACTACGTGTTGCCGGAGCGTTTCAAACTCGAGTATGTCGGTGCGGATAACACGACGCACCGCCCGGTGATGATTCACCGCGCGCCGTTCGGTTCGCTGGAGCGTTTCACGGGTCTGCTGATCGAGCACTTCGAAGGCAAGTTCCCGACCTGGCTCGCGCCCGAGCAGGTCCGTGTGCTGCCGATTTCCGACAAGTTCCTCGAAGCCGCCGAAGCTCTCACGACCCAGCTCGCCGAAGCCGGCGTGCGCGTCACGCTCGACAGTTCGTCCGACAAGGTCGGCGCCAAGATCCGCAATACCCGCCTCGACCGCGTGCCCTACATGCTCGTGCTCGGCGCGAAGGAAGTGGAGGAGGGGACCGTCTCCGTCCGCCATCGCGACAGGGACGATCTCGGCGCGAAGCCGGTGGGTGAGTTTATTGAGGAGATCACGGCGGAGATCCGGGAGCGGAGGCTGTAGTAGTCGGTGCCTGCCAGATGTGGGAGAAGCGGCCCTCGGAGATCCCGCGGGCCGCGTTGCCGACAATGGTGGTCCGCACGCGCCGCGTGCGGTTGAAGCCGTTCTGGCGGATGTCGGAGGCTATGTGGTAGTTCCAGCTACCGCACGCGGCGCGTGCGGACCACTTTGCCCTGCCATGGATTTCCGCTTTTACGATCCTTCGCTGCCCGTGATCGTGACCAACGGCCATCTGCCGCATTGGGATCAGGCTGGCGCGACGTATTTCATCACTTGGCGGACCGCCGATTCTATTCCGAAAGACACGTGGGTGCGCTGGTGCTGGGAGCGTTCCCGTTGGCTTCGTGAAAACGGGATCGATCCGGCGAGCATCGACTACAAGAAGCAAATTGAAACCCTGCCGGAAGTCCAGCGCCGCGACTTCCGCCGCTTCTCCAAAGCCCTTGAGAGCGAACTCGACTCTTGCCACGGGGATTGTCCGCTACGGCTTCCCGAGTGCGCGGCGGTCGTGGCGGAGGCGTTGCTCCACTTCGATGGTGACCGCTATTTGCTCGGGGACTTCGTGGTCATGCCGAATCACGTCCACTTGCTGGTCGGTGGCATTCCGCGGGAGCAAATGCTTTTGGAAGTAGAATCGCGGAAGCATTGGACTGCGGACCAGATCAACAAGCTGCTGGGTAGGAAAGGGTGATTCTGGCAGGACGAGAGTTTCGATCATCTGGTTAGGAGCGAGGCGGCTTTCTTGAGGTTGAAGCGCTACATTGCGGAAAATCCGGCGAAGCTGCGACCGGGTGAGTATCTTCACTGGGTAAGGCCCTAAAGTGGCCCGCACGCGCCGCGTGCGGCGGCCCGAAGCACCGAGAGGTTAGCCATTCCACCAGACCGGCTTCAACCGCACGCGTCGCGTGCGGGCCACAATGGTTGCCGGTTTCGGCCGTGGAGGCTTTCATCTGTCGTAGAGTGGCTTCGTCCCGCACGCGGCGCGTGCGGACCACGATGGTTGCCGGTCCCATCTGGAGAGGGTTTCCGTGGCCGTGGTCGCTTCGTCCCGCACGTGGCGCTCCCGGACCACTTTGAAAATCCCGCTTGCCGCTTGGTGCGACTGGGCTTATATACTCGCCTTAGTCGCCCGCGAGGCCACCGGTGTTTGACGCCGGCCGACGCGTTTTCAGGCGGCTAACGGCCACCCAGGCCACATGATGTTTTCTTTGGAACGCCACGAAATGAGAAATTTGCCACCTGTTCATCGTGAACAGGGCGGCTTATTTGGTCCCGTATGATCGATTCGGATCCGGGCCAGCGTTCCACGAAGCTCTTCGCAGGTGAAGGTGCGGCCTCTCCGTGCCTGCCCGCGTCGCATTGAACCCCACGGAGGACACAGCCATCGCCAAGCCATCAAAAGGTAACTTCAAGGGTCGTCAGCAGCGCGATATGACGCGCGTGAACGACCGGATCCGCGCGCCCAAGGTGCGCGTCGTACTGTTCAACGGTGACCAGATGGGAGTCATGAGCTCCCGGGAAGCGCTCGAGAAAGCGAAGATGATCGGGCTCGACCTGGTCGAAATCGCCCCGAACGCGGATCCGCCGGTCTGCCGCATTGTCGACTACGGCAAGTACAAGTACGAGCAGTCGAAGCTGAAGAAGGTGAAGTCGAAGAGCTCGACCCGCATGAAGGAAGTGAAATTCCGGGTGGGTACTGGCACGCACGACTACAACATCAAGATGGGCCGCGCCGAGACGTTCCTCGATACGGGTCATAAGGTGCGCATGGTGCTGCAATTCCGTGGTCGCGAAAACGCTCACAAGGAACTCGGCTTCGTGATGATGAAGCGCATCATCGAGGACCTGAAGCAGATCGCCCATGTCGACCAGGAGCCGCGCCTGAATGGCCGTGCCGTCGGCATGACGCTCTCGCCGCTGCCCGCGCACCAGCGCAAGCGGAGGTTCCATCTCTACCACGGCGAGCTGATGGAAGAAGACGACTTCGAGGAAGACGAAGGTCTCCACGAAGGCGACCAGCCGGAAGGCCTGACCGAAGCGGAATCCAAGGCGCAGGACGCCAAGGAGGAAGTGAAGGAAGAAGTCTCGGCCGAGAAGGACTGAGTCCCTGTGGTAAAGCTCTGGCTGTTCGACATCGACGGCACCCTGGTGGATACCGGTGGTGCCGGGATGCGGGCCTTGCAGGAGGCTGCCGAGGAATCCTTCGGCGGCAGCGGGCCCGAGCTCGATCTCGCCGGCAGCACCGATCTCGGTGTGCTGGCGGGGATCCTTGCTCACTTTGACCGGGCTCACGGTCCGGAGGAGGAAGCGGCCTTTTTTGCCTGCTACCTCCGCCATCTGGAGAAGAATCTCGCTGGCGGTGGCTATGCCGGGCGGGTTCTGCCCGGTGCGGCGGAGTTGTTAGAAAGCTTGTCGCTCCTGCCTGATGTGACGGTGGGCCTGCTGACGGGAAACATCGCGGGCGGTGCGGCGGCGAAGATGCGCCACTTCGGCCTGCATGCGCATTTCGCCTTCGGCGCCTATGGCTGCGATCACGCGGACCGGAACTTGCTCGGTCCGGTTGCCCTGCAACGCGCCGCAGTCCATGCCGGCCGTGAATTCTCTGCCGACGAGACTCTCGTGATTGGCGATACGCCGAAGGACGTCGCCTGCGCGAAGGCGATGGGCGCGCGTTGTCTGGCGGTGGCCACGGGGCACTTCAGTGCCGGGCAGCTCCGGGAATGCGGGGCGGATTTTGTGGTCGAGCGACTGGATGATCCGGTGGTGCTGGCGACCTTTGCTGGTGTCTAGCGGCGCTGCAGCATCATCCACGCGAGGAGCGCGGGATCGGCATAGGCCGGGTTCCACGACTCGTGGCCTTCTTCCGGGTAGTAGGTGGAGCGGAACTTCTTGCTGCCTGCCTTGAGGATAGCGTCCTCCATTTCGCGAGTCTTGGCGACTGGCACTGCCTGGTCCTTTTCGCCGTGGAAGGTCCAGATCGGGATGTCCTTCAGATCCTTCGCCGCTGCGGGATCGCCGCCGCCGCAGATCGGTACGCCGCTGGCGAAGAGCTTCGGCTCCTTGGCGAGGCAGGCCCACGTTCCAAAGCCGCCCATGCTGATGCCGGTGAGGTGGACGCGCTTCGGGTCCACGCGCAGGGTTTTCATCAGATGGTGGGTTAGCGCGAGGACCTCATCGGGATTCCACCAGCGATCCGGCGGGCATTGTGGCGCCGCGAGGATGAAGGGCAGGCCGTGGTCGTTCATCGCGATCTTCGGCGGGCCGTGTTTCTTGATTTGATCGAGATTCGTGCCGCGTTCGCCGGCACCGTGCAGGAAAATGACCAGCGGCTGGGGATCCATCGCGTCGGCGTAGTCCTCGGGCAAATACTGGAGGTAGGGGACGTTCTCACCCTTCTTCCATTCGAGGCTTTCCTTGGATTCGGTGGGAGCCGCGAAGGCGGCGAACGGCAGCAGCAGTAAAAGCGCGAGGAATCGCATCCCTACACCCCAGCCATAGCTGCCCAAAAAGCCAAGCGGGAAGGATGCCCGTCCGGGGGCTTGCTCCGGTCGCCTCCACCCGCCTAGCTAGCGCGCATGGAAATCATTCGTGCAGGGGTAGCGGGGACTGGATCGATGGGACGCAACCACGCCCGCGTTTACAGCCTGATCCCCGGTGCGAAACTCTGCGCGATCTATGATGCCGATCCGGGCCGCGCGAAGGCTGTCGCCGATGAGTTCGGCACCGAGCCGGTTTCCTCCCTCGAAGAGCTCGCCGAGCGCGCCGAAGCGATCAGCGTGGCGGTGCCGACCATCGCCCACCGTGAGGTTGGTTGTCGCTTGATGGAGCTTGGCGCGCACGTGCTGATGGAAAAGCCGATCGCGCCGTCGGTGGAAGATGCCACTGCCTTGGTCGAGACCTCGAAGCGCACCGGCCGCATTCTCCAAGTGGGGCACATCGAGCGCTTCAATCCTGTGCTCCGCCAGCTTGAGCAACGACTTACCAATCCGGTGTTCATCGAGGCGCATCGCCTTTCGCCATTCCCGAATCGCAGCATCGATATCGGCGTGGTGCTCGATCTCATGATCCACGATATCGAGGTCATCCTGCACCTCGTGCGCTCGCCGGTCGTGAGCATCGATGCGGTGGGCGTGCCGGTGCTGATGAAATCCGAGGACATTGCCAATGCGCGGATTCGTTTCGAGAACGGCTGCGTGGCGAACGTCACGGCCAGCCGCATCAGCCCGGAGAAGATGCGGAAGATCCGCGTCTTCCAATCCGACTGCTATCTCTCACTCGATTACCAGGAACAGGCCGGCCAGATCCACTGGAAGGAAGGCATGGGCATCCAGCGCGCCGAGGTGGAAGTGGAGAAGGACGAGCCGCTGAAGCTGGAGCTCGCGGCGTTCATCGCCAGTGTGGCGCATGGGCATGATCCCGCGGTGACGGGTCAGCAGGGTGCTGCGGCGCTGGAGCTGGCGCTGGAGATCACGCGCTTGATTCACGCGTGAGGCGGTCCGCACGCGGCGCGTGCGGCTGTAGCACCTGAAGAGAAGTCGAAGCCAACAAGGTGTTCGTGGGCCGTAGCGTGGGGCACAGAGTTTCCCTGCGCAGCAATAACTGCTTCGACCGCACACGGCGTGTGCGGACCACTTTACTCCCGCACGCGCTCCAGATTCGCGCCGAGCGCCTGGAGCTTCTCATCGATGTGCTCGTAGCCGCGGTCGATGTGATAGAGTCGGCGGATCTCGGTGGAGCCTTTTGCTGTTAGGGCGGCGAGGACGAGTGCAGCCGAGGCGCGCAGATCGCTCGCCATCACTGGTGCGGCGCTGAGTTGCTCCACGCCCTTGATGACCGCCTTGCCGTCGCTGACCTGAATATCGGCACCCATGCGCTTGAGCTCCGCGCAATGCATGAAGCGCTGCGGGAAGATCGTGTCCACCACCATGCTGGTGCCCGGCGTGGTCGCAAAGAGCGCGCTCATCTGCGCCTGCATGTCCGTCGGGTAACCGGGATACGGTTCGGTGACGATTTCCGCAGGCATCGGGTTGTCGCCGCGATGCACGGTGCAGGCGTCGCCGACGTCATTGAAATGCACCTGATGCCCCGACTTGCGCAGTGCCTGGGTGACGGCCGTGAGATGCTCGTGGCGGATGCGGCGCAGCGTGACGCCCTCGCCGGCAAGTGCGGCGGCGACCATGAAAGTGCCGGCCTCGATGCGGTCCGGGATGACGTTGTGAACGCAGCCCTTCAGTTTTGACACGCCTTCGATCGTGATGACCGGCGTGCCCGCGCCGCGGATCTTCGCGCCCATCGCGTTGAGGAAATCGGCGAGGTCCACGACCTCCGGCTCGCAGGCGGCGGAGGTGATGGTGGTGATGCCTTCGGCCAGCGTCGCGGCCATCATCACATTGTCGGTGCCGAGCACCGTCGGGCCCATCGGACCACAGAGATCGATCGTCGCACCTTTGAGGCCATCGGGAGCGGAAAGGACCACGTTGCCGCCTTCGATTTCGGCCTTCGCGCCAAGTGCTTCCAAGCCGCGGACGTGCAGGTCCACGGGCCGGTCGCCGATGACGCAGCCGCCGGGCAGGGCGACCACACAGCGGCGCTTGCGCGCGAGCAGCGGGCCCATCACGCAGACTGAGGCGCGCATGCGGCGCACGATTTCATAATCGGCGGTGTCGGAAATGTCGGCCGCGGTGACTCGCACGGTGCCGGAGAAGCGTTCCACGTCCGCGCCGAGGGCGGTGAGGATCTGCACCATGTAATTCGTGTCCGAGACATCGGGCACGCGGCGGATCACGCAGTCCTCATCGGTCAGCAGGGTGGCGGCGAGAATCGGCAGCGAGGCGTTTTTCGATCCGGAGATCGTGATTGCGCCGTGGATCGGGGTGCCGCCGTGAACGATGAGCTTGTCCATTGAGAGAGTATACGAGTTGGCGGTTTTGAGTCTTCAGGGCGCTGAAAACCGCGCGACCGGGAAGCGGGGGATGCCGGAAAGGTCCTTGAGAGTCAAGACGTCGGTCAGCGATGCCGCACGCAGCAGGGCTTCGACTTCGTCCGACTGGTGGATGCCGATTTCCAAAGCGAGCCAGCCGCCGGGATTCAGGCGTTTTGCAGCCTCCGGAATGAAACGGCGGATCAGGTCCAGCCCATCTTGACCGCTGAAGAGCGCGAGGTCGGGATCGTAGGCGAGTTCCTTCGCCAAGGTCGGCCGGTCAGTCTCGGGAACGTAGGGGAGATTCGCGACGATGAGGTCGAAGGTCTGCCCGCCGAGCGCGGAGAAGAGGTCGCTTTCGACGAAGGTTGCGTTGGTGATTTCCAATTCGGCGGCATTCTCGCGAGCGAGTGAAAGGGCCTCGGGCGAGACATCGGCGAGCGTGGCTTGGGAGTTCGGAAGATCCGCGGCGAGCGTGAGGCCGAGCACGCCGGTGCCGCAGCCCATGTCGAGGATGCGCGGGCGGTCAGGGAGCTTGGTGTTTTTGATCAGCCATTCGACGAGTTCCTCAGTCTCGGGGCGGGGGATCAGCGCGCGGGCGTCGGTTTTGAAATCGCGGCGATGGAAGGTGACGCAGCCGATCAAGTGCTGGATCGGCACGCCGTCGCCGCGCTTCTTCAACAGCTCGCGCAGCGGTGCGAGATCACTCTCCTCCATCGGCTGGTCGAAGCGCAGGTAGAGGTCCATGCGCGTGCAGGAAAGCTGGTGGGCGATCAGCAACTGCATGTTCCGCCGTGCGTCCTCAATGCCCTTTTTCGTCAGGTAAGCGGTGCCCTTGTCGAGGGTCTCTAGGACGGTGGTCATGCGCGGGGGAAGACAGAAGGCCAGATGACCCGGGAGGCAAGACTGATATGGGTGCCAAAGTGGTCCGCACGCGCCGCCTGCGGTTGAAGCAAAGGAAAGGCGGCCTTTCACGGGGGTTTCCCGGACTGGTGAACCGCACGCGGCGCGTGCGGACCACCATGCTCACGCAAGCGAGCGGATGAAATCGGTGAAGAACGCCGCGCCTTCTTCCAGCGCTGCGATCTCGATGAACTCGTCACAGGT
>Ga0307408_100001317_pt1 | contig 18617 bp, 21 predicted proteins | sample 322Cmetagenome_FD_202116 | JGI IMG/M metagenome (GOLD analysis project Ga0307408, IMG submission 202116) | Maize rhizosphere microbial communities from greenhouse at UC Davis, California, United States - 322HYB-C-3 | ecosystem: Host-associated > Plants > Roots > Rhizosphere > Soil | place... | reverse complement strand
TGTACATGTGGGGCGGGGTAGGGCGCGGCAAGTCCTTCCTGATGGATTCGTTCTATTCGGTGATCCCGCTGGTGCGCAAGACGCGCCTGCACTTCCACGAATTCATGCGCGACGTCCACATGCAGCTGGACGAACTGCGCGGCGTGGAAGACCCGCTGGACGAAGTAGCAAAGCGGATCGCCAAGAAATACCGCCTGATCTGTTTCGATGAATTCCACGTATCGGACGTGGCTGACGCCATGATCCTGTACAACCTGATGAAGGCGCTGTACGACAACGGCGTTTCCTTCATCATGACCTCGAACTACGAGCCGTCTACCCTCTACCCGGATGGCTTGCACCGCGACCGCATCCTGCCTACCATCGCCCTGCTGAAGGAGAAGATGGACGTGCTGAACGTGGACGCCGGTGTCGATTACCGCGGCCGCGCGCTGGAGCAGGTGGATGCCTACTACACGCCGCTCAACGCCGATACCGACCGCCACTTGCGCGAAGCCTTTGCCCGCGTTGCTGAAACGGCCGACGAAGATCCGCGCATTCACGTGGAAGGCCGTGAGCTGAAGGCCCTGCGCCGCGCCGGCACCATTGTCTGGTTCGATTTCGCCACGCTGTGCGGCGGCCCGCGCTCGCAGAATGATTACCTGGAAATCGCCAGCCGCTTCCATACCGTGATATTGTCCGGTATTCCGATGATGTCGGCCGGACAATCGTCCGAAGCGCGCCGCTTCACCTGGCTGATCGACGTGTTCTACGACCAGAAGGTCAAGCTGATCATGTCGGCCGAGGTGGAGCCGGAGGAGCTGTACACGTCCGGTGTGCTGTCCAACGAATTCCACCGCACCGTGTCGCGTATCGTCGAGATGCAATCGCGCGAATATATGGAAAAGGAACAGCGCGGCGCTGCCGAAAAGCTGTCCTGACAAGGAGAATAATTTGAAGAACTGGATCTGGCTGGCCTTGATGTTGCCCGGCGCCGTGCTGGCGCAGGACATCGGCCGTCCGGCAACGACTGGTGCTCCGCGCATCCCGGAAACCCATTCGGTGGAGCAGGCTGACGCGCGCCTGGCGCAAGTGAAGAAGGACCGCGAGGCGGTGGAGGCGGAGTTCAACGCCAGCGAAGCGCTTTGCTACGACAAGTTCTTTGTGAATGCCTGCATCGATAAAGCCAAGGAGCAGCGCCGCCTGCGCCTGGCCGAACTGCGCCAGGTGGAAGTGGAAGCCAACTACTTCAAGCGCCGCAATGCGGTGGAAGTGCGCGACCGTGAACTGGAAGAGCGCGCCCAGAAGGATGCTGCCGAAGCAGCCTATAACGCCGCCCATCCGAAGCCGCCGAAACCAAATCCCGACCTGAAACCGGCACCGAAGCCGGCTGCCGTGTCGGTCCAGCAGCGCCAGGCGGAACATGACGCCCGCGAACAGGCCCGCGCCGCACAGGAAGCGGCAAACGCGCCGAAACGCGCAGCCAAGGCAGCGGAGTTCGAGCGCAAGAAAGCCGAGTCGGAAAAGCGGCAGGCGGAAGTCAAGGCCAAGGTGGCCGAGAAGGAAGAGAAGAAGCGCCGTGCCGCTGAAGCGCAAAAGGCTGAAGCTGCAAAAGCCGAGGCGGCAGCCAAGGCCGCCGCCGAAGCTGCGAAAAAGCCTTAAACGGCTTTACGCAGCTTCTGCACGGTGTAATTGACCTTTTCCTTCGGCGGGGCGACCAGCTTGATGATCGCCATCGAGCAGTTGTCGCCCTTGCCCTGCGCACGTTCGCGCGCCTTGTTGATCAGCAGTTCGGCCGCCTCGCGCGGCGATTTCTTGGCGATGGCACTCGCCAGCTCCACGTCCGCAAAATAAGACCACAGGCCATCCGAGCAAAGCAGGAAGGCGTTGCCTGCTTTCAGGTCTTCCTGGACGCCAAAGGTAACGAAAGGCTCACGGTGCTTGTTGCCCAGCGCATTGCTGAGCAGCTTGGCCTGCCGGTGCTTGCGCGCCGCTTCTTCCGGCAGGTTTTCCTTTTCCATCAGGTGGGCGACATATTCGGCATCGCTGCTGCGGGCCAGGCATTCTTTGTTGTCAAAACGATACAGGCGTGAGTCGCCAACGACGGCCCAGACGGCCTGGCGTTCCGGCGTCAACACCATCAGCACCATGCTCGATTGCGGTTCGCTGGCGCCGGTGCGGGGGTCCATGACCAGGATCTGGTGCACGTCATGCGCGATTTCGCGCAGCAATTCTTCCAGCCGGCCCAGGTGGACGGTCTCCGACGCCCGGTAATCGTCAAACAATTGTTTGGCCGTATGCAGCACTTGTTCAGCGCCCGTGGCGCCGCCGCTGATGCCATCGGCCAGCACAGCCAGCACATAGCCGGGCGCCTTCTGCGCTGTAAACAACGCGACACGGTCATTTTGTTGGGGCCGGCTACCGATATGTTGTGCGGTTCCGGCCTCGATCTTGTACGTGCTCATAGGGACTTGACAGCTTCTTTCCAATGACTACCTGAGTTAAACTATGCACAGTATGCAGTTTTGTTGCAAGTATAGCCTGTTGTCCATACGAAACTGTAAGCAAACGTTAATCGAATTCGTGCCGACTTTCCATTTATGATCAACAAAGAAGAAATCCAGCGCCGCATCGTTGAGCTCGATGTCGAGCACCGCGACCTGGATGCAGTCATTGAAATGTTGACCCTGGATGGTCACCACGATCAACTTCAGTTGCGCCGCCTCAAGAAGCGTAAGTTGCAATTGAAAGACTATATCACCCTGCTGAAAATGCAATTGGTGCCCGACGTACCGGCCTGAGCAGGGCCATTCATCCTTCGACGAACTTGATAGATCCACAACAGCCGACCGCCGCTCCCGGCGCGCCGAACGATCCGGCTTTTCCTCCCGGGGCGCACGACGCCGATATTGAGCGCTTGTTTGGACCCGGCGGCCCCCTCGGCCCGGCGGTGGGCGGTTTTCGTCCCCGCAAATCGCAGACTGAAATGGCGAAGGCGATTGCCGATGCCATCGCCAAGCAGCAGACCTTGATCGCCGAGGCCGGTACCGGCACCGGCAAGACCTTTGCCTACCTGGTGCCGGCGCTGCTGTGGGGCGGCAAGACTATCGTCTCCACCGGTACCAAGAACCTGCAGGACCAGTTGTTCCTGCGCGATATCCCGACCATCCGCTCGGCGCTGCAGGCGCCGGTGTCGGTAGCGCTGCTCAAAGGGCGATCGAATTACCTGTGCCACTACCACCTGGAACGCACGCTGCAGAATGGCCGCATGACCTCGCGCGAGGATGTCGGCTACCTGCGCGAGATTTCGCGCTTCCTGAAGATGACCAGCACCGGCGACAAGGCCGAACTGGCGCGCGTGCCGGAAAATGCCCTGGTGTGGAACCTGGTGACATCGACCCGCGAGAATTGCATGGGGCAGGAGTGCCAGTACTACCAGGACTGCTTCGTGATGAAGGCGCGGCGCGAGGCGCAGCAGGCCGACGTCGTGGTGGTCAACCACCACCTGTTCTTCGCCGACGTGGCGCTGAAGGATACCGGCGTGGCCGAATTGCTGCCTTCCGCGAACACCGTGATCTTCGACGAGGCGCACCAGCTGCCCGATACGGCCACGCTGTTCTTTGGCGACAGCGTATCCACCTCGCAGATCCTGGAGCTGTGCCGCGACGTGCTGGCCGAGGGCCTGGCGCATGCGCGCGATGGCGCCGAATGGGCCAAGGTTGTCACGCCAGTGGAGAAAGCGGCGCGCGACCTGCGCCTGACCTTCTCGCAGGACATCGTGCGCATGTCGCTGCCGCAGATTGCTCCATCGAGCGATTTCTTTCCGGCGCTGCAGACGCTGAAGGATGAACTGGTCGACATGGTGGCCGTACTGGAAAAGAACGCCGAACGCGCCGAGACCATCGAGCAATGCCGCGTGCGCGGCAACGAGCTGTCGGCCCGCCTGGAAGCATGGAAGTTCGACCCGAAGGCGAAGGTGGCGCCTGGCGAAGAAGCCGTGTTCTGGGTGGAAGCCTTTCAAAGCTCGCTGCAGCTGCATAAGACGCCGCTGTCGATTGCGCCGATCTTCAACGGCCAGCGCGAAGGCGTTCCGCGCAGCTGGATTTTCACCTCCGCCACGCTGGCGGTTAAAAACGACTTCACCCACTTCGCCCAGCAACTGGGGCTGGAGAACGAAGTTGCGCGCAACTGGCCAAGCCCGTTCAACTACGAAGAGCAGGGCATCCTGTACGTGCCGCAAGGCTTGCCGGACCCGAATTCGATGGGTTACACCGATGCCGTGCTGGATGCGGCGCTGCCGATCATCGAAGCGGCCGGCGGCCGCACCTTCCTGCTGTGCACCACGCTGCGTGCGGTGAAGCGCGCGGCAGACCGCCTGCGCGACGAATTCGACAAGCGCGGCCTGAAGTTCCCGCTGTTCGTTCAGGGCGACCGGGGCCGCACCGAGCTGCTGGACCAGTTCCGCAAGGCCGGCAACGGCGTGCTGATTGGCTCCCAGAGCTTCTGGGAGGGCGTGGACGTGCGCGGCGATGCGCTGTCGCTGGTGATCATCGACAAGCTGCCTTTCGCGCCGCCTGACGATCCTGTGCTGGCCGCGCGCATCGAGGTGATGGAGCGCCAGGGGCTGAACGGTTTCATGGGCCATACGCTGCCGGAAGCGATCATCAACCTGAAGCAGGGCGCCGGCCGCCTGATCCGCGACGAAGGCGACCGCGGCGTGCTGATGCTGTGCGATCCGCGCGTGATCTCCAAGCCTTATGGCCGCCGCATCTGGCAAAGCCTGCCGCCGTTCAAACGCACGCGCGAAGCGGTGGATGTCATAGAATTCTTCAAAGGCCATTAACCACCAGGGAGAAGCAATGAAGCTGACACGCGCAATGTTGGATGAAGCCGCAGGCCATGGCCTGCTGGATGAAGGCCAGGCGGGGCGTTTGTGGCAGTTCCTGGTGGAGCGTGAACAGCACACGCCCGGCTTCAAGCCGGCCCACATCTTGTATTACCTGGGCGGCCTGATCGCCATCGGCGCCATGTCGCTGTTCATGACGCTGGGATGGGAGTCGTTCGGCGGCACCGGCCTGTTGTTCATTTCGATCTGCTACATCGTGGCGGCTCTCGGAGCGGTCGAATGGCTGCGGGCACGTGGCCTGGAGCTGCCTGCCGGCGTGCTGGCCGCGTTTGCGGTGGTGCTGGTCCCTCTGGCAGTGTATGGCTTGCAGCATATGCTCGGCCTGTGGGCTGATGGGGGCGACGGCAGTTCGTATCGCAACTACCACTACTACATCGACTGGCGCTGGATCTTCATGGAGCTGGCCACGCTGGCTGCAGGCGCGGTGGTGCTGTGGCGCTACCGCATGCCGTTCACCGTGATGCCGCTGGCCGTGACGCTGTGGTACATGAGCATGGACGTGACCGACATGCTGCTGGGCGGCAGTGGCGGCTTCTTCTCGCACGAAGGCCAGGTGATTTCGGCGGTGTTCGGCATCGCCATGACGCTGATCGCACTGTGGATCGACCTGCGCAACCGCAGCCGCAAGGATTTCGCGTTCTGGCTGTATATCTGGGGCGTGCTGACGTTCTGGGGCGCCTTGTCGTCGATGCATTCCGGCAGCGAACTCGGCAAGCTGGTCTATTGCCTGATCAACATCCTGATGATCGGCATCGGCGCCGCCTTGTCGCGCCGCGTATTCGCCGTATTTGGCGGCTTTGGCCTTGCCGGCTACCTGGGGCACTTGTCGTACACAGTTTTCCGCGACAGCCTGCTGTTCCCGGTCGCCCTGACCGCAATCGGCATCGCCATCATCGCCGCCGGCGTGTTCTGGCAGCGCCGCGAAGCCGCCATCGGCGCCGCCCTGCGCCAATGGCTGCCCGGCCCCGTGCGCCTGCTGGTCGAACGCCGCGCGGCATGAAGCTGCGCAGCGCCTTAGCGCTCCTTTCCGCCGCTGGCGCACTGGCTGGCCTGTGGGTCGTTGGCTGGGCGCTCTCCAAACCGGTCAACCACCCCGTTGCCATGCCGGCAGCGCTCGGATTCGAGCCCGTGCTGGCCGGTGCCACGCACGGCTCGATGCTGCGCGCGCCAGGCGCGACCCGCTGCGCACTGCTGATGCACGGCATCCGTGGCGACCGCCGCGCAATGGCCGGCCGCGCCGCGTTCCTGCGCGAGGCCGGCTGGACGGCGCTCGCCATCGACCTGCAAGCACATGGCGAAACGCCGGGCGAGATGATCACTTTCGGCCACCGCGAGGCAAACGACGCCCGCAACGGCGTTGCGTACCTGCGCGCGCAAGGATGTGGGACGGTGGCGGTCATCGGCCAGTCATTGGGCGGTGCAGCGGCCCTGCTGGGCAGCGGACCGATGGCAGCTGACGGATTCGTGCTCGAATCGGTCTATCCGGCGATCGAAGACGCCGTGGCGAACAGGCTGGCAATGCGGTTCGGTGGAGTGGGGCGGCTTGCCGCGCCGCTGCTTTATTGGCAAATACCCATGCGCGCCGGCGTTGGGCGCGAGGAGCTACGCCCCGTGCAGGCGATTCGCAGAGTCCAGGTACCAGTGCTGGTCGCAGGCGGCACGCGCGACAGCCAGACCCCTCCGGAGGAAACGCGACGATTGTTCGAGGCAGCCGGCTCGGCCAAAACCCTTTGGCTGGTCGAGGGCGCAATCCACCAGGATCTTTACGATTTCAATCGGGCCGAATACCGGCTCCGCCTGCTGCGCTTCCTCGATACGCTCGCCGCGGCGCCGGGCTAATGCAGCTCTTGCGGCGCCTCGCCGGTCAGCAGCCAATTGCCGATCGCGCGGTAGACCTGCGAGCGTTGGCCTTGCAGGCCATGCGCGCTTTCGCGGCTGCAGTCGCGGCGCGTGCCGGCGTAGACCTGCGGGAAGGCTTCGCTGTCGACTGCGATCAGCGGAAAGAAGCGCGCTTTCGGATAGCTGTTGCGGAAGGGAAGGCAGGCATCCCGGCGGTGGTGAATGCCGAGCACGGGACGTTTCAGGTGCGGCACTTCGGCCCAGGCATCGGCGCTGGCATTGATCAGCACAACACCATCCACAGCCGGCAGGCGGTTTGCGATATAGGCCGCGGAAAAGGCGCCGTCGCTGCTGCCCATCAGGATGATGCGGGCCTGCGCGTGCCGTTTGCGCATGAAGTCGACGACGGCGGCGACATCCTCCCGGTGCGCGGTTCCCTGGCGGGCGCCTATGTCCAGCACTTCATGGTCGCTGGCCGTATCCAGCGCCACCATGGCGCCCACCTGCTCGGCCAACTGGCGCTGGGCGCCGAACAGGGTGTCCGGATCAGTGGGCAGGCTGCCGGGCCACACGCCATGCAATCCCCGTTGGCCTGAACCTCCTGCGAGGTAAAGCACAACGTGGCCGGCCGCGTGTTCGCCAGTCATTTCCAGCACGCGCACCGTGGCGCCGGGGCGCGTTTGGATATCCAGCAGGACTTCGCCTGCCTGCACGGCGCCGTGCAGCGCAAGGGAGAGGACGAGCAAGCGAAACCCCATTTCCAGATCTCCTCTGTCGAGTGACTTTCACGCACCTCGATTCAATTGGCGCATCGTTCAAAATTGTATATTCTTCGACAACGTTTTGTGCAAAGTCGAGGTGAGGCGATGAAGTGCAAGTTGATTTTCGGAGCGCTGGCTGTTGTGCTGGCACCCGCGGCACATAGCCAGTGCTGCGGGTTCGGCATGAGCTACGATAACGTGGTGGTATGGCCGCAGCCGGACCTGCGCGTTCCGGTCCCGGCGGCAAGCAGCGCGAAGAAGGCGCCGCCAATCCTGCCAAAGTCCAGACCTGCCGTGCAGGCCAATGCGCACAAGCTTGCCCAGCACTTCCCGGCCGACAAGCGCGCCGAGATGGAGAAGGTCTACCTGCAAAGCATGGACATCTACCTGCAGGTGGAAAAGAAAATGGGCTGGGCCCCGCGTGACATGGCCGGCGGCCTGGCGGCTTTCCTGGTCGGGAATTACATGGTGCTCAAAAATACCGAGGTCCCGGACGAGGACTTCAACGCCGTCGCCAGGCAGATTCGCGCACAGAACAAGCTGCAGAACATCAATGACCGCAACGAAGCGGACAAGGTACGCGATGTCTTCGAGCAGAGTGCCATGATCGGCGCCTTCATGGCGCTGGCCTACAAATCGCATCAGCAGCAACCGCAGCCGCCGGCAGTGTACGAAAACATGCGCAACGCTGCCCGCGAAAACCTGCAACTGGTTTTGAAGGGCGATCCATCCAACCTGTTCATCGATAAAAACGGCATGAGGTTCCAATGACGATCTTCATCAAGAAACTGTGCAATGCCTTCATTACGGATGCTGTCGTCAATCGACGCATTGGCGGGGCAGTGGGGCGCAATGTGGAAGCGATCGGCGCCGCGATTGGCGGCTTGTGGGTGGGCGGCATCGTCACCGTATCGGCCGACGCGTTGGACTGGGTGCCGAACATCATGAACAAGGCTGTGCATGATGATTTGCAGCCGGTGCACATACCCTTGCGTGAGGTGCGGTCGGTGCGGCGCGAATTCGGCATCCTGACCGGCATCGTGGTGGTCGAGCTGGAAGATGGCGGCGAATTCCGCTTCCGTTGCTTCAATGCGCGCGGCGTGGCGGAGAATATGTCCGACCTGCTGCCAAGCCAGGTCATGAGAGCATGAGCCGCCTGCTGTTGCGTGTCATGCTGTGCGCGGCGGTATTTGTCTCGCCGGCGGTCCGTGCGCAGGGCTATGTGGGCCTGGGCCCCGATTATGCGATGACGACGGCGCCGTTGATCAGCTTCGCCAATATGGCGGTGATGAACAACAATTCGATGAACACTGGCCTGCGTTCTCGCAGCAAGACGGCGCGGATGGAAGCGCCGCCGGCGGTGCAGCGCAATGCGCTGGAGCTGGCCAGGATTTTCCCGGCCTCGAGCCAGGCTGCGATGACGCAGGCCTTCCAGCACAGCATGGACGTCTACCAGCAGATCGCTGCCAAAATGGGATGGCAGCGTGATGACCTGGACGGCGCGATGGCGGCCTTCATTGTCGGCAATTACATGGTGTTTGCCGATCGCGAGGTTCGGGATGAAGAATTCGCTGCCGTGGCCGAGCAGTTGCGCCAGGGCGGCGGCACGCGCCGGCTGGCAGAGAAGCAAAGCGCCGAAACGATCCGCAACCTGTACGAAAAGAGCGCAATGGTTGGTGCATTCATGGCGCTGGCCTACAAGTCGCAACAGCAAAAGGTGCAGCCCGAGCGCATTGCGGCCAACCTGCGCAATAGCGCGCGCGAGAATTTGAAGCTGGTGTTGGGGGCCGAACCGGAGCGCCTGCGCATCGACGAGCGAGGTGTTATGCTTGTCAAATGACCATCCTGAACGGTTCCTGCCACTGCGGCGCGATTACGATTGAGGTGCCGGGCGCACCTGCCTGCCTGATCGACTGCAATTGCTCGATCTGCCGCCGCACGCGGGCGCTGTGGGCTTTCTATCCGGAGGATGCCGTGCGCATCGAAGGCGATCCGGCGCGGACCGAGGATTACGTTTGGGGCGACAAGTCACTGCGCACGGTGCGCTGCCGCTCTTGCGGCTGCGTCACGCACTGGAAGTCGCTGCAGCCTAACGGCGATGGCCGCATGGGCGTCAATATGGCCAATTTCGCGCCGGACGTGGTGGCACCGCTGGAAGTGCGCAAGTTTGACGGCGCCGGCACCTGGACCTATTTATGATCGCGGACCTGCCAGCGGACGCTTTATTGCAGCGCTACCGTGAGCAGGGCGCTTATACCGATTGTTTCGCCATCGACGTGCCGGGCCAGGTGGCGCATGCGGCTTTTGTCGAAGCGTTTTACACCACCGCTGTATTCAAGCTGGAGCGCTTGTTGCTGGCGCTGTTCGTCGCGCGGCCTTCGCGCGATGTGGAAGCGCGCGAACTGGCCAGCGGCCAGCGCCAGCAGTTTGCCGCCTGGTCGGTGGAAGGCCGCGCGCCCGGCCAGTTGCTGATGTGCGATTTCGCCGGCAGCACGCGCTCATGGCTGATGGCATTGCCGGCAGGGCAGGGTACTCGGCTGTACTTCGGCTCGGCCGTGGTGCGCTCGCGGCAGGGCGGCGTATTCCGTGCGCTGCTTGGCTTCCATAAGCTTTATTCGCGCATCCTGCTGCGTGCAGCCGTGTCCCGCGTGCTGCGGGCCTGATGCTTGATGGACTCCCTGATCACCGCGTCGGCCCGTTCCCTTGCCAGTGGTGATGTGCTGGGCGCCCTGAAGCATGTAGCGCTGCGTGAGGACCCTCCTGCGCTGGCCTTGCGCGGCGTCGCCATGGCGCGGCTGGGCGACTTTCCCAAGGCGCGCGAACTGCTGCGGCGTGCCGCGCGGGGCTTCGGCGCGCATGAGGAACTGGCCCGCGCGCGCTGCGTGGTTGCCGAGGCCGAGGTGGCGATGGCCATGCGCGATTTCGCCGCTGCACCACGGGCGTTGGCGGCCGCGCTGGCCGTCCTGGAGGCGCACGGCGATTACGGCAATGCGCTGCAGGCGCGCCTGATCGCTGCCCGCAAGTCCCTTCTGCTCGGCCGCCTGGAAGCCGCTGCCGCGGAACTGTCCCGCCTCGACATGCGGGCCCTGACGCCTGCACTGGCGGCTGTGGCGCATTTGGCGGCGGCCGAACTGGCAATGCGTTCGCTGCGACCGGTGCCGGCACGTGCTGCGCTTGCACACGCGCAAGCCGCGGCCGCGCGCTCGGGCGTGCCGGAGTTGCTGGCCGAGGTAATGGAGGCCGCCGCCGCGCTGCAGCGCCCCGCCGCAAGGCAGCAGGCGGCCAGCACGGCCCAGGCACTTGTGTCGCTCGATGAGGTGGCGGCGCTGCTGGCCTCCGGTACGCTGGTGCTGGATGCATGCCGGCGCGGTTTGGGCTGCGGCGGCACGTGGCGCCCGCTGGCGCGCAGGCCGGTGCTGTTTGCACTGGCCCGCACGCTGGCCGAAGCCTGGCCGGGCGACGCCGGGCGTGACCTGCTGATCGAGCGAGCCTTCAACACCTGCCGCCCGGACCAAACCCACCGTGCACGCCTGCGCGTCGAGATCGGCCGCCTGCGTGCCCTGGTCAAAGGCCTTGCCAACATTGAGGCCACGCCGATCGGCTTCGCCATGCGGCCGCTGGATGGCCGCGCGCTGGCCCTGTTGGAACCTCCCATCGATGGCGAACAGGCCTCGCTGCTGGCGTTGTTGGCCGACGGCGCTGCCTGGTCGACGTCCGCATTGGCACTGGCGCTCGATGCCAGCCAGCGCACCGTCCAGCGCGCGCTGGCTGAGTTGGAGGCTGAGGGGCGGGTGCGCTCGATCGGCAACGCGCGTACGCGGCGCTGGCTGGCGCCACCTTTGGCCGGATTCACGACAATCTTGTTACTCCCTGCTGCACTGCCGTTGGAATAAAGTTCACTTGCGGCGCCGATCAAGGCGCGCCTCATAAGGAGCCAAGCAATGACTCGCAATTCAAACAAGGTGCGCAAGGCTGAGATCCTGCGCGAATACGGCCCGTTCGACGGTGCCAGCAAAGTTGGCGGCGTGACTTACGATGGCCACCTGGTGTGGGCTGCCACGGGCGCCCGCCTGATCGGCTTCGATCCCGAAAACGGCAGGCAGGCACGTGTGCTGGACGTCGCCGCCGATGCCGGCACTGCCTTCGACGGCAAGTTCCTGTACCAGATCGCGGCGGAACGCATCAACAAGATCGACCCTGCCAGCGGCACGGTGGTTTCGTCGATCCCAGCGCCCGGCAAGGGCGGCGACTCTGGCCTGGCCTGGGCGGAAGGCAGCCTGTGGGTAGGGCAGTACCGCGACCGCAAGATCCACCAGATCAATCCGGAAACCGGCGCAGTAATCCGCACCATCGAATCGAACCGCTTCGTCACCGGCGTGACATGGGTGGACGGTGAGCTGTGGCATGGCACCTGGGAGGGCGACCAGAGCGACATCCGCCGCGTCGATCCGCGGGACGGGGCCGTGCTGGAGCTGCTGGAAATGCCGCCGGGCGTGTTCGTCAGCGGCCTGGAATCCGATGGCGCCGGCTTGTTCTACGCTGGCGGCGAGAACAGCGGCAAAGTGCGTGCAGTGCGTCGTCCACGAGGAGAATGATCATGCATACCATCGTCAATCAGGAGCAATGGGTGGCGCAGCGCAAGGAGTTGCTGGTGCGCGAGAAGGAACTGATGCGCCAGCAGGACCAGTTGGCCAGCGCCCGCCGCGCTTTGCCGTGGGTGCGGGTGGACAAGCAGTACGTCTTCGATACGCCGCAGGGCAAACGTTCGCTGGCCGACCTGTTCGAAGGGCGCAGCCAGCTTGTGGTGCAGCACTTCATGTTTGCGCCGGGCCAGGAGCGCGGTTGCGCACACTGTTCCTACATGGCTGACCACACCGACGGCGCGTTGGCGCACCTGGCACAGCGTGACGTGAGCCTGGTTGTGGTGTCGCGCGCACCACTGGCCAGCCTGGAGCGCATGCGCAAGGAAATGGGTTGGCAGTTCAAATGGGTGTCGTCCGGCGAAAGCGATTTCAATTACGACTTCCACGTCAGTTTTGCGCCGGAAGAAATGGCCGAGGGCGAGGTCTATTACAACTACACCGGGCAAGCTTTCCCGCATGAGGATGCGCCCGGTGTCAGCGTGTTCTATAAGGACGACGCGGGTGTGGTCTACCACACCTATTCGACCTTTGGCCGTGGCGTGGAAGTGATGATGCACACTTATCGTTTCCTCGATATCACGCCGCTGGGGCGGAATGAAGAAGGCTTGCCGTACACGATGGCATGGGTCAAGCACCACGACCGTTACGCGCAGCCTGCCGCATCGTGCTGCAGCGCTTCCCACGCGTGATGCGGGGATGCCATGTCGACCTTCCGGCCCTGGCGGGCCGTGACGGCGATCGCCTGCGGCCATATGGCATCGATGGCGGTCGTGGCAGCGGCGGTGGCCTTCCGGCTGCCGCTGGACCGCCCGGCGCTGCAGTGGGGCGCGTGCGTGCTGCTGGTGGCCGCGCTGGCCTGCCGTTTCCACAAGGGCCATGCGCTGGCGGGGCAGGCCGGCATGGCGCTGTGGACTTTCATCACGTCCACGGCGCACGGCGCCGGCTTCGTGCTGATGCCTGCCCTGATGACGATCTGCGGCACGGGCGGGCCCGGCGCCGCAGGACCGCTGTTGCAGACCCTGGCCGCGATGGGCTTGCACCTGGTGGCCATGCTTGCCGCGAACGGCGCAGCGATCTACCTTGCCGCCCGCTTCATGCAATGGCTTAAGGCTTGACGATCACCTTGCCGGTGACCTTGCGCGCGGCCATCGCTTCCAGCGCGCGCGGGGTGTCGGCCAGTGCATAACGGGCCGAGATGTGCGGGCGGATCTTGCCTTCGGCCAGCCAGCCCAATAGCTGCATCATGCCGGCCAGGTTGGCTTTCGGCTCGCGCTTGACGAATTCGCCCCAGAACACGCCCATCAGCGAAGCGCCCTTGAGCAGCGTGAGGTTCAGCGGCAGTTTCGGGATTTCGCCGTTGGCAAAACCCACCACCAGGTAGCGGCCGCGCCAGCCGATCGAGCGGAATGCCGGCTCGGCGTACTCGCCGCCGACCGGGTCGTAGATCACGTCCGGGCCCTTGCCGTCGGTGGCGGCCTTGATGGCTTCGCGCAGGTCGGTGTTGCTGTAGTTGATCAGGATATCGGCGCCGTGCTCCTTGCAGACCGCCAGCTTTTCTTCACTGGAAGCTGCTGCAATCACGCGTGCGCCAAGCGCCTTGCCGATCTCGATGGCGGCCAGCCCGACGCCACCCGCGGCGCCCAGCACCAGCATGGTCTCGCCGGCCTTCAACTGGGCGCGGTCCACCACCGCGTGGTGTGAGGTGCCATAGGTGAGGGTGATCGCGGCGGCAGTATCGAAATCCATCCCAGGCGGCATCGGCATCAGCGAGGCTGCGGGCACCAGCAGTTGTTCCGCAAAGCCGCCATGCGCGGAGAAGGCGATCGCCTTGTCGCCCGGCTTGAAGCCTTGCACGCCTTCGCCGACCGACAGCACCACGCCCGAGACTTCATTCCCCGGCGTGAAGGGCAGGGCAGGCTTGTACTGGTACTTGCCCTGGATGATCAGCACATCGGGAAAATTCACGGCTGCGGCCTTCACCTGCAGCACCACCTGGCCCGGGGCAGGCTGCGGGTCGGGCACTTCTTCCAGCACCAGCGTGTCGGGCAAGCCCCATTCCTTGCAAACGATAGCCTTCATACGGTCTCCATTTTTATCGAACGATCGTGCGATTATGCCCCAGAACACTTTGCGCCGGAACAAAGTTTAACGCGCGGGTCGGGAATACATTTGGCTGGCAGGGGAGGCGATTGCCATGAGTATCCGGTACGGCTGCTTTTTCAGTTACGCGCATGGCCAGCACGCATATATGAGCCACTTCAAGGACGACCTGATCGATGCCCTGAAGTGCTATCTTGAGCCCCATTTCGATAACGAGACCGAACTCTTTGTCGATAGCGAGCAACTGGGTGGCGGGGACGATATCGACCGCCGTCTGGCCCTGGCCATGTGCCAGAGCGCCACGATGATCGTGATCTACACGCCCAAGTACGAGGCCCACCCATATACCCGGCGCGAATTCGCCGCCATGCAGATGATCGAGGCTGAACGCAGCGGCTGGTACGAGCTGCCCAGCCACCTGATCATCCCCGTCATCATGACCCGCCATCCGCTGAACCTGCCGCGCCAGATCAGCGAGCCTGGCATGTATGTCGATTTTTCGCGCTACACGCTGGCAACCGGGGACTTGAAGACCAACCCCGATTTCCTGCCCGATATCCGGCGCATCGTGGACCGCATCACGATGCATTACCACTGCCTGAAGGCGAGCATTCCGCCCGACCACGATTGCAGGCAGTTCGTGCTGCCGCCGGTCCCGCCGGAGTGGCGCCCGCCGGCGCCGCCGCATTTCCCTCGCTAGAAAAACCACTGAAAGAGCGCCATGGAACACCTACGCCTGCACCTGCCAGAGCTGCCCGCAGCCGGCGAAGTCACCACTTTCTATTCCTATAAAGGCGGCGTGGGCCGCACCATGGCGCTGGCCAACCTTGGGCACATACTGGCATGCCATCGCACGGCGCCGGTGTTGCTGATCGACTGGGACCTGGAGGCTCCCGGCCTGCATTACTATTTTCCCGGCGCAGCACAAGCCCCGGGCGTGCTGGACCTGTTCGAGGAGTGCCGCGACCAGTTGCAGGAACGGGGCGGGCGCTACGCCAGCGACCAGGCGCTGGCCGAGGCTGTGCTCGACGCCGTGCACTGGGAGCAATACCTGGTAAGGGCATGCGATGACCGGCCACTCTGGCTGCTGCGCGCTGGGCGGTGCGATGGCAGCCATGCGGAACGCGCGGCGATGCTGGACTGGCAAGGCTTGTTCGACGCCTGCCCCGCGCTGTTCCGCACCTTTGCCGCGCGCCTGTCACGCCATTTCGGCCATGTGCTGGTCGATGCGCGCAGCGGACGCGCCGATTGCGCGGCCATCTGCACCACCTTGCTGCCGACGCGGCTGGTGCTGGTGTTCGCGCCAAACCGGCAGAACCTCGATGGCCTGCAGGACCTGGTGGCGCGCGCTACCAGCTACCGCAGTTGCCATGAAGACGAGCAGCGCCAGTTGCTGGTCTATCCGCTGCCCTCGCGCATCGACACCAGCGATCCAGAGCTGTGCACGCTGTGGCGGCGCGGCGACGATGGCGCGCCCGGTTACCAGCCGCTGTTCGAAGGCATGCTGGGGGAAGCCTATGGCCTGCCCTGGCTGTCGCTGGAGGGGTATTTCGACGCCGTGCAGCTTCCGCATTGCGCCAGCCTGGCCAGCGGCGAACCCTTGCCGGCGCCAGCCCTGCAAACGGGATATGATGCATTTATGCAATGGTTCCGCGCTGGGCTCTGTCCCTGGCAACGCGTACCCTGCGTCGAGCCGCCCACGCTGAACAACCACCACGCTTTGCCCCTGGAGCAGGACCGCACAGGGTACTGGCCAATGCCGGCGGCGATGTAAATTTGTCTCGGAGATAAATGGGGACGTACCCGGTTAAAAAGGGGGACGTCCCCATTTATTTCCCGTTGCTTCAGGTAAAATTCCCTGTATGAGAATCCTTATCAGTAACGACGACGGCTACCTGGCGCCTGGCATCAATGCGCTGGCGGAAGCCCTGCAGCCAATTGCCGATATCGTGGTTGTGGCGCCAGACAGCAACCGCTCCGGCGCCTCCAATTCCTTGACGCTGGACCGCCCGTTGTCGGTGCAGCAGGCGGCCAATGGTTTCTATTTTGTCAATGGAACGCCGACCGATTGCGTGCACGTGGCGCTGACCGGCCTGCTCGACTATGTGCCGGACCTGGTGGTGTCGGGCATCAACAACGGCCCCAATATGGGCGACGACACGTTGTACTCGGGTACCGTGGCTGCTGCCACCGAAGGCTACCTGTTCGGCGTGCCGGCCATGGCTTTCTCGCAGGGTTCCTACGGCTGGGCCAATGTCGATGCCGCCGCCCGCGTGGCGCGCGACCTGGTGCAGCGCTACCTGGAGCTGCTGGAGCGGCCTTACCTGCTGAACGTGAACATCCCCAACCTGCCGTATGAGCAGCTTGGACCGCTGACGCCGACCCGTCTGGGCCGCCGCCACCAGGCCGAACCCGTGGTCAAGGCGCTCGACCCGCGTGGCCGCGAAATCTACTGGATTGGCCCGCCCGGCGCCTGCAAGGATGCCGGCGAGGGCACCGATTTCCATGCCGTCGCCAATGGCCGCGTGTCGCTGACCCCTTTGCAGATCGACCTGACCCATCGCCAACAACTCGATTCCCTGGCAAAGGCTATCGCATGAGCGACAAGACCCGCACTTTCCCGCTGCCCCTGTCATCCGTTACCGACAAGAGCCCGGCGAAGAAGCCGGTCTACAACACCGTGGCGACGCCACAAACCGCCACCCAGAACGCGGCCCGCACGGCCGCTGCCAGCCCGGGCGGCTGGCGCCCGCCGCAACCGGTGGCATCGCCGTCGCGCGCGCACTCCTACGCCCAGGAACGCGCCCAGGTGCAACTGGCGCCCGTCGCTCCCCAGCGCGCCCACGCGCTGGTGTCGGAAGGCGTGCGCCGCGCCATGGTGCAGCGGGTGGCCAGGCAGGGGGTGAGCGACCCGGTGGTGCTGGGCGCGCTCGACACCGTGCCGCGCCACCTGTTCATGGACGAAGGCCTGGCGCCACAAGCGTATATTGACGCCTCGCTGCCGATCGGCCACCACCAGACGATTTCCCAGCCCTACATCGTGGCGCGCATGATCGAGGTGATGCGCGCCGGGCAGGATTTGCAGCGCGTGCTGGAAATTGGCACCGGCTGCGGCTACCAGGCGGCGGTGCTGGCCTGCGTGGCGAAAGAGGTGTACTCCATCGAACGCATCAAGCCCCTGCACGAACTGGCCAAGGCGAACTTGCGGCCAATGCGGGTGCCAAACCTGCGTTTGCACTACGGAGATGGTATGCTAGGCTTGCCGCAGGCGGCGCCTTTCGATGGCATCATCCTTGCCGCCGCTGGCCTGGAAGTACCGCAGGCCTTGCTGGACCAACTGAATATCGGCGGCCGCCTGGTCGCCCCGGTCGGGGCTCGCACCCAGCATCTCGAACTGGTGACCCGCGTCAGCAAGAACGAATGGGTGCGCCAGACGCTGGAAGACTGCCATTTTGTGCCGCTGCGCCCTGGCACCGTTTAACACACAGATCAATAGAATGACGAAGAAATATTCCCTTTTCCTGATGGCCGCCTCGCTGGTCCTGCTGACCGCTTGTGAAACCATGACGCAGCCGGCCCCGGTCGAGGATCGCTCGGTCCCGCTTCCTGTCACGCCGGCCAAGCCTGCTCCAGAGGAACCGAAAGATAAAGAAGGCTACTACACCGTCCACAAGGGCGATACCCTGATCCGCATCGCCTTCGACCGCGGCCTGAATTACCGCGACCTGGCGGCCTGGAACAACCTGACCAACCCGGACGACATCAAGGTCGACCAGGTGTTGCGCCTGACGCAGCCGGAAGGTGTACAAGTCGCCGCCGTGCCGACCCCGCCGCAGATCGAGAAAACCCCGCCGCCGCCGCGCAAGTCGACGCCGAAGGGTGAAAAGCGTCCGTATTCCGATACGGCGGTGGCGGATTTGCAGAAAACCGACGAGCGGGCCGACAAGCCTGCCATTGTGGCCAGCCTGGCTCCGGCCCCGGCGCCGTCCGTGCCGACGGCAGCGGCGGTCAGCGCGGAAGACCGCGACCTGTCGTGGACCTGGCCGTCCGACGGGCGCGTGGTGGCCCAGTTCGACGAGGGCAAGAACAAGGGCATCGACATCGCCGGACGCGCCGGACAACAAGTGTTGGCCGCCGAACGAGGAAAAGTGATGTATGCCGGTAGCGGCATCCGCGGATATGGTAATCTCGTCATTGTGAAGCACAGTAACAGCCTGTTGTCGGCCTATGCCCACAACCGCTCCATCCTGGTCAAGGAGGGGCAGGAGGTGCGCAGGGGGCAGGCAATTGCTGAAATGGGGGACTCCGATACCGACACGGTCAAGCTGCACTTTGAGATAAGGCAGCAGGGCAAGCCGGTGGATCCATCGAAATTCCTGCCTAACCGCT
>Ga0307408_100001316_pt1 | contig 18628 bp, 9 predicted proteins | sample 322Cmetagenome_FD_202116 | JGI IMG/M metagenome (GOLD analysis project Ga0307408, IMG submission 202116) | Maize rhizosphere microbial communities from greenhouse at UC Davis, California, United States - 322HYB-C-3 | ecosystem: Host-associated > Plants > Roots > Rhizosphere > Soil | place: USA... | reverse complement strand
CCATTCATAGCAAACTGTGTTTTTTCTTCTTTTATGATGAAGTAGATAAGATTGCTCTGACTTGGAAATTCATACCTGAAACCCAATCCATCATCAAACAAGCGGAACCTTATCAGCATTTTCCGGTTAGTTTCTTTCTGATTTAAAACAACTTCCAGTTCGTTGTAATGGTTCCTGATGCTTTTTACTTCGCCCCAAACAGGTTTCCAGCTTTCGTCGGTTTTTGATCGTTTGGTTCCGGCAATTGTAAAATCATCCAGCAGCGATTTTTTATCGCCCTTTAGTTCGAAGCCCAGTTTACTTGGTTTTACTACAGTTTTGCCTTTGTAACTTAGAGAATAGCCAGGGGCGCCAGCTTTATCGAGCATAAAATTCATCAAAAACTCGCCGTTGGGCGATTTCAGCTCCTGTGCAGCAACGCAATTGAATAATGAAAGTATAAGGCAAATGAGTACAAAAATTCGTTTCATATATCAGGTGTGTCTAATTGGTTATTGTTCTTGATATACCTGGATAAATTAAAGCCACTTATCAAGACAACACAAATTTGAAGTTGTATCTGCTCAAAAGCTATTTCTTTAAAATTTATTTAAGAAAAACGCGATGATTTAAAAATCAAACAACTAAAAATCAAACAGTTACAAATAACTAACTTGAAAAAAATTTAAAGCATTTTAAAGTTAAATAGCCGAATGGGATGTGGCTTAAATAGCAATTTAAGGAAAAAATACAATCAAGGTCACTGAGCTAGCAGGCAATAACATCACAATTAAATCCTAATCACCAGCCTCTATTTTTAAGTATATTGCAAACAGTAATTAATTAATCTTTAATAAACCAACATCCATAAAACCAGACCATCATTACTAAATCAGCATGAAACATTTTATCATCACTAACAGATCCATTATCAGCAAAAATGGCAGGGAATACATAAACCCGAATGGCAAGGAAGCAGCAGGCGAAAATCTTAGGTTCGGCTCGTTTGATTCTGCAGAATACCTATCAAAGAAAGACAGTGCCGCAGCTATAACCTTGTATCCCGATGCCCCGGCGCCCGTAAAAAGCGATCCCGTAACCGTAAATGCGCCAAGTCCTTACACTAAAGCTGATATTATAGTCCCCGAAGAAGCTCTGTTTGGTTCAGCCAGATTATTTACCGAACTGTATAAAATTATGGTATCAAAGCAAGGTGGCGATCTGCTGTTCTTTATTCATGGTTTTTGTAACGATCTGGACGGCGCCCTTGAAAGTATTTGCCAAATGGAGGAAAAATACATCCGCGAAGGGAGTCCCATTAAACATATTGTTTGTTTTACCTGGCCGGCGATGGGAAAAATGCTGCGTTACCGCGATGATGCGAAAGATGCTGAGCTATCGGGATTAACCCTTGCCCGTTGCTATCTGATGCTTATTGATTATTTCCGCCAGCTTTTTATAAGTGATAAAGACAATCCAGCACTCGATCCTTGTGGTAACAACATTCATTTACTGGCACACAGTATGGGAAATCGGGTGTTGGAAAGTATGATGCTGGAATTAACTCGTCAGAAAGGAAATAACATCACTGCCTTATTCAGAGAGGTAATTCTTGCCGCTTCGGATGTGGACTGGCAGGTTTTCGAAGAACCCCGTGTATTTTATAATCTTACCAATATCTGCCAACGAGTTACCGTGTATTTCAATACCTGCGATAAAGCCCTGTTCGTTTCTGAAACTACCAAAAATGCCTATAATCGTTTAGGTAAATACGGTTTTAGAGCTCTAAACAAATTGCCTTCGCACATTTACAGTGTTGATTGCAGCGCCGTTGAAGACGAGAAAGGTTTTGATAACCGCTTCGTGGAACATGCCTACTTTAAAGGCAGTCCGGCCGTTGTAAAAGATATTACCGAGGTTTTAAATGGCAGAAATGCCGAGAACTTTATTCCTGCTTTACGAGTGGCCATTCCCGGCAATGCGGTTCAGTATCGAATAAAGATTTAAATTATTTTAGCCGCAGACAGACGTTTAACGCGCTGTCTGTCGGTTTAAAAAAGCCGGGAATTTATTTACTTGCAATTAACCGCTGTTCGACATGTTCTGAAAGGCATGTCGAACTATAAGATATAAAGGATCTGTGATCCGCCTTGAACTCGGATTACAAATCCAGGTTATCAATGCTCTACCTAACGGAACATATCGAACAGCCCCAGAATTTTAGGCTATTTTTATTAGAAGCGGAATTTCTACCTTTAATCATCCTTAGTCGGGCTATACGCTCATACTACACACCTGTCCCGCAGGCATTTCAGCACGGCCTTAGCCACAAGGCCGGTATCCGCTACTATCCCGGCTAGTTTACAAAGGCGGTGGTTCTTCTCATCCTTTTTCTTGCAAACGCTTTATTTCTTGAGGATTAAATTCGTTCATTCTTTATTTGTTTATTAAATTAAATAATCTGAAAAGGTGATGAAATAGATTTGGTGCAGGGAGTATGGAGACTCTTTTTCATGGCTTGAATCCGTAGAGCGTTGCACTTAACTCTACGGACAGTAAAGTTTTTTGATTTGGACAATGAAAAGCACAAACTTTTCGCATTTGAAATAACAGGCCAATTCGAAAACATCTATAGAGAAGCAAAGTTTGAAGGATTAGCAAAAGATGTACAGAATCTTCCTTTTCCTAAGGGATTTATCTACAATGCTTTAACCTTCTTTTCATTGTTTAGTAGAAATTATGAAATTCCAATTGAAAGCGACTATCCTATAGAATTAAGAGATAGCTTAGAATCTTTTGTATAAACAGAATGGCTAATAAAAATTACCGCTACTGTCCGTAGTGTTTCCAACTATTTTGAAAAAAATTGATTTTAGTCTACAACAGGATTTAAAAATATTATTCATGAAGCATTTTTTTTCAGCTACTTAAATAACTGTTGTACAGTTTAAGCGTAGCGTCAAACGAATTGTATAATAAAAAAGAGTCTCCATACTCACCGATAAAAAACAGCTTAAATTCGTTTTTCAGTCCCCAATCCTCTTCTCACAAACCTCTTCCACCAAATCCTTCAATTTCAGCACCTTTCCCGCCAGATATTCCAGGTCTGCAGGGTTTACCGTATAACCCAGTTTATACCGGGAATCTATATAGGCCTTCTTCAAAACAATAAATAGACGATCTTCTTCAGGAGTACTGCGTGGGAAGACCAGTTTAAAACGGGCATCGATAATATTAGCAGCATGGCCCAGTTCTTCCAGATCGTGAATTTTGGGTTTGTAATCATTATAAACAAGCAATACCGTCATGTAATACCGTTCGGCGGCCTGATGAAGATTAAAAATGGATTGTTTAAGGAGGCCTTCAGATTTGGACAGTTCGTGTACCCGGTAAAAGCCATTGGCATCACTAAACCAAACATCAAAGTAGTTTTTCGCTTTTTGCGTCCGTTCTTCCGGGGAAAGAATTCTGGCTTCGGCCAGGCTAAACTGCTTGTTATCGTACAACAGTACGCCTTCTTTTTCAATATCCGTAAAGAAATAATTGCCTTCGCTCAGTTCCCCATTTAAAAAATCAATGGAGTGGAAGATCAGGCTGAGAGGCGTTTGCACCAGTCCGCTTTTACGCACTCGTTTTTTAATGCGCTTGCTGTTGCCAATTTGCGTGTCGTGTTCGCGGGCGGTAACCACTAAAATGTCGTAATCGCTTTTGTACTCGTAGGTAGTACCGTTTTCAATGTATTTGTCCTCCACCCAATCGCCCCGGGCGTAGCTCCCGAACAAAATAACCATTACCGGCTTACCAATTTCTAAAATAGCTTCCAGAATGAGCCGAAGCTCTTCCTGCTTAGGTTGGGGAAGATGGGCAATGGATGTGTTCATGTTGTGCGGGTAAATTTAGAAGAAAATTTCTTTAAAAATTGAAATGGCGCTACGATTAAAGCGGTATCAGCAAAGCGCCTCAAAAGCTCTCTGATGTAAAAGAGATTTTAAGAAATATACTTCTGGCAAAACAATATAAGCCATGCAGGAAAATTTTTAGGGAAAGGGCGGGATAGATGTTATGGATTTAAAAGAAAGCGGGCGGGCAGAATAATGGGAATAAAGAATACCAAGTTCTGATTCGCAACTAAAAGTTAAGATTTCTTGCGGATTTAACAGACCGGAGAAAGGAGTGTTTTAAATGAGGCCAGTATATACTACCGCTATTGCTAGCATAACTGTAACAAAGGGCTCAGTTTTCTATTGTGCCTTTAGTTTTTTTTGATTGTAGCTGTCTGCTAGTTTAGTGTAAAAATCCTCTTCTTGTCGGGGAAGGAAGAAGCCCTTTATGCAATTTAGATTTCTAATACAAATCTGTATATGGCTTTTTGCTGCTAACCCAGCCCCTGGAAATGCTTCGCCTCCTTCTGTAAATACACCACGGGCAGAATCGAATAATCTCCTGTTACTTATTCCATGCGTTGTGATATCCTCCTGATAATCCTCTAGCATCTTTTCGTGCATATACTCAATTGCTGCGCAATCTAAGTATCTTAATAGTTTATCTTGATGCTCGTCATCATTAACATCTTTGTTAATGGGCATTTTTTTACCAATGGCAGCATAGCCGAGTTCCATTAATTCATAAAACGAAGCAAGGGTTGTTATAGATCCTCTATCAAGAAAATCGCAGCAATGGCCTAAATAAAGAACGGCTCCAATAATGGATGCTTTTTTTATTTCACCTCGTTCTTCTTTTCGCTTAGCCCATTCCATTGCCCTATAAGGGTCGTTCTCCCAGAAATAAACGCCGTTACCTAGCCAATCGTAGGGCTTCTCGCTTGGTTGTATATCGTGTGGATTTGTCAAAAGAGCATCCCGGACATCTTCATCACATCCATGAAAGCCAATAACAACATTAGGCCTTATTCCATACATAAATTAGACAGCAGCCTCTAATTCTTTATATGGTTCAGTGTAATTCCCTTCCTCGTCTAAAATGCCTGCAGCAACAAAAGAATTTAAAGCGTTCTCTCTAGTAACATTCTTTTTCAGCCTTTCAACTAGCTCTAGTAGCTCTTTTAGTTCTTTCTCGCTCATTGTCGTAATATATTACTTATTTTTATAAGTACCACTTGGGTGTAAATACCTATATCTAACACAAATATAATACGTTCATGTTAAAGTTTTGTTGTAATTTAATTATATTAAGATCCCTTTCAACTCCTACTATTGTCCCTTATCACAGAATTTTTAACCCACCCATTAATATTCACACCTGAATGTGATATAAGGTTGTTTTACTTCCTATCTTCAGTACCTACATCTCCGTCCGTAGTGTTTCCAACGATTTTGAAAAAATGATTTTAGCCTACAACAGGAATTAAAGACATTATTTGTAGGGTGTTCTTTTTTTAGTAACTTAAATAATAAAATACACAGCTTAAATTCGCTTTTCAGTAAAAGTTATTAATCGAGCGCCTCCACTTTTTCCTTTACCCTTACTTTTTATTGCAAATCTTATTTTATAACAGTTTTTAAATATTTCACTCCCTTGTAGCGGCTCATCCATCAAAAGATCAGCTAATACCATTAAATCTTCTTTAATTGAAGGAAACTTTTTGTGTAGCTTTTTGAATTCCTTCTGAAAATTTGGTGTGGGAACAATGTTATAACCCATTTAGAAATTCCTTAAGAGATGGCACCTCTAATTCACCTTTTTCAATTAGTTTCATTCCCCGCTGTTCGACATGTTCTGAAAGGCATGTCGAACTATAAGATATAAAGGATCTGTGATCCGCCTTGAACTTGCATTACAAACCCAAATGATCAAAAGCTAGACAGCCCCTGGCGGAACATATAGCATAAAGGGAGAACATGGCAGGATAAAAATTACAACCTACCTGTAATTACAAGATATTGACCTAACAAAATTGGTACTCCGCAGTTCCCTAAGCTTAGCACAGGCCAAAAGAGGAGAACTGCCGAGAATAATAAACTCTTTGCTGATGGCTTTTCAAAGCTCTTCGTTGGGAGCTTCCCTTCCCGATGTACCCTCAGAATCATCTTCCTGCAAATCCTCAATGTCGTCGTCTACATCAGGGCGCTCTTGTCCATTGTTTCTACTCCATCCTGCAGCTTCTTTAGGATCGGGTCCGGTGTAATTAATTTCCATGTTTCAAATACTAGTATAAGAGATTATAAGCAAGAGAAATGCCAGTTCTGATGTTCAGAGATATTGTTTCTACAATACTCTGTTTCAGTGCTTTTAGAAATAAAAAAAGTGCTTGAAATTGATATCATTAATTATCCTTTTATAGGCTTCTCAGGTAAAAAATCCTTCGGCGAAAGTCCAAAATGGTCGGCTAACTTATCAATATGATTTAAATTATACTTTGTCCTATTTTTAGGGTTTTCTATGTTCGCCGCTGTTCGACATGTTCTGAAAGGCATGTCGAACTAGAAGATAAAAAGGATCTGTTATCCACCTAACCTGGCATTACAAATCCAGGTCATCAAAAGCTCGACATGCCCTAGCGGAACATATCGAACAGCCCCAGTTGCTCTATAGGAGTTAATACAGGTTCTTCCATTTGAAAGCGAAAGGTATTTTGTCGGTTGGTTTATGTCAAGTATTAAAACTGGTTTTTCAAAGATCTTATCTAAGGGAAGGAAAACTTTAAAGTTTTTTTAGCATCCATTAACCTAAAAAGGCTAACCACGGCTCAATTAAAATTCGTCGAGATCAAACGCTCTCTAATATCAATTTTTAAAAATTCGGCAATACGAAACAGGTCTTGTACAGAAAGTTGGTTTTTATTAGTGCACCAGTCGGAAACAGTTGTGGGGGGAGACATTTAAGTAAGTAGCAAGATCGATATTTTTCTTCCCTTTTTCAGCCAAGGCTGCTTGAATCCTATTGGATTTAATATTGCTCATTTAACCGCTTTGAGCAAATATAATATAGCGAAAAAAATGGCTACTTTACATTTTATAGTCTTTATGAAAATACAACCTCCACTTTATATATAAAGCTTTCAAACGCCAGCAAAAGGATATTTATATGTTTGCCAGCGCACACCAACTGTTCGAAAACGAACGGTATTGAGCAGTGATTTAAAGTTATATTATTGAACTGTAACCACTTATACTGGTGGCATAAAAATTAGATTAGATGTAAATCCGGCTTAGCGGAGAGCTGATAGCTTGGTGATGCTATAAAATAATAGATTTAACAGGAGCTGATAGCTCAAAAACCGAACATATATAAAGCTGATAGCCCAAAGCCCATATATTCTAAAAATGATAAAGAATTATTTCAAAATAGGTTTTCGTAATCTATTAAAAAACAAGCTGTCAACATTTATCAATTTAGGCGGACTAGCCTTAGCTGTAGGCTGCTGTTTGGTAGTATATGTGTTTATAAATTGGTCGATGAATTTGGATTGTTTCCATTCTAAACTTGACAAACTTTTTGTTGTTGAAAAAGTGTCTGATGAAAATGGCGACAAACAATATTGGGGAAACTCGCCTGCCGAATTAGGGCCATTGCTTAAGGAAGATTTTCCTGCAATAAAAAACATGGCCAGGGTAAATTATGCTGGAGTAGTTTTTAAACAAGGAGAAAATGTATTCAGAGAAAGTGTAAGCTTCGTTGATGATTCATTCTATGATATGTTTGATTTTCCAGTTAAGTGGGGCAGTACCGCGGCAAAGGATCAACATGGAATAGTGCTTACTCATGAGCTATCAGAAAAGCTTTTTGGCAAAGAAAATTCTTTAGGAAAAAGTTTGAATATAATATTTGACAGTAATGGTCAGAAAACGATTGAAAATTTTACGGTGAGTGCCGTTTTAGATAAACGTCCAATTGAAACATCCTTCTATTTTTCTGCGCTAATTTCCTATAAAAAAATGGCTTCCCTGGGATTAGCTAAAAGTGGTAACTGGGCACAAAGCGCAGATATAACATTTCTGGAAGCCGATAATGAAGCGGCCTTAGTTCAGATAAAAAATCACAAAAGGTATTTGAATTTATATAATACAGCAAATCAGAATAATAAGATTTCGGGCTATCATTTTCAGCCTTTAAAATCCATGAATTTCCATGCGTATAAAGTAAAGAATGTGAGTTTTAATGCTTCAAAGCCAGCTGGAATGATCATGCTTTTTGTAATAGGTATTTCTATTCTGCTATTGGTTTACTTTAATTATATGAATATCGCCATCGCTTCTGCTTCAACCAGACTAAAGGAAATTGGGGTTCGGAAAGTGATGGGGAGCAATAGAAAGCAACTAATTTTTCAATTTATAATAGAGCACCTGGTACTTTGTTCAATAGCTGTTTTTATAGGTGCGTTACTGGCAAAATTTCTTTTCCTGCCTTGGTTTGGCACCATTGCCAATATAGAATTAGGGCTCAAACTCTTTACCAATTATCAAACATGGTTGGCATTAATAGTATTAACACTCGTATCTGCCTTAAGCGGGGCCGCATATCCTGCCTTCTTCATCTCTGCTTTTAAACCTGTAAACATTATTAAAGAAAATTTAAAAATTGGAATTAATAATAGATTTAGGAAAGCACTTTTAGGTTTTCAGTTCTTTCTCACCATTTTAGCAATTTCAACTGCACTAGCTTTTAATCAGGAAAACCAAAAATTAAAAGAAAAGCCTTGGGGATATAACCCTGCAAATAATTTAGTAGTAAAATTAAATGGAACTTCGAGTTTTGAAGTTCTCAAAGCCGAACTTAAAAACAGACAGGCTATTCAGTCTGTTTCTGGCTCTGTTCAATCATTAGGTAATTATTCAAAACAAGCACTGATTAAATTAGAAGGCAAAGTACAAACTGTTCAAAGCTTAAATGTGCTTCCCGGCTTTGTTAGCCAATTAGGTATAAATATTACAAAAGGGCGGGATTTGAACGCCGATTTGGAAACGGATCTAACGTCATCAGTAGTAGTAAATCAGGCATTCTTAAAACAAATGAAATTAAACTCAGGAGTAGGCCGGGTTATAGAATATGAAAATCATAATTATACCATAGTAGGCGAGGTAAATAACTTTCAGTATGAGAACTTCGGATCTCCGGTTGGCCCCATGGTAATAATGGCCTGTAAAGCGGAGGATGTAAACTTTGCTTATATCAAAACTACTTCCAACTCGCTAACTGATATACAAAAAATCTGGCAGAAGATTAATCCAAACGCTCCATTCGATTACTATTATCAGGACACTGTTTTTGATGGATTCTTCAATGATTTCAAGGGTGTCTCCAAGGTATTAAATGCTTCCTGTTTGATACTGATCGTTATTTCAATGTCAGGCGTTTTCGGATTGGCAACCCTTATTCTAAGCAAGAAAATGAAAGATATTAGTGTGAGAAAAGTACTTGGAGCAAATATTCTAAATGTGAGCTTCCTGATTAATAAAGAATTTTTAACTGCAATTATCTTTGCTGGTTTGTTGGGTCTACCGCTTTCTTATTGGATAATTAATACTTTATTTAAACAGATCTCACCAGAATCGAGTACTTCTTTTCTGCTCTTAATTATGTCTTTTATAGTCTTATGCTTAATAACATTCATGAGTGTAGCCTGGCATATATTAAAGGCTTATACATCCAAGCCTATAACCTATTTAAAAAACGAATAGGACATAAACAAAAAGCTGATCGCTGACATCATAGCTAAAAACGACATAAAGGAGCTGATACCTGACAGCTCACAGCTAAAAAAACAATGCTAAAAAACTACATAAAAATCGCCTGGCGGAATCTAATAAAGAACAAGAGCTCCTCCCTAATCAATATCGGAGGGCTTGCCATTGGCATGGCGGTCGCAATCACAATTGGGCTATGGATTTGGGATGAACTATCCTATAACAAAAGCTTCAAGAACTATGATACTATTGCCCAGGTGTACAGCACTGGTTCCCTTAATGGGCAATGGAAAACCTCAGCCTCAAAACCCCGACCATTAGAGTTTGAATTAAGAAATAAATACGGAAGCAGTTTTAAGCATGTCGTGATGTCTCAGCACCTGACCGACCGGTTACTATCTTCCGATGACAAAAAAATCATTGAAAGTGGAAGATTTATGCAACCAGAAGCTTTGGATATGCTTTCTCTCGACATGGTAAAGGGTAATTGTTCGGCTCTCAATGATCAATCATCTATTGTTATTTCATCTTCCACAGCAAAAGCTCTTTTTGGAGATTCCGACCCAATAAATCAGCTGGTCAGAATCGATCATCGTATGGATGTGAAAGTTACCGGAGTTTATCGTGACATTCCTTCAAATACTGAGTTTTCAAACGTAAAATTTATAGCGCCCTGGGACTTATTGATGGCAAATGAAAAGTGGATGGCTAATTTAAAAGACAATTGGAATAATTCATCCTTTTATATCTATGTACAGATAAATCCCAACACCACTTTAGATGCTGTTTCCGATAGGATTAAGAATTCCATACAGAATAATGTTGATGAAGAAAGCCAGAGATTTAATGTAAAAGTCTTCCTTCATCCCATGAGCAAGTGGCACTTATTTTCCGAGTGGAAAAATGGTGCAAATGTGGGCGGTCAAATTGAGTTTGTATGGTTGTTTGGTATTATCGGAGTATTTGTATTGTTACTGGCCTGCATCAACTTCATGAATTTGAGTACTGCAAGAAGCGAAAAGCGGGCTAAAGAAGTTGGAGTAAGAAAAGCGATAGGTTCTAATCGCCAGCAACTGATAAAACAATTTTTAAGCGAGTCGTTCCTTGTGGTTATTATTTCGTTCGTGTTAGCAATATTGCTTGTAATACTGGCTCTGCCATGGTTTAATAAGCTTGCTGGTAAGCAAATGAGCATGTTTTGGGCAAATCCTTTTTTTTGGTTAATTAGCTCACTCTTTGTTGTGCTTACAAGCCTGATAGCAGGAAGTTACCCGGCCTTTTATCTGTCCTCTTTTAATCCGGTGAAGGTTCTTAAGGGCAGATTTCAGTTAACACCGTTTGCCGCCCTTCCTCGCAGAGTGTTAGTTGTATTACAATTTACAGTTTCAGTAACCCTTATCATCGGTACAATAATTGTTTACCGTCAAATTCAGCATGCTAAAAACCGTCCCCTGGGATATGATAAAAACGGTTTGGTAGCTATCAGCATAAAATCTCCGGAGCTGCTAAACAAAGCAGATGTTTTAACACAGGAACTGAAAAAATCTGGCCTTGCTACCAACACCGCACTCTCTTCCAGCCCTCTTACTCATATATGGCAAAAAAGTAATGGGTTTGAATGGAACGGAAAAACGTCCAGCCAATTTGAAGGCTTTGGAATTATATCAGTCTCCCATGACTTCGGAAAAACGGCAGGGTGGCAATTTAAACAGGGACGCGACTTTTCAAGGGAGTATGCGAGAGATTCCGTGAGTTCGACAAGTAAGGAGGGCATCATATATAATATTATCATAAATGAAGCGGCAGCAAAATACATGGATATGAAACAGCCTGTGGGCGAAATACTGAAATGGGAAGGACAGCCTCTGAGAATAATTGGTGTAATAAAAGATCAGGTAATGGACTCGCCTTACGACCCATCGAGGCAAACGGTTTACATGGTTGATTATAAGGAGGCTGTAAGCTGGCTGTATATTAGGTTGAATCCGCAATGGAGTGTAGCTGATGCTTTAATGAAAATTGAAAAAACGTTTAAAACTGTAGTTCCTTCGGTGCCCTTTGAATATAAGTTTGCCGATGTAGAATACGAAAGGAAGTTCGCAGCGGAGAAACGTATCGGAAAATTAGCTACTGTATTTGCATCGCTGGCCATCTTAATTTCCTGTCTGGGATTATGGGGCTTGACATCCTTTATAGCCGAACAACGCAGTAAAGAAATTAGTATTCGTAAAGTGTTAGGTGCAACAGTTCTAAATATCTGGCAGCTGCTCTCTATAGAGTTTATCTTGCTGGTAGGTTTATCCTGTGTTTTAGCGTTTCCGATTAGCTGGCATTTTCTCCATAAATGGTTGGAAGGATATCAATATCATACCGAAATCTCCTGGTGGGTATTTGCAGTGGCTGCCCTGTCAGCATTGGCCATTTCTTTGCTCACAGTAAGCTACCAGGCCATAAAAACGGCACTGGCGAATCCTGTAAAAAGTTTAAAGACAGAATAAGGAGGTATCAGCAATCAGGCATCAGCTGTTAGCCATCCATAATATAAAACCAGACTAAAAGCTTACAGCTAATGCCCGGCTAACATACTAAGAAACTAAACCCAGAGCTGACAGCTCACAGCTAAAGAAACCATGTTTAAAAACCATTTCAAAATCGCCTGTCGAAGCCTTATTAAACGAAAGTTTTATTCTGCTGAATACTCAAAGGTCAAACCTAAACTAAAACCGACATACAAGAGCTGACACCTGAAAGCTCATTGCTAAACTAACACGACAAACAAAATGTTAAAAAACTGCTTAAAAATCACCCTTCGGAACTTCAGGAAACACCTGATGTTTTCATCGCTGAATATATTCGGACTGGCCCTCGGCCTGGCCAGTACCATTCTTATTCTTCTATGGGTTCAGCATGAGTTAAGTTATGATGGATTCAATAAAAATGAAAAAAGCCTGTATCGCATCACTGTAGAAGGACTGGATATGCGCTTTGCTATGTCTCAGCCTCCTTTAGCTGCAGCCTTGAAGGAAACCATCCCCGAAGTTAAAAACACAGCAAGATTAGATCCTGCTGCTAATCTTTTTGAGGTAGGAGATGTACAATTTGAAGAGAAGAACGGCTTTTTTGCGGATCCTTCTTTTCTGGAATTATTTACATATCCATTAATAAAAGGGAATGCCAAAACAGCGTTGTCTACAATAAACGGAATCCTTATTACAGAAGCTCTCGCAGAAAAGTTTTTTCACACCAGGGATGCCCTTGGCAAACATTTGCGTATGGATAAAAAGGATGAATTTATTGTAACCGGCGTACTTAAAAACATTCCCGCAACATCGCACCTGCAATTCGATTATCTTTTACCTATTGCATACCTGGAAAACGTACACGATCCTATGAGATTTAAAAGCTGGAATGGCTTGGGGGTTTACAATTATGTACAACTAAAAATCCCCTTAAACTCATCATCAGAGGTTAAGAGTCTTGAAACAAAGATTAACAACTTATATAAAAGCAAGAAAGCCGATATTGAAGTTAAGTTCCAATTGCAGTCATTAGATAAGATTCATCTGCATTCTAAATTTTTAATGGATGTAAGTGGTCATGGAAACATTCAGTATGTAAGGATCTTTACTGTTGCGGCACTGTTTATCCTGCTTCTGGCATGTATTAACTTTATAAATCTTTCCACCGCGCAATACACAAGCAGGGCAAAGGAAGTTGGCCTGCGAAAGGTAATCGGTGCAGATCGTAAGGGCCTTATTTTCCAGTTCCTGGGTGAATCTTTTCTTATGGTTCTGCTGGCCTTTATTTTTGCTGTTATTTTGGTGATACTGCTTCTGCCTGCTTTCAATCAACTATCCGGTAAAAGCTTGACAGTGGATCTTTTTGACGGACAGTTTTTTGCCATTCTCTTCGCTTTAATTGTCATCACCAGTTTAATTTCAGGCGGTTATCCGGCTTTCTTCTTGTCTTCTTTTTTGCCGGTTAATACCTTAAAAGGGAAATTAGGAACCGGAGATTTAAACAGAGTTTCCAGAAGTGTTTTGGTTGTAGTGCAGTTTGTGATCACAGTTGTTCTGCTGGCAGGAACCATTATCATATACAATCAGCTCCAGTATATCAAATTTAAAAACCTGGGCTTTGATAAAGAGAATCTGTTATATATACCTGTTTCGAATGTAAATAAGGATATAATAAGAAATGAATTAGCGCAAAATATCTTAACAAAAACCTTTTGTGGTACTTCTGAGCTCCCTGTAAATATGTCCTCTACTATTCCAATGGGGTCGCCCACAAAAGAACAAAAAGACCCACTCTTTTTTTCTGAAATGCGGGTAGATGAGATGTTTATCAGCACTCTTAATATGCAGTTTATTAGTGGAAAAAACTTCGTAGGGAACTCGCAGACTGATCAAACTTCGTGTATAATAAATGAAAGAGCCCTTCAAATATTGAATTTAAAGGTAGCTTCTGCTATTGGAAAAACAATAATGCGCGGCCGGGATACCGTGCAGATCATTGGAGTGGTAAAAAACTTTAATTTTAAACCATTGCATGAAGCTATTGAGCCTCTTGTTCTGAATTATTCTAACAGAAGTAATTATTTTATTGTCAGAACCCCGCCCGGTAAGGCCGAAGCTACTTTAGCAGCTTTGAAAGATATATGGAAGAAATCTGGTGTCAAAACTCCGTTTGAATATAATTTTCTGAATGATGACCTGGATAAACTTTATCAAACAGAAACCCGAATGAGTGAGCTTTCTAAAGCTTTTGCCGCACTCGCTATTTTTATTTCCTGCATTGGCTTGTATGGCTTAGTTGCATTTACGGCAGAACAGCGAATTAAAGAAATTGGCATCAGAAAAGTTCTTGGCGCTTCAGTTTCTGATATAGTGGGACTACTATCCGGAAATTTCATGAAAAGAATTCTGATTGCAATAGTCATCTCTTTACCACTTACAGTATACCTGATGAATGGCTGGCTGCGAAACTTTGCTTATCATATTCAAATTCAATGGTGGATGCTTTTTATGGCATGTGCCTCTTCTTTGGTAATAGCTTTATTAACGGTTAGTTTTCATTGTATAAAAGCGGCAGTAGCAAATCCAGTTAAAAGTTTAAGGACCGAATAAGGGAGCTGGGAAGGTGAAAGAAGAAAGGTAAAAGCTGAAAGGTGAAGGTCCTAAAGTCATCCGATTACTATTATTTGAGGTTACCTGAAAGCTCATAGCTAACTAAAACGACATACAGGAGCTGCCAGCTGATAACTGACAGCTCATACCCCAAAAACCGATGTTAAAAAACTACTTCAAAATCGCGTGGCGAAACTTGTGGAATACTAAAGCGTTCTCTGCAATAAATATCCTCGGCCTGTCTATCGGTATTGCGTTTGCTATGCTGATTTCAGGCTATGTATGGTCTGAACTTCAGGTAAATAAACAGCTTAAAAATCCGGGTAGGCAATATATTTTGCAAAGCAAGTGGAAAGATCCTAACATGGGGATTGAACTAACTACCATAGGTGCGCTGGCGAAGGAATTAAAAGATGAGTATCCAAATTTAGTTTCGAACTATTTTCGCTGGGACGGCATAGGCTCTAATGTTTCTAAAGGTGATAAAATTTTCAGAGAGAGCTTACAGCTGGGCGATAGCACTATGCTCTCGATGTATGGTTTTAAACTAATCCATGGCAATGCAAAAACTGCGCTAAATGCACCTTATACAGTTGTGATATCGACAGACCTTGCTCTTAAGTATTTTGGTAAAACAGACGTGTTAGGAGAAACGCTTAGTATTGAAAGCTTTTCAGGGACTAAACACGATTTTTCAATCACCGGAGTTATGGAAGCCCCAGGCAGAAATTCTGTTACCTGTTTCGGAGGCGAAAACAATCAGATATTTATCCCTGCAAGTTCCTCAAGCTTCTTTGGAAGAAATATGGATGTGTGGTCCAATATTTATATACTGGGTTATATCGAACTACAAGAAGGTGTAAGCCCAAAAGATCTGGAGAAACCAATAGCACAGCTGATCAAACAAAATGCTCCTGATCCGATCAGGAAAAATCTAAAGGTAGAGCTGGCGCCCTTAGCAGATTATTATTCCGGCAATGCGTCGGTAAGGAAAATGCTTCAGACTTTATCATACATAGCATTTTTTATTTTATTAATGGCGGTTATCAATTTCGTTAACATTACAATCAGCCGGTCCGCGTCACGGATGAAAGAAATCGGTTTAAGAAAAGTAATGGGAGGGGTCAGGAAACAATTAATGCTACAGTTTCTGAGCGAATCCATATTAATCGTATCGATCTCCACCGTCCTTTCATTGATTTTTTACCAGTTATTCAGGCCTTTCATAAGTGGTTTATTAGGCACAGATATTCCAGCTTTTTCCACCTATCCTTCAGCTTATATTTTGGTGCCCTTTATTATTGCCGGTATTATTGGTGTCCTTGCAGGGATTTACCCAGCATTAGTACTATCATCTTTAAAGTCTGTTGATTCCTTAAAAGGCATCTTAAAAACTGGCAAAGAAAACGTTCTGCTTCGCAAGGCTCTGGTATGCTTTCAGTTCTGTGTTGCATTAATTGTTTTTATCGGGGCGCTTACGGTAGCAAGCCAGGTGAAGTTGTTCCTGAACAGCGATCTCGGATATAATAAAGATTTTATTGTTTCGGCACAAGTGCCCAGAGACTGGTCCCAAAAAGGCGTAGAGCACATGGAAACCGTTCGTCGGGAGTTTGCGGCAATGCCGGAAATAAAAAGTGCCACCTTATCCTATCAAATTCCAAATGGCAACTATGAAAGAAAGATAAATATTTACACTTCAGACTCGAGCCGGGCGATAACTTCAATACGCTTAGGTGCTGATGAAAACTATGTGGATACTTACTCTATGCAGTTAGTAGCCGGCTCCTTTCTTTCTGAAAGTAAAAGTGAACATGACTTATCAAAAATCGTAATTAACGAAACCCTGGCAAAGGCTTTGGGCTGGCACAAAGCTAAAGAAGCTATTGGACAGCAGGTTAGAATGGCAGAAGATTCGCCCGTGTTTACTGTTGCAGGGGTTTTAAAAGATTTTCATTTCGAATCTATGCAACAACCTATGCAGCCTATTGCGTTTCAGCACATCAGAAAGACCGAAACCTTTCGATTTTTATCTTTCAAAATAAAATCCGGGAAAACAGCTGAAGCCATTGCAGCGATTCAAAAGAAATGGTCAGAACTGCTTCCCGGAGCCGCCTTTGAATTCTCTTTCATGGACGACACCTTAAAGGCCATGTACTCCACAGAAATTCAACTAAAAAAAGCCGCTTATACAGCAACAGTATTAACCCTTATAATTGTACTTCTCGGAGTTCTCAGCCTTATTTCCTTAAGCATCCAAAACCGGACAAAAGAGATAGGGATAAGAAAGGTACTCGGTGCCTCGGTTCCATCTATTGTATCACTTTTTATAAAGGAGTTTACAACAGTGATACTAATTGCGGCTCTTATAGCATGTCCGATAGCTTATCTTGTTATGCAAAGCTGGTTAAATGATTACGTGTACCGGATCGCATTTACAAGTCAGCCCTTCCTGATTGCTTTTATTGGCCTGTCCTTAATTACTGCTTTGCTGATTATTCTCCAAACCATAAAGGCGGCCTTGGCTAATCCGGTTAAAAATTTAAGAACTGAATAAGGAGATAATATATGTTAAAGCACAACCTCCTCATTATCTATAGAACTTTCAAACGGCACAAAAAGGCATTTATATGTTTGTCAGCGCACACCAACTGTCCGAAAACGAACGATATTGAGAGAAGAATTAAAGTCAAATAACTGAAATGCAATAATTTATATTGGTGGCACAGAAATTATAAATCAGATATAAACCAGCTTAGCAGCTTACAATACCATGTTTAAAAACCATCTCAAAATCGCCTGTCGAAGCCTTATAAAACGCAAGTTTTATTCAGCTTTGAATATTATTGGTTTGGCAATTGGAATAGCCTGCGCCCTATTTCTGTATCTGTTCATCAGCTTTCATCTTAGCTTTGATGGATATCATAAAAAGGCAGCCACAACATACAGGCTGGTAAACGACGTACTCTTCGAGCAAACCATTCCTGATCCCGGAGCGTCAATAGGTATGTATTCTGCGCTAGCCTCGGGCGCTTCGCAGGTAAATGAGGCAGCGGTAATGCTTCGCAATTACACATATACGGTAACTATAAACCATCCCTCAAAATCAACCCAGCGTTTTAAAGAAGATAAAAATGTTTCGCTGGTATCGCCCACTTGGTTTAAACTGTTTGATTATAAGTGGCTGGCAGGAAATCCGGATGAATTGAAAATGCCAAATACAGTAGCACTTACTCAAAAGCTGGCTGTCAAATACTTCGGAAATGCCAATCCTATTGGAAAAACAATCCTAATCGAGAATAAGCAGCATGTAAAAGTAGTTGGCCTAATCAGCGATAAGCCGGGCAATACTGATTTAAAGGCTGATATGTACGTGTCCCTTTCATCGCTCAAAAACCTTAAACCAGATCTTTCTGATAAGTTTTTTACCGATTGGGGCTGGATAAACTCTACTACCTCTGTCTATCTATCATTAACAGATGTACGCAAAAAAGACGAGGTAGAAGCTAGTATAAGAAACATGGCCCGGATTCATATGCCTACAAACTGGAAGTATTACCGTTTCCGCTTACAACCTCTTGCCGACATACATTTTAACGCTTCTTACGGAGGTTCCATCCAGAAATCCTTATTTCATACGCTTACAATAATCGGGTTACTCATACTAGCCATTGCTTGTATCAACTATATTAATTTATCCATTGCCCAACAGGCAAAACGCAGTATAGAAATTGGTACCCGTAAAGTTTTAGGCGGTACATCAAAGCAGCTTTTTATGCAGTTTATGACTGAAACTGTAATCACTACTTTTTTAGCCATGCTGCTGGCAGTAGCCCTGGTAATTTTGCTTTTGCCACTTGCCAATCACTCTCTCTTTAT
>Ga0307408_100001315_pt1 | contig 18629 bp, 21 predicted proteins | sample 322Cmetagenome_FD_202116 | JGI IMG/M metagenome (GOLD analysis project Ga0307408, IMG submission 202116) | Maize rhizosphere microbial communities from greenhouse at UC Davis, California, United States - 322HYB-C-3 | ecosystem: Host-associated > Plants > Roots > Rhizosphere > Soil | place... | reverse complement strand
TTGGCCTGGCCTTCTACACCGGGACCCAGTTCCCTGAGCAGTACCGCAACCAGCTGCTGGTGGCAGAACACGGCTCATGGAACCGCGCCAACAAGATCGGCTACCAGGTGCGCCTGATCACCCTGTACGGCAACAAGCTGGTCAGCGACACCGCCTTCATCGACGGCTTCCTGCAGAACGAAGAAGTGAGCGGCCGCCCGGTCGATATCGCGGTCATGCCCGATGGTTCGATACTGGTTTCGGACGACCACGGACACAAGGTGTATCGCGTTACTTATCAACGCTGATGGGGCATATGCGCAAGGTATCGCCACCGATGGTTTCATCAAAATATTGAAATTCCGTCGGCCTCTTCCCGGGCTATATTGAAAAGTGCCAGACAACAATTCAGAACTGGCACCCTTGGTCCACGAATGGAGGCAGTCATGAAGCGATACTTCGCTGCCGCCGGGCTATTTGTGCTTGCTGCAGCCGCAGCAGCACAAAGCAGCACCGGCGCTGACCAATCGGTGGTTGTGCCCGCGCAGAAGCAAATGAATTTGGAACGCAAGCTCATCTCACCGCAAGAGTTCTACCAATACCAGGGCGCCTATGCCCTGTCCAACGGCCAGACCCTCACCTTGTCGCGCGGAGCAGTCCGCCTCTACGCACAAGTCGGCCAACACCCCCGGCAGGAAATCCTGTGGCACGGCGACGGCAAATTCACTGCTGCCGACGGCAGCCTGGACATGAACATCGTCTGGGTCGACGAAGACACCGCCACTGGTGAACTGAACTTCTCGCCTCGCACGGCCGGACGGCAACCGGTGCCTGCGACGATCTCAATAGCCTCGCGCTAAGTGCGAGGAAAAGCCTGCGCGCCGCGGCCACGACCCGCGGTGTCGCAAAGGGTAGAAACCCGCCCCAACGGGCGCTATATTGAAAGAGCCAGGCAATTTTAGAGACCTGGCCACACACCAAAACAACGGAGGCAATCATGAAGCGGTTAGTGGCTACCGGCTGCCTGTTCGCGCTCGCCCTTACAGCGTACGCACAGAGCACCGAACAAAAAGTTTTGATCCCCGCATCGAAAGAGATCCAGCGCACCTATATGTCGCCAGACGAATTCAGCAAATACCGGGGCGCATACGATCTCTCCAACGGCAAGACGCTCTACCTGATTCGCAAGGCAACGCGCATGTATGCACGTGTTGATGAACAGAGCGAACACGAAATCACCCGCGCCGGCAACGGAAAATTCCAGGCACTGGATGGAAAAATGTGGATGGAACTCGTGTGGGCCAATGACGATTCCGTCAGCGGCAGCTTGAACTACGTCGACGAATCGCCCTCGGTGGCCGGCCTTGAACCCAAGGTCATCAGCATCCGGTTTGCCTCGCGTTGACGCCATGGGAGGCTATCGTGAAACGCCTATTGCTCGCTTGCGGCCTGGGCTTCTTCGCTTTTAGCGTTCCAGCCCAAAGCCAGACTTCGGTCGAAACAGTTGTGGTGCCTGCCCAGAAGGACGTGAAGCCGCTTACTTTGTGGCCCGACGATATCCTTGAATTTATTGGCGACTACCAGCTCGCCAACGGCAAGACCTTGTACCTCACCAAGCAAGGCGCCAAAATGTATGGCCAGATTGGCTCGCTACCGAAGCACGAACTGATCGCCACAGGATTGCGCAAGTTTCACGCGGTGGACGGCAAGCTTTCCGTCCACATCAAATACACCTGGGACGGTCAGATCACCGGCAATGTAGCTTATGTCGATAGCAGTCGCAGTGCAGGCTCGCTCCCTGTACTGGTGGAGTTCGCCTCACGCTGAAAAGGGGGCGCCATGAAAGGAACCATTGCCATGCTGGGGCTTGCCATGTGCTGCACGCAAGCCCTGGCACAGCAACAACCCGATGCCGGCCGCGTGATCATCCCGGCCGCCAGACCCGCGCCATACTTCATCTGGCCGGACGACCTGCAGAACTACAAGGGCGAATACTACCTGTCCAACGGCAAGAAGATGTATATCAACCGCATTGCCAACCACCTGTACGCGCAGGTAGGCGGGCAGCAGGAAAAGGAGATCATTGCAACGGGCGAGAACATGTTCGAGTCGGTCGACAAGTCCATGACGCTCAACATCGTCATTTCAAGTCAGGGCTATGTCAGTGGCAGCATCGTATACCTGAATGAGGACCTGCCAGATAAACCGCTGGCCTATGCCTCCCTCATGACGCGCTAGCCGCGGGCACGTCTGGCCGCCAGCAATCAGTGAAGCTGGCGGCCTCTTTTTACTGGCGCAGCGCGGTCTCGTCTGCGCCGGGCTGGCGTACCAGCAGGCTGTGGACTTTGCCGTCCGCGCCGCGCTGGAACTCCAGGCTCGCCAGCGATCCCTCCATGAAGAAGCTGTCCGGCGCGTGCGCCATGATCGCCGCCGCATCGCGCCCATCCCGCTGCATGAGCAGCTTGTCGCCATCGCGGCGCACTACCCGCTTGACCTTGTCCGCGCCGACGTAAGTGCCGACGAAGGCATCCAGCGCTTCCGGCGCCAAAGCAATCGGCTTGAAATCGGCGAACGGCTGGCCGATCGCGATGCCTGCCGCCTTGTAGGCGATCAGCGGGGTGTTTACTGCACCGCCATTGCCGTTGGTGAGCACCGCCACGAACACCTTGTCGTCCGGCAGGCGCAAAGCCTGCGCGGTAAAGCCCGGAATCGAACCGCCATGGTGGATCATTTTGTGACCCGCCAGGGTGCCGATATTCCAGCCGTAGCCATAGTTGCAAGGCAGGCCCTGCGGCAGGCTGCATGATGCGAAGGCCTGGCGCCAGGTCGCGGGCTTGAGCAGCTTTCCTCCGCTGACGGCCGCATCCCAGCGCGCCATGTCGTCCACCGTGGCCACCAGGGCACCTGCCGAATAGGCCAGTGTTACGTCGATATCCTTCACCGCCACGATCTCTTTCCCGCTCAGGCGATGGCCCTTGATGTGGCGCTTGGCGCTGCGCTCGAAGCCTTCATGCGCCGTGTCATGCATGCCAAGCGGCTCAAAGATATTCTTCGCGACGAAGTCGTGGTACTTCATGCCGGACAGCTTTTCGATGACAAGTCCCAGCAGGAAGTAGCCGGAATTGCTGTAGCTGTATCGCTCGCCCGGCTTGAAATCCAGCGGCTCTTTCGCGAAGACGTCAAGCACCTGGGCCAGGGTCACGCCGTCGTCGGGCAGGTCGCGGAAACCTTTCAGCGCCGTATAGCTCGGGATGCCGGACGTGTGCTGCAGCAGGTGCTCGATGGTGATGGTGCTGCCCTTGTCGGGAAAGTCGGGCAGGTATTTTCGGACGTCGTCCTTCACCGATAGCTTTCCCTGTTCCGCCAACATCAGGATGCCGACGGCGGTGAACTGCTTGGTGATGGAGCCGATACGAAGCTGCATGTCCGGTTGCATCGGCGTGTTCTCCGCCACGTTGGCCAGGCCATAAGCTTTGCGGAAAACCGGCTTGCCGTCGCGCGTGACGATGACCGTAGCGCCTGGCCAGTTCGGCTTGAACATCGGGGCCAGCGCGGCGTCGAGACGCTGCTCGAGCGGTGTGTCGGCCATCGCGCAAGTGGCTTGCAGAAGGGATAGTGATGCAAAGAGAATCGCGGGTAATTTCGTCACGGCCAGGTCTCCTTAAAAATCCGGATGCTAATGCCGCCCGGCCCAGCGCGGGTGGCCGAGCCGACGAATGGTCGATCAGGATGGACGAGTGGTCGGATTCCCGGCGCGAATGTCAGGCGCCCTTGCGCTTAGGCGCCTTATGCTCCCATGCCTGCTTTACCAGGCGCTTGACCACCGCCGCATCGGCCTTCTCCAGCTCCACCCGCACGCCAAGCACCTTGCTGCCCCAGAGCAGCTTCTCCGCGAAGGATGAATACAGCTCCAGCACCTCATCGCGGCTTTCGTCGGGGATGAAAATATGGACGAATTCCTCCCCTGGAGGGACGGTGACGAAGATCTTTCCCTTCACCCTGAACGAGCCAAAGTGATGATGCGGTTCCTCGCTGACGTCCGGCAGCGACATGGCAAAGGTGCGGACAGTGGAGAATTTCACTTCGCGGCCGGCTTTGAAATCTGCGAGTGAACCTGGTTCACCATCATCAGGCCGGCGGAACCGAAATGGGTATGGTATTCCGCCACCATCTCCCCCTTGATGATGACCGGATCGGTGGCCACCAGCGCTTTCGCCTCGTCGATGCTCTCCACGGCGAAGATAAAGATGCCGCGCGCGCCATCGACGCCATCCAGCGGCCCGGCGTAAGCCAGCTTGCGTTCATTGGCCAGGCGCTGGATGTTTGCCATGTGGCCGGCAAACATATCGGTCCGCTCCTGCCCCGCCGGCACCTTGTTCGGTCCCGTGCGCAGCACCACGAACACATACTTGCGCATGCCATTTTCGTTCCCGCCCAGCGACTTCGCCAGCTCGGCGTCGTAGGCAGGCGGCTTTTGTACCTGCGCTTGTGCCGTGCAGGCCAGTACCGCCAGCAGGACTGCGCTCAACATTGTTTTCATTGTCCCTCCCTCATCTCCGGCGTATCCCGGCACAGGGCGCAATGCTGCCCCTTTTTCGCCTGCCTGTAGCGCGCGACTGTGAACACCGCCGCACCAAGTACGCCCCAGATTGCGCCTTGCGTTGCCGAATACACCCAGTCATGACCACGTAAAACCTGCGCCATGCAGATGATCACAAAAGCCCCCATCAGCACGACCAGGAAGCGCTTGATCCAGAATGCGGTTCCCACGACATACCTCCACCGTTTTTTTGCAAATGATACCCCAGCCCAGCAAGCTCACAGCCGCATGCCAAGCCAGATCACCGATTCGGTCGAAAAAGCCACCACCGGCACCAGGATCGCGTTCCAGAACCTGTCACCGGCTGCCTGCGCTGCCGAGCGGTCGTGATGCTCCTGTTCGTCCGCCACGATTTGCGAGATTGCGGCCACCGCCTCCGCATCGCTTTCGCCCAGCACGCGCAATTGCTCTCGCAGGTGGGCGAGCACAACGCGCTCCACCGCCACCGTAGTCGCGGCAATGGAGGCCCGTCCAAAGAGCCCGGTGAACAGGCCAAGCACATATCCACCAATTCCGCACAGTAGATAGCTGCGGCAGCGCCTTACCCCGCGACGCCGCAATTCGGAGGCAAAGATCTCACGATGTTTTTCCTAGTGCATCCTGAACTCCCGCAGTTCCGCCATCATCGCCGGCGCAGTCAGGCGCCCAAAAACGCGTTGCCCCGCAGATGTGCACGGCGCCGTTCTCACCAGCGTGATTCACTTTCAGAGCCCGCTCAGCAAACGTTCGCGCCTTATTCTTCAATTGCCTCAATCCCCTGCTCCTTGAGTTTTTCAAGGTGATCGCGCATCTCGCGAAGCCTCTCGGGTGGGTGTCCGATCCAATCCACGACTTCACCAGTGATACGGAGCGGCTCGCGCGAGCGATACGACTTGGTAGGATTACCCGGGAATCGCTTGTCGGTCAGGTTTGGATCATCTTCAATGGGGCCTGTAGGCTCGACAATGTAAATCCTGCCCCGCCCCTCCCCCACTGCCAACTCTGCGCCCCAGGTTGCCGCTTCAAGGGTTGCGGTGAGGTAGACGAAATTCGCCTGCCGCCGGCTGCCATAGTTGGACGCAAATCCGCGCCCTATCAAGTCGCCGACTTCAAGGTCTGCCTTGGTGCCATGATAAAAAGGTCCTTCGATCACAATGCCACCTTCAGTTTTCGGCCGCCACTGATTGAAAAGCCCTCGCGTTCATAGAATGCGAGCGTCCTGTCGAACTGGGGTAACGGTGGCGTCGTCACCTCCAGCCGTTTCCAGCCGCGCGAACGGCCAAATGCCTTTGCCCTGGAAAGAAGCTGCAAGCCCACCTCCTGCGAACGATAAGCCGGTCGGACATAGAATTCCGGGATTGTGCCGAACGCGCCTTCCGCGTACAGCGCATAGCTTTCATACAGCGTCACGAATCCGGCGGGAGAATCGCCGTCGACGGCGATGAAGACAAAGTACTTTTCCTGGCTGATGAAAGCTCCCAATCGGTCAATCGTCGCCGCCAGGTCGAAATTGAAGGCCTGCTCGCCAATGGCCGCCATGATTTCGGCAAGCAGCTCGCCGACCATTTCAGCGAGTTTGGGAACGTCTTGGATCGTGGCAACTCGAATAATCATGTACTAGATCTTTCTACGATTGATTCAAATATTGAAGGGACTCTTGGCTGATCTCATGCCTCATGATTGTCCTGAAACTTAGCGAGGTTCATCCCGCCTAGGCGAGCGCTCCCGAACGTCCAATTCAGGAAACTGTGCGCTCATCTCCTTCTCCAAGTCTTCAGCTAGTCGGGGCGAAAAAGTGCCGATGTTAATCGTGGTCCTGCCGGTATCGCTCCTGGGCCCCGTGACGTTCAAAGAGATGCTCCGTATGACAGCGGAAGTGAGGAGTTTGCGTGTCCTCGCTCAGTCTACTGGTGGCATTAGTCATCCAGATCACCGGGCGACAAGTCTTCGCCAAGCAAATCAAGTCCACCGATCAGTCCTTCTTGGCGAGCCCCATCGCGAAGCTTATGGGCCGAAAAAAAGCAGGCAATAAGTGCAACGGCGCCCAAGGAATAGCACCAGATGGCTTCCTGCCCGTGCGGCGAGCGCAGCATGTGGTCAAAGAGCGCCACCGCAAAGATCACGGCGAAGCACGTGAACACAAACTTCCATCGCTTCTCGAAACGCTCAAGTTCCATGGCGCTGGCAAATTCAGGCATTAGTCTTTTCTCCTGGTGGTTGGCACGCTTGCGTGCAAGGGTTGAACTGCAGTTTCGGAAACAGAGGCGCACCTTTGAAAAGAAACAGATGGAAGTCATCACCTCTAATAGTCAACGCAGCTTCGGGCGCGCCATAAGTTTGTCGATGTTCGATGAACTCCAGAACGATAAACTGGTCGATGTCACCGGCAAGCAACTCCCACCGCACGGCCGCGAGGTCCTTGCCAGCCAAATGAGAAAAGTCAGGCAAGTCAATGAGTTCAACCCATCCGGGTTCGAGAGCGCGAAGTTGGTCCAGACTCCTCAAATGAATCCGTTCAACGGTGAAGAACTCATCGTCACCCAACACCTCAAGCGTGCGCTCCTTGAAGACGAAGTAGATCTGCTTGATTGCGCCATCACCACAATCGGGAGATGGAAGCACCAGGACCGAAGTCAGTTGGGCAAACGGCCTCTTTGTCCCCGACGGGCGCGGGACTCCGGTAACGCTTTCGGCCACTAACTTGGATTCTTTATCCATACAATTACTAACGACACTTTACGGCTTCTCTTGGAGTCCCGCTGGATCGATCCAAATGGGCTTGTACGCTTTTGAAGATACACGATTCACTTGGGCGCATCAGGATTGAATGCAGCGGTAGGCGCATTACCTGCCGCGAATGCCTTTGCAGCCACCAATGCCTTTACCAACTCCCGACGCATTTTCGGAGATTTTAGCTCGCCGGGTAGGCGACTAAGCCAATGTTGATTGGGGCCGGTCTCGACGCCACTCGCCTCCGAAAGCTGACGCGAAGTTGGCAGTGCCTTTCTGGACAAGATCTCGATGTAATGATCGAGGTGCGCTGTGGATACAAACAAGAGTTCATGCTTTGCGAACTCAACATGCAAGACCGGAAAGCCTTTGTACGGAACCGGCAGCGGAGCAGCCGGCGCAAACGTGCCGGGGTTTCCCTCCACTGGAAGGTGCACCCAGAATGCGCCAGGAACATGGCGCCAGTCCGATTTAAAGCTGAAGTGAAGATTACCGCTCATTTCTTACACGTGTCCGGGAAGCTCATTCTTCCGAATGTTCAACCACCACCTCGCTGATTTGCAGCACGGGTTGTATGTCGGTGTAGTTGGCTATGTCGCCCCTGATCTCTTGCGCGTGCGGGCTGCGGGCTTCCAGGTAAGCTTCGAGAGAAGTGCAGACGAAGTCGCACTTGGCCACGTAATCAGGGGCAGTGCCCGGGCCACCACCTGCAATGCCCTTGTCCACCGTGTAGTACAGGCATGCAGCGCCGAGCCGCTGTTTCACCATTGGCATATGTTTCTCACGGTAGTAAGCATGGTCGAATCGTGCACCTTCGGCGTACGGGTACATGACACTAACTTTGATCACGGTTTCTCCTGTGGCCGCACTGTACTTCAAGCATCGCCGCCTGTGAAGACGACATGCGCTGGGTTGACGTTTTAGCAAATATTACCACGACGCATATGCGCGCAAGGGCTACTGACGGGCAGAGTGTTATCGATATCGAATCGTTAAGCAACGCGGTCAGCTATCCCAAAAAAGCAGTCCAATTCATCAAAATGGCATAAGTAAAGCAAGAACCTGCTGTCTAAAATCTGCGATAAACATCAAGAGCGCGACAGCCTCGCTCGTTAATGTTATCGATAACGGATCGGGCATACGACACCGACCGAGGAGACAAGCGTGCTCAAACCCTTTGCCGCGCCATTGGCTGGCTCGTCGCATCTGTGGATGTCCCACAGCCGCGCGGCAGCACCGTTTGCATCCCTTCCGCCTCAAAAGAATTCCTACGTCAGCGCCGGCACCGCCGTGGGCTGGGAATACAACCAACGATAAATAGAGGAGATGCAAATGAAGAGACTCAGATCTCGGGATGCGTTGTTACGTATCCTGTCTTGGGCAGTTTCATTAGGTTTATTGGCAAGTACGGCAAATGCGGCGGACATCACAACGATCGCCACCAATTACCAGCCGACGATCAACGAGACAATCGATGCAAGCGGCTTCAAACATCCCGGCGTCGGCCTGACCAAGGATGTGCTGGAAAACATGCGCACGCAGGTCCGGGCGCAGAAGGAGCCGTGGAATACCTACTTCAACCAGATGCTTCTGTCGGGCGCAGCCTCGACCACCCCAACCATCAAGAACGTCAACGGATCCGATCCAAGCAAACCGCGCTACTACGGCCTGAACAGCCAGGGCGTGGAATCGCTTTTCGTCACCGATGCGCTGACCGCCTACACCCAGGCCATCCTGTACTACGTAACGGGTAACGAGACTTATCGCGCCAACGCACTGCGCATCATCCGCCTCTACGCGCAGATGGATCCAAGCCAGTTCGCTTACTACACGGACGCGCACATCCACACTGGCATCCCGCTGCAACGCATGGTGGGTGCCGCAGAAATCCTGCGCTACACCAGCTACCAGAGCGCTTCGCTGGCGTGGACGGAAGACGACACCAACAATTTCGTGAACAACTTCATGCTGCCCACCATCTATACCGATGACAGCAGCAACGACCACTTCATGAACCAGCACCTGTACACCACCATCGGTGCGATGTCGGGCTGGATCTTTACCGGCAACCGCGCCAGATACGATGAAGCGGTTGAGTGGTTCACCGTAAACAAGACAGCCACCGACCAGGGCCAGAATGGTGCCATCAAGGCCCTCTTCCGCCTGGTGACAAGGAACGACCTGACCGGCGAGGAAGTCCCCCCCGCCGTGCAGCACGTGGAGATGGGGCGCGACCAGGCCCACGGCGCCGGCGACATCACCAATGCGCAGATCCTGGCGCGCTTCATGATGGCCCAGGGGACCAAGGTCGATCCGGTGGAAGGAACGCCATCCACGGCGCCCGAAGCGGTCGGCCCTTACGAATTCCTGGGCGACCGCATCCTGCAAGCGGCGGAACTGTTCGGCACTTTCATGCAAGGCTACGAGATTCCCTGGGTTCCGACCGCGTCGCATACCGATGCCTACGGCACCCCGACCGTCGTCTACCGCGACGTGGCCGACAGCTACCGCGGCCGCCTGACCCAGAATACCTGGGAACTGTTCTACTACTACACCTACACGCGCGGCGCGAACATGGCGCAGGTCGCGCCAAACTTTACGCGCATCTTCGCCAACCGCACCATCTACAACTGGGATGGCGGCGACGGCGGCGGCGACTTCTGGATTTTCATTCCGGCCGCCGCAGCGAGCGAAGGCAGCAAGTACCTGGTCAAGACCATCACCAACCCGTATCGCGAAGTCGAGACGCGCTTCACCCCGCTCGACGGCAACTCGGTCGTCAAGACCGACGCTACTTCCTCCTACATCGAGACCACGGCCACCGCGGAAGGCAGCAAGTTCGCGGTCTACGGCTATGGCTACGGCACCAGCGACCTCGCATTCAAAGTACGCACCAATGGCATCGCCACCATGCAGGCTTTCGGCACCTCGATCCAGCTGCCGAACACCAACGGCCAGTGGATGTATGTCCATTACGCTGGTTCGCTGGGCGATTTCCTGCCTGTCACGATCGTCGGTGCCGGTACCACAGTCGATATTGACCACATCAACGTCAACGGCAACACCCTCAGCCAGGCCACCTTCACGGGCGGGAACGCCGACCTGGAGCTGTACACCTATGCCGGCGCCGGCCAGGCCGTGACCGCCAACTTCGGCGCGACCGATTCCAACGCATCGGCCACGCTGAGCTACCGCATCGACAATCCGCCACCCGGGGCCAGCTTCAACACCAGCACGGGCGCATTTTCGTGGCAACCAACCCAGGCTGGCACCTACACCTTCGTCGTCTCGGTGTGGGATGGCACCAGCGTCACCAGCAAGCGCGCCACCGTGATTGTGGGCACCGATCGCCAGGCAACCATCAATGCCGTCATTGCGAGCTACAACGCCAGCCTGCCTTACGTCAGTTCGACCCTGGCGACCTACCTGGCCGCCTACAACGACATCGAGAGCGTCGTTGCCAGCGCGAGCGACGACGTGTTTTTCCAGAAGCTGGCCACCTTGCGCTCGGCCGTCGCCGGCCTGCAGCAGATGTCGCCAGTGATCGGCGATGGCAGCTTGAACTACAAGAACATGCTGGCCTCCTCCACGTTTGGCAGCCAGGTACCGAACGCGCTGGACAACACCCCCGACTCCTTTGTCGGGTACTACCTGGCGCAGAACCAGACCCATACCCTGGACTTCGGCCCCAGCTTCAAGGTCGCGCCGACCGCCTTTGGCCTGCAGGTGCGCACCAGTTTCCCCGAGCGGATCGGCGGCACAACGGTATACGGTTCCAACGACAACAGCACCTGGACCCGCCTGACGCCGGCCATGACGGTGGTGACGGAGGACATGCAGAACCTGCAGGTCGAGAGCGACCTGCAGAACCAGCGCTACCGATTCTTCAAGATCGCCATGATCGAACCCTCCAGCAGCATGCTGGAACTGGGCGAATTCCATATTTTCGGCACGCGCTACGAAACGGTGAACCAGCTAGCGTCGGTGACCATGAGTTCCGACCAGGCCCTGCGCAACCGCATCGTCCCGGGTAACACCGTCAAGCTGAAATTCGTATCGACCGCTCCGATCAACGGCGTTGTCGTGACAATCCAGGGCCAGCCCGCCACCGTCACGACCACGGACAACTTGAACTGGACCGCCAGCTGGGTCGCCAACACTGCAGCGCCGTATGGCAAAGTAAGCTTCCAGTTGAATTACAAGACGGCCGCCGGCGTCGACGCCGAACCGACCTTCTTTACCACCGATGGCAGCTCGCTCAGCGTCGCCGACCTGACTGGACTGATCAGCGACGTCACGACCATTGCCGCCGTGACCGATTCGAGCGGCCGCAATGCAGCCGATGCGACTTCCACCGCCAACCTCCTCTTCGACAGCAACATCAGTTCGGCCACCGATTATCGCGTCAGTGGCAGCGGCTACGGTGGCTGGGTCGAATTCGACTTCCGTGGCGGCGGCACCGTCGAGCTGTCGCGTGCCGAAGTGCTGGCCAGGCAGGACCAGGTGGGCCGCATCAATGGCACCGTTGTCCAGGGTTCGAACGACAACAACAGCTGGACCACGATCACCAATGCCGCCGGCAACAACGCGGACTGGCAAACGTTGACGGCCAATAGCAATAACCCTTACCGCTACCTGCGCGTCTACAACGGCGGCAACTGGTACGGCAATATGGCGGAACTGCGCCTGTACGGCGTGACCAAATCGACCGCGCAGATTGCGACGGCATCGATCACGTCCGCGCAATCGCTCAGCCCCGCAGCTGTGCTGAACAAACGCGTGGTCGCTGGCAATACGGTGACACTGAAGTTCTCGGCCAAGGCGCCAATCAACAATGCCAGCGTCACCATCCAGGGCCAGGCAGCGACGATTGGAACGACGGACAACATCAACTTCACTGCCACCGCAGTGCTGCCGCCGGACGTAGCGCCAGGCAGCGTAGCCTTTGCCATCAACTACCAGCAACAGGACGGCAGCGCTGGCTATCCGACCGATGCAACCACCGACGGCAGCAGCCTCTATGTGGTCGATGAATCCGATGTGATCCGCAATGTCTCCACCGTTGCCACGCTGATCGATTCGTCCCAGGCGTCCTACCATAACGCCGCCGGTACCAAGGCTGCCGTCGATGCCCTGTTCGACAGCAATACGGGCACGTTCTCGGACTTCCGCATCGGCAGCAACAACAGCTGTGTGGGCAGCTACATCATCTTCGACTTCAAGTCCGGCAACCAGGTCAACCTGACCAGCGTGGAAATGCTGGCGCGCCAGGACCAGACCCTGCGCGCGAAAGGTGTGGTGTTCCAGGGCTCCAACGACGGCACCACCTGGGCCAACCTCACCGGCGGAGGCGCGCAAACGCAGAACTGGCAGAACCTCGCGGTATCCAGTGCCGTCCCCTACCGCTATATCCGCATCTTCAACGGCAACAGCTGGTGTGGCAACCTGGCGGAAGTTCGCCTGCATGGTTCACTGCACGGCGCGGACACCACTGCGCCGGTGACCCAGGCCGATACCCCGGGCGTCACGGTCGGCCAGGACACGACCATCACCCTGAGCGCAACCGACGTCGGCTCGGGCGTGCAAGCCACCTACTTCACCATCGACGGCGGCGCACAGCAAAGCGGCACCAGCATCCGCGTCCCCGCCGATGGCCCGCACACCCTGGCTTACTGGAGCGTGGACTGGGCCGGCAACGTTGAGCAGAAGCGCTCCGCAACGGTCTCGTTGGACAAGACCCCGCCGGTCGTCGCCGGCTTGTATGCGGACGTCACCTCTCCGACCAATCAGAACGTCACTGTGACGATCTACTACCCAACCGATGCCGTGGTCCGCGAATTCAAGGTTGGCGACAGTGGCGCCTGGACCGCTTACAGCGCTCCTGTCGTCGTAACCGGCAACACCGTGGTCTACGCGCGCAGCGCGGACGCCGCGGCCAACGTGTCGGCCATTGCCAGCCTCGCGATCGGCAATATCAACAAGGTACCGCCATCCGGCGCGAGCTTCGTGGCCAGCATCACCGATCCAACGCAAGGCAATGTCACCATCAGCATCACCTATCCTGACAATGTGGTGCTGCGCCAGTATCGGATCGGCGACAGCGGCGCCTGGTCGACGTATGCCGGGCCGGTAACCGTCTCCGACAACGCCACCGTCTACGCCCAAAGCTTGGACTCCGTCGGCAATGTATCACCTGTCACCAGCTACGCCGTCACCAACATCGACCGTGCCGCACCAGCGGATGCGCAGTTCGCTGCAGACATTACCATTCCGACCAATAAGGACGTGACGGTCACTATCGTCTTCCCTGCCGATGCTGCCACGAGAGAGTACAAGCTTGGCGAGGACGGCGTATGGGCTGCATACGGCGCTCCGATACTGATGTCCAATAACGGCATCCTGTTCGCGCGCGCGGCCGATGCGGCGGGTAACCTGTCCAACGTAACGCAGTATGCAGTGGCCAACATCGACCGCATCCCTCCAGTGAACGCAGTGCTGGCGGTCGACACCACCGCCCCGACCAACCAGGACGTAACCGTGACCATTACCTATCCGGACGATGCAGCGGTCAAGGAGTACATGTCAGGCGGCGACGAATGGATGCCTTACACCGCCGCAATCCACGTCGCCAGCGACACCACGGTATTCGCTCGCGCCAGTGACGCCGTCGGCAATATGTCGAACGTGACCAGTATTGTGGTCAACAATATCTACAAGGAGGTACCAGTCACCAATGTGGGCCTGAGCCCGGCGTCGCCGAATGGCAGGAACAGCTGGTACACGACCGATGTCTCGGTGGCCCTTACGGTAAGTCCTGGCGCTTACGGTGGAGCCTTGACCACGGAATACCAGGTCAACGGCGGCGCATGGGCGGTCAGCACGGGCGACGCAATTACCTTCGGCGAAGGCAGCTACACTCTGGGTTACCGCACGCGTGATCAGGCAGGCAATGTGGAACAGGTCAAGACGATTGAGTTCAAAGTCGACAAGACCTTGCCGACGCTGTCGGTAGCACTGGACAAGAGCGAGATCTGGCCCCCCAACCACATGATGGTGCCGATCAATGCCGTCCTCAACGCCGCTGACGGCGGATCCGGCCTCGAGTCCGTGATCCTGGCCAACATCACCAGCAACAAGCCGGACAGCGGCAAAGGTGATGTCCAGGCGGAGTTCGGAACCCCGGCTACGACCTTCAGCGTACGCGCGGAGAGAGATCGCGTCTATACCGTTTCGTATTCGGCCACTGACAAGGCTGGAAATGTGACGCAGCGGACCGCGACCGTCACTGTGCCGCACGACCAGGCAGGCCATTAAGTTCGCTACGCTGCCGCCATCGTGCCGCCCCTAGGGACAGCACGATGGCGTGGTCGATCCAGATCGTTTCGCCTGGACGATGCTCCTTGATAGTTTCGACCGCACCAGCCAAAACCTCATCTCCTTCGCCCTCGAGCGAATAGGAAAATCGAGTCAAAGACGCACAGTCCAAAATCTCGAAGTCCGCTTCAGAAATTGCATCAGCGCCGCACCAGATCGGCGCCGCAGATCCTTCAACGGCACGAAGCGCATGTTTCAGCCCTTGCGAAGTAATTGCGAGGTGGACCATATCGGAGTATTAGCGTGTCACGCTTAGCAGGCGCGCCAGGCGAACCAACAGGAGCTTCATCGCTTGGCCCCTCCGAGGGGCCAACATCCATCCCGTCATAGGACGCCAGCTTGTGAGACTGTGCGAAACGAGACAGCTCGGCATTCCGTTTAAGCAGGCTGTCGATCGAGTGGATTTCAACACGCTCGACATGAAGCCACCATAGGTCCGGGGCGGAAGCGTCTTCCTTCTCGGACAGGTAAATGTCGACCACGCGATACCCTGACTGCGAGAGTAGCTTCGCCGCAGCATCAGGCGGCCCGCGCGAAGGATTCGTGAAGAAGTAGCCCCACAACATGTCCTTCGACATGGCCCACTTCGTTTGCTTTGAAATGTTGCCGAACATCTGTTCCAGCTGTTCCCTGGACCCGCGGGCTTGTGCGTTTGCAGATTCAGGCAAGAGGAACCCTCCGGTTAGCACTGCGGCCAGCGCAAGATTGATCACAAGCTTGGTTCTTGCCCCCCCCTCGCGAACCCAGGCAGTATCTGAAAAGTCAAAGATGGACATCATCGCGCATTACCTCTGGCAAAGGCACATGTGACTTTTGCGGGAGAGGTCTCAAGGAGCGATACTTTCCTGGAGCAGTTTGGCTTCCCTGGGAGGCGGAGCAAAACGTCAACCGTGTTTTTGCAAACGCTCATGGCTGTTTCGACCACGTGGTTTGTTCGGACTGACTGCTTTTTACCTTCGATCCAGATTTCCGCACCGCGCGGTGAAGTCTGGACGTCAAGAGCAACTCTTCGCATTTCGCAAGGCACAATGGCAGCAGCAGCGCATTCACTTTTTCCGTTAGGCGGACCGAACTGCGGAGTTGCCAGGACAAGCGTAACCGTTCCATCCTTATTTACCACGACCTTCGGACCGGACCATGACGCCTGTAATTCAGGCTTGCAATTAATCGGGCGTATGCTGACTCCATCTACGGTAACGCCTTTATCTCCAACCAGAATGGAGAAATCGAAGATGTAGTCCTTGGGAGCATCAAGCGAGATATCGTGAACGCCCTTTTCGAGTTCAAGCGTGTCGCCGACGAAACCGGCGACATGCTGGCCCAAGTATCTTGAGCCGCTGCGCTCAGTTTCCGTCATCTTCGCATTGGCCAAAGCCGTGCCCTCCGCGACGATCTTTACCGTGGCAGCAGTCGCGCAAATGTCAACGTTCGCAAGGAAGGCAAGCAAGCATGCCTTTTTTGCGATATCCAAGACCTTGATAGAAGCGAACATCGTGAAGTCCAATAAGTATTGCGACTGCGCGTATCGGTTATTTTGCGCATCCATGTCGAATCCACCGCGGCCAGGCGCCGCAATGATGGTTGTCATTTTAACATTGAGTGAGCGTCTGCGACACGCCTTCCTTGGGCCGCAGCGAAATCATCGAGTCCACGCATTGCGAACAGCTCCTACCACGCGCGGTTAAGCTCTTTCCATGCATTGCGACCCTCGAGTCCAAGATAGGGAAAGAAGGCTTCCGGGTCTGTTTTGTTGTTGGACCAGATGTTCTGAATCCCTTCGAGAACGCCGACGACGGCAAGCCCTTGAACAAATGGGGAGCCTTCGACGATGAGGCGCTCCAAGCTGACCGGCACGACAATCGCGCAGCGATATGCGTGTCCAGTGAACGAAGTGAGCGTGGTTGAGCGCTTGGCTAGGCCCATCATTGCTTTGTCCGAACAATGTGTCCGAAGCCGAATTGCTTTCGCCATCGATCGTTCTGACCCGATATCTCAAGCAAGGCACGAGATACTTCAAGGGTTGCAAGGTCGGCTTCCCGTCCGCGACGCTCAGCCGAGAATTTGCGGGAAGCTGCCATAGCGGCTACGACCTCGTCATACAAATGATGTTCTCGAAGCGCCCGCTCCTGCTTGGAAACGCAGGCATCAATCTCATCGTGACGCTTTAGTACCCATTGAACAGTGAATGCTTCGTCATCGGCGTTGTCGAGCAGGCCTGTGATGGCGGTCAAGTCACACATCATACGGGCTAATCCAAGGAGGGGGTGCCGCTTCGCCATGTCGAATTGATCCTAACTTTCGACATGAGCGGGGGCCGACAGTAGGCGAAGCCTGATGTTGGACGTACGCTCGATGGAGGAGTTAGGCGCCTGCATTTCAGTACAAAGTAGTTCGCTGGCGCTCGGGAAGCTCGCGGTCGTACGCGATCCCATCGATGGCCGACTCGGTGAGGGCCGTCAGCATCATGCCAGCGCTAGGCACCTGTTCGAGCGCCTCCGCGGGCATGGAGGCCCAAAGCATAGATCTCTTCAGCGCGCGTGCACACTGAAAGAAGACGCTTTCGACGCTGACTTCGACTACGCACTTCGGCTGAATGTCGTTCATAGCCAGACTGGCCAGCAGCTCTGGTGCTACGGATATGCGAGCTTTACCATTGACACGAAGCGTCTCGCCAACCCCAGGAATGAAGAACAGCAGCGCTACGCGTGGATCGGAAAGGATATTTCGAAGGCTGTCGATCCGATTGTTTCCGCGCCGTTCGGGCAGAAGGATCGTACTTTCGTCTAGAATCTTAACCAGCGGCGCCGGGTCTCCACGCGGCGACGCGTCGAGTCCTGATGGACCGAAAGTTGCCAAGACTGCGAATGGAGAGGCCTCGATCCAGCGCCGATAGATCGGATGCAGATACGGTACTTCCTTGCGCACTGAGGCTTCGCCGACGGTACCAAACAATGCTTCAAGATCGGAAATGCTGTCGATGATGTCTGTGGTCATAAGCGTAAACGAGGCTGTATAAAAACCCGGTTCGCAAGCGATGGCCCGCGCGCCCCAGGATTTTCAACAGCTCTTTTGGTTGCAAAATTACTCATGACGGCAGTTTGCCTTATCGCCGCCCCTGATGGCAAGTGCAAGGCCCAAAACGCAGGGAATCAGGCGGATATGCGCTCCCAGCGCCCTTTATTTTCCATAACCATGGTGCTCCAGCTTTTCGATATTGTGGACCAGGCAGTACAACTGCCATTGCGTGTCAACCTTCCGCTGCCTGCGCGGCGTGAAGCGATCCAGCCGTTTGTTGGCCCGTAGGTTGCCGAAGACTGGTTCCACAGTCGCCATGCGTCGACCATAAAGCCGCCGCCCACGCGGGCTGTCGACAGCCTGTCGCATGCGCTCTGTATATCGCGCAGTTTGATCGCCTGTACTTTATGGAAGAACACCACTTGCCGTACCGGCGTTCGCTGTGGATGGCGCAGGCACCGCGCACGTTGTGCGCAAGGTCCGCAATCTCGCTTTGCACCGGTGAATTTGTGATGCGTGCGGCAGTTGACCGTGCAGTGATTGCCGCTGCTGTATAGCCGTTTGCCCGCCGGGCAAATGCAAGTCTGGCTTTTCTCGTCATACTGGAAATCGGCCGGGCGATATAGGCCAGGTTTCTTTGAAGTTGCAGGTTTTCCTTTGTCGTAAAGCGGGTCCGGCAGTTTCATGTAGCGAGACTGATCTTTGAAACGTTCATCGCGCTTTCGCATCTGCCCGTCCGCGATCAGGGCGGGAATGCCAGCGTCGTGCAGTTCGCGCAGGTTGGCTTCACTGTGGTAGCCGGCGTCGGCGGTGATGATGGTCTGGCTCGTACGCAATCGGCGCGTGTCAAGGTAGTTGTCGCCTGATTCAAGCAGCAATTTGCTGAGTATGAATCTCCTTCGCAGCGACGGAAACGACGTGATCCCGTTCGGGGTTCAACGTGACGGCGTCG